>JAEIGA010019291.1_pt1 | contig 10399 bp, 22 predicted proteins | sample 9270691 | NCBI WGS metagenome assembly JAEIGA01 (sample SAMN17057246, study PRJNA624740) | gut metagenome | biome: biome; isolation source: fecal sample | host: Bos grunniens | place: China: Xizang | collected 2019
GGACGAACTTGTTTTTCAATATTTTCTTCACATTGAACCATTGCACGTTCATAGAATGCGATTGCATCTGACTTTTCCTGTTCAAAATGCGCTTTTAATTCTTCTTCGGTACCTTCAAACACAAACGCCAATACGCCTTCTTGTAACTGAAAAAACTTCTTTTTCATATTTTCCCCTTTGTTATAACTTGAACCTATTGCTTGCTTGGCTACGCATCTTGGCCAAGATATTTTCCACCGACATGTTGTTATGCTTTATGGTGCGTGGCTTATCACGCACAACTGGACGTGTCATCAAACCATACCGACATTCGTCAGCAATATGATCTTCCGCACTTGTATCCAAATCTTCCGGTTTGCGTTCATCAAACAGCAACACCGGAACCAGACGGATAAAGTCCACACAATTTTCGGTTACATAAAACATTGGCGGTTCATCCGATTTATTGCTGCCCATCTTTTCACGCATCAATTCCCAACCGGCAATGCGGTTGTTGTCGCCACGTTCAAAATCAACACCATTGTTCCGGAACAATTCCGCTTGCGATTCCGCACCATCTTCCTTGAATATTGCCGGATCTGACACCGAATAATCTATTCTGTCATCACCGTCACGTTCCAAAATGCCCGCTGCAATTTCGGATACACGCATATTCAATCCGGTATTTGGTTCTGTTTTGTCGGCACCGTACCATTCTTTGTACCGGATTATCGAACCACGTGGATAACACCGGCCATCTGGTAACGGCACACCATCAGACATGCAAAACCATCCAACCGAAAATGGTTTTGCACTTCCCCAGTCAAACGAACGCCATTTCAACCAATGTTCTGGCGGTGTTATTGGCTTTATGATATTCTTCACGCCCCAACATTCACCAAAGAACGCACCAATCTGTATATTCCAATCCCCATCCAACCATGCTTTGCGTTTCAACGGATTGGACAACGCTTGCAACTGTTGAATATATGTTGGATTGGCTTCCAACAATGCGGTGTTCTCACGCAAATCCGCATGAATGGCAACTCTGGTCAATCCGGTTGCCGGATCTGTGATTGGCACACCACGTGGTGCCGGATCTATAAAACGTTCTTTTACCCATGAATGACCCGCACCCCATGGGTTTGTTGTTGATACGATGCGTGGTATCAGCCCCGGCACAGATGAACGGCAGCATGACATCATCGCTTCATAGCATTCTGGTGTTGGATGTGTTGTCAATTCATCCCATCCAATCCATGGAAATTCTTGTCCGTGATACTTCCAATAATCATCACTGTTGGCACATTGGCTGAACGTCAATGTTTCGCCACCCGGAAATGTCCAGGTGCGTGATGCCTTGGAATATTCGGCATCCGGATACAGTCGCTTGAAATACTTTTGCGACTTCTTGATAATTTCCTTTAACTCAAATAATTCACGGCGTAATATCAACCCAGCATAGGCAACACCAAACCCTTTGTCCAACCCCTGTGCATAATCCATCAACAGGAAATCCGACTTGCCGCCGCCACGATTACCTTCGGCCAATATTTCAAAGCATGGACATCTGTGCCCTTTGCTTTGCCATGCGTATGGATCATAAATAACATTGACGGCACGTCTAATCTGAACATGTTTTACCATCGTTCACCCACTCATCCAATGACTGTCTGTTTGGCACAATTGCCGCACAAATTGGATTGCCGTCTGACGTATGATCCACTTTATTTGTTGGGTTTTGCCCCAATGTATCACGAATAAATGTTGCTGCGGACAAAGAACCTTCATCTCTGGCCAACTGCACAATACGTGCCAGCACCACTTCTTCATTTGACACTGCTTTTTTACGCCCCAACACATCTTGAACCTGTTTTATTGACGTAATTGGTGCATTCAAAGATAGTATCTCGGCCAGCAATTCTCGCTGTAATTTCCGTTCTTTTTGAACCTGCTGTGACCTTTTGCCGCCCTTACTTCCTATCTTGCTTCTTTCTCGCTTGGTTAGTGTGTTGGCTGGTCGCAGGCCCGATGTATTCGGGTTCCTGTTTGCCATTTACTTTTCCTTTGCTTTTTAATCTTGGCGGGGCGACTGTAAAACAGTAGAGATATATAAAAAAACCGACTGATTCATCATCAGGGTATGCCGCCCCATAAAAAACACCCAACCGGGGGGCTGGGCGTTGACGATATCAAAAAAAACAACCTGTGCAGTTATGTTTCTTTTATAATGTATGCACCACGCACACATTATACTGATAATCATAGTGATTTTTGTTGATATTGCAATCGGTTTGATTTTTTCAACATGTTCTTGTCCGGATTTCTGCGGAAAAATATATCAAAATCACTTGACATTTTTACAGCACTTTTATTGTCAATTTACCCGATTCTGTTCAAATTTTTTCGTTTTACAAACACACGCACTTTCTTATCCCAAAAACCAACCTTTGGCCGACCACGGCGGATTTTACGCAGATTGTCCAAGGATTGTTCAACATCCACAAAACCACGTTCATTGACCACAATATGGCCACGCCGCACATTATGTGCGACATAGTCCATTTTCTTGCCAATCCGCTGTGCAAATCGTGATTTTGGTTCAAACATTCTTTTCTGCCCCCATCATCTGTTCCAGTCCAATATTGAAATCAATAACAAACTGTGGCCATGGATATTTTAATTTCTTGGCAATATATCTGGCCCCCAACAAATCTTCACAAACAATCATCCCCTTCATAATTTCACGCATATTGACATCCGTAATGACATTGAACTTGTTGCATACGGTTATGCGTTTTTCAATCATGATATATTCACGTGGCAATGAATTGTTTTCATTCTTGATTGCCAATGCACCACGTGCAGATAATTCAAACGCCATTGAACGCAGTCGCATCACAAAACGCAACTTTTCGCCAACACCAAATTTGCCTTTACGGAACAAACCGTCAGTACGCCATTGTTCCAACCGTACCGGCCGCAGGTGTGATATAATTGGTTTTGGTGGCGTTTGAAATAAATCTTGTTGTTTTCCCATGGTATCTCTCTCTGTTTATGTTCAATCTTTTTGTTTGCAAAATCTGTTACCGGATTCACGTTTTTGGGGCATACTTACCTTCATCCCATGCTTTGACAATTCGTTCTATCCAAACACGATAACCAACCGCAATATCCACACGTTCTGACCATTCCCAGATATCTTTACCATCAATGGAATAACTTCGTGGTACACCATTCGCCATTTCTTGTATTTTCTTCATGTCAAACGTTCGTGCTTGATGCAATACCGCCCGACAAAACGCATCATCTTCGCCTTTGATGTAAAACTTTTTCATCAATGTGGCCCGATAAATTGCAATATTTTTTGCTGTTGGTGTTGTTGGTGTTGTGTTCGCACGTGTTGTTTCAACAACATCATTTTCATTTTCTTTTTCATTTTCTTTTTCATTTTCTTTTTCATTATCAGGTGTCTTTTGCTGACATTTGCTATCATTTGCTATCATTTGCTTTTGTTTGCTTTTTTCTGCACCTTTTCTACCGGCTTCGGCCCGCTTTTCACAGGTTGCAGCATATTTGTCATTATCTAAGTCCATCTGATTTTTAATAAACATAAATGCCATTCTGGCATCTGGGGGCAATTCCAACACTTGTCCACTTTTGTGGTATTCAAACAGGGCCGTCAACAACATCCCTTTACTTTCATTTGATAGTTGCATTATCGGTTCTTGAAACCTTCCATACAATAAAAATGCTTCTCTTGCCATCACTGCCCCCCGTTGTATTTTTTTCACTTATTTTTTGTAAAACTGGCGGATTTGTGCGAATAATTTTTGTGTCTTTTCATTTTTTCGCATTTCATCTACCAGCGCAGAACGATCTATTTTTTCCATATTACGTTCATATTGTTCACGTGATAATTCACCACATGCCCATAAACGACCAACGACTTGTTTGGCACGTTCTGGTGAAATCTGCAAAAATAAACGCACATTCTTCGGTTTCATCAAAACATCCTAATCATTCCATTACCACCCAGCACCCATTCCAACACCGCAATTTCACGCAGCAACATCTTGCTTTGCGGATGATACGCACCCAACAAATCAACATTGTTTTTCAGTTCGTCAATTCTGGCCTGTATTTCTTGCTGTGATCTCATCTGATGTGCTTTTGGTATATATCGTTGATTGCATTATCTGTGTGTGAATTCACACGTTGTTTTAATTTTTCTTTGTCTATGGGAAATACATCAGCAAATGCGTATGTATGCCCACAAGCACGCAGTTCCACATAAACTGTATTGTCCGGAATACCATTTGGGATTGGCAGTATTTCATACAAAGACCGCATTTTTTCGTGCATTTGCTGCATGATTTCACGTGCATCTAATACCGATGACGTTCTGTCAACGATACGGCCACTGTGTTTTTGAATTATCAAACATTCGCACATACTGCCCCCCCTTTCTTTTATTTCAGTTCTGCTTTTAACAAATCTTGTACATACGCCCATATTGCACCATCCAACACCCCAACACACTTATGCGCCAGTATCAATGTTGGCGTTTTGGTGGTGGAATAAAAAATCAATATCCACCGTCCGTCTTGTGGTCTTTCCAAATTCGTATGCCATAATTTATTCACTTTTGTCACCCATGGAACATTTACGAACAATAATCACAATTGATCCACCCGGCACACGCATCTGCATCCTATTACCCTGTGGAATTTCCTGACTTTTGATATCTTCACGTGTCAGCAATTCACGAACCAATGCTGTGGTGGAAAATAATCTTAAAAAACGTTTCATATTCCTTTCCTTTGGTTTTATATTGTTGTCGGCTGATCATTGACCCGGATTTCAGACCATTTAACGGATACCCGCCTGTGGTTGCTTGGGCAAGCAATTGTCACTTTGACTGTTTCAACCTTTCCGCACCGACAATGGACATACTATTGGCACCACTGGTATGTCAGCAGATTAAAGGTGGCTAATGACCGCCAAGTGCCAATCCCTATCCGTGCATCGCAATACTTGCGTTTGCATACATCATTGCTTCCTGCAATTTACGCCATGCCAACATCTGTTCTGCCGACTGTGGGCATAATTGCTCAATCAAATATGCAAATTCTTTCGCCTTTGCTCGGATCTGTTCGTATTTTTCCGTCTGGCCGGATTGCGGCACATGGTATGAAAACGCCAACTCAATAAAATCAGTATTTTGCATTTGTTCCTTCCTTTTCAGTTGATTGTTAAAATGGGATATCGCTTATATCCGCCCCAAAGCATCCGTATCTGACCGAATGCCCCAGTTGCTCATCCAAGTTTTTTTCTTGAATCTTCCAAAATTCGTCTGCTGTGATGCCATGTATCAATAAATGCTGCTTAAAATCAGTTCTGGCCAATTCATACAGTAAATCCATTACCTGTGGGCCAACCACATGATCGTGAACCCAATTGGCAAATCCTGCCTGTGAATGTATTTTGTTGTGGCATTCCTGGCACACATTTATGCCATTACGCCAATCCCCGAATAAAAATTGGCTGCCACGATGAATAATATGATGCCGACATGTGGCCTGTTTCACAAAACGACACATATTGCGATTATACATTGTCTGGCATACCGCACATGGCCGGCCGGCCGACAATGCCTGGAATTTCTTCTTTACACGAATTTTTGCAGCAGATTCTGACATGTGATTCCCTATTGTTTTACAACTTTATTGTAAAATATATTTTACATAGAATCAAGAAAAAAGTGTAGCATTTATTTTACATAATATAAAAAAACAAAAAACGCTGGTATAAAACCAGCGCACTAACAATCAAAAATTCATCCTAAAACAATATTAAAAACACCAACAACAGCACCAACACAACATTCCACAGGCAATAAATCTTTATACGATGTGCTGTGTTCAGAATTCTACGTTCCGCATCCCAAATCCTACCGGTCAAAGCACCTTCAATTTGGTCAATTCTTTCATGAATTTTCATGATTTCCCTGTCTGATACCATGCTCAAAATCCTTTTATATTGTTAAAAGTGCGTATGTTGCCGATACTGCCAACCCAATGATCAGTAAAGTAAAATTCACATAAACAACGCTGCCAACTCTTGAAACTATGCGATTTTCTTTGCTTTTTCTTTTTTTTCTTTGATTATCATTTTGGCATACACAACAACTTCTGTCTTTTCATATTCTGACAATTGTGACACTGTTCTGGACAATTCTATATCTGCATCCGTACGATCATACAACAAATCTTCAATCGCAACCCCCAAACCATTGGCAAACTTTTCTATCGTATCCAACCGGGGTGCCGTTTTCAACGTATCTATCTTACCTAACACAGCACGGTTTTCAAACTGACACTGACGACATATCGCAAAATCAGACATCAAACCCACTTTTTTGCCCAAATGGCGTATTCTTTCTACAATTTCTTTATTGTTCAACATTTGTTTTTACCTTTATTTTTACATTTTACATCATTTACCCCTTTTTCTTTCGTAGAAAGTATTTTACATTTTTATTTGACAATATGTAAAATATATTTTACACTAACATCAAACAATAGGGAGAAAAAGATCATGACATCATCAATCGTTGCTTTGGTAAAAACCATCCAAGATTATTTCAAATACCGCAATTCAAAACCAAGTTTTGTCTTTGGCGGATTTTCATTTTCAACACAGTTTTATGCAAACCGAACCGCTTTATTGCACCACCGCCGCAAACGTTGCTGCAATCCGGTCTTGTGCATCATAATTGCTGCAATTGCACTTATTGTTGGTCTGTCCGCCCCCCGGAAGGCCGACACCTGTATTTATAACCAAACATTTGACCGCTGGGAATGCTGCAAAGAAATCACTTCAACCCCAACCGGCCAGCAATGTGCCACTGGCCAAAAAGTAACAATGCTGATCAATCCATAAAAACACAGGGGGGATATATGAAAAACGAAATTGATATTTTACGTGAACTGCTGCGTTGTTATAAAAATATCATACCAGTAAATCTAATAACAGAAAGAATCAGAACGCTTGAATGGGTTTTGCGTGACGATATTAAAATCGCATTGATAGATGAATTTGCGTGCAAATCCCCAACAAAACATGAAATAACAGATACAATTCCCAGCAATAACACATGCGATGATTGCCCCGCAACAAATCACACCGATGATACAGACGAATGCGACATGAACAAAGATATCGCAGAAGATGACGACAACGAAGAACCAATATTAAAATTTCCTGATTGTTTGACTGAATGGGAACGACCTTTTTATGGACTGATGCATGAACATCCGGAATTAAAACCAACAGAAATCGCAGATATTATGGACGTATCTTATGTCACCGCACGCAAACATTATAAAAAGATCCGTGAAAAAATGGGCTGGGGGGATTGATATGTCTGAAACAACTGGCCCAAAATACAAGATTGGTGACACTATCTATACACTTTGGCTAAGTGATGCACCCATTGTCATTAAATACAAAGGCACAAAATACGTTACCCAGTTCCCCGGCAAGATTGTCCAACGCCGCATTATGACCAACGGCAGATACGACCCCAGACGTGGGGATTGGGTATATGAATCATTGGATGACCGCCGACAACCGGTAACCATATTTGAAACCGGCATATCCAAAACACGCTATGAATCAGAAAAAGTCGCACGTGGACTGATTATTGACCAGGTATGTGCCGCATTAAACATATTCTTTGAAATCGCATCCAAGGCCGGATACGGATCCAAAACCGCATGGCAACAAATTATGGATGCCGCCGTAATCAAACTATACGAAAAAATCCAGGGGGAACAGAATACACAATGACACCACAGGACTATCTTGATAAATACGGTGCTTTGGTGAAATGGATGATACACAAACGCTTCCATGACATTGATGACCGCCAAGATGCATTTCAAGAAGTCGCCATGATTATTTGTGAACGCATTGAAAAATTAAACACGATGGACGAAACAGCCGTAAAACGTTACTTATTGCACAGCACTAAATATTGTTGGGCCAAATGGTACACCGGATTCAAACAGAACGTATTACGCAATTCTAAACCCATAGATGACGATACAGACAAATCTTTGGACTGGTTGTTTTCCAGCAGTCAATTCCGCCCAGATTATTTTTATGATCGCAAATTAAAATGGCGGCAACATCGTGAAAATTTAGAAGATCAAATGGAAGCATGGGCCGAAGTAAAGAAACAAATCAAACGCATTGAAAATATCGGCAAATTCTTTGGACGTTCCACCGGTGTCAACATTCTAAACAACGCATACAAAATGGGAAAAATCAATGGCAAACGAAGCAAAAAATAATCTTAACGAACTGAACAATATTTTGTTCCAACAGTTGCGTAAATTGACCAGCGCAAGCAACAAAGAAGAATTACAACAAGAAATTGAACGTTCAACCGCAGTTTGCAGCGTATCAACCCAGGTTGTCAACAATGCATCACTGGCCTTACGTGCCCAATGTGTTGCCAACCAAATAACCGTTCCAACAATGCTTGGTATTGAAAATCAAAAGGACATGGACTTTGGCACCCTTTAATTATACATCTGAAATGCTGGACTGGGTACGTAATAACGCTGTCGGGAAACGGTGGCGGGATGTTGCCGTTGAATTCAACGCACGTTTTAACACAAACAAAACCAGACAACAAATTAAACACATTGGCACTTACTACAAGATTTCCAACAAACTGTCCGGTGCGGGCCACAATTCACATCCAGATGGGCACATTCGCACATTCCGCAATCAGGTTCAAATAAAAATAAACGGCAAATGGCGCAGTTACCCAGTATATGTGTACGAACATACACACGATATCAAAATCGATACACGCAAATACAGAATTATTCACTTGGATCACAACCCACAAAATAACGCACCCGATAATTTATATGCATTTCCCACAAAAAACCTGTCTGTATTAGGTTGGTACGGGGAAAAAGATACCGAATACACAAAAGAACAGATGGACACACTGTGCATCATTGCAGAAATCCAACAGGTGCGTTCCAAAAAGAAAAAAGAAATCTTCGGCTCACGTGCAGCAGCAGAAAAAGCAAGATACCACTCAGACCCAATATATCGTGAACATATCAAAAAAATGTCACGTATCGCAAAACGCAGATATCGTGAAAAACTAAAACAACAAGGGAAACCAATAAAATGAAAGCAACAGACGTTATGTATTTTTTCAAGACCATATTCCTATTTATCGCACAACTGCTGACCGGATTACTTTATATCACCGCATGCTATCTGTGGGGCATCTGCGACATATTGACCAAATGGCTGGCTATCGCAACCAACTGTCTTGAAAAACTCAATGTTTTTATAAACAAGGCCCGTTTCAAAAAACAACCAAAGGGGGAATAAATGAAAATCAAAATCCCAAAATACATCATCAAAAACATTCTTGACGTAATTGATGCTGCCTGCAACTGGGTTGTCTTTATCTATGTTGCGATATTCGCATACATTGCGATTACAGAAACACGAATTGTGGATCTGAAAACAACATTTGACATCATGGCACTTATTGCATTTGCCGGCATGATTCTTATTCCAAACCAGAACCAAGGGAACAAATAATGCTATTTGAAACCAACAAAACCATCAAAAAGTGGCACAAAAAGACATTCCCAGATGCCACATTGGCCGGTCAACTTGAAAAATTCAAAGAAGAACGACTGGAATTTGAAACAGAAACAGACACAAAAAAGAAAATGTTGGAACTTACCGATATGTACATTGTGATATGCGGCGTTGGACGTTTTGATATGCTGATTGCCGTTGCATTGTGGGAAGATATGAAATCACTATTGCTTTCAAACTTCCCCATGTATTCACCACCGGAACGCATTATCCGATTGCGTGCTGCAATAAACAAAAAAATGCGTATCAACCGCCAGCGCAAGTGGCGCAAATTAAACGGACAATACAAACATAAGGCGTAAAGATGGGTGATGAAATGATTTGTCCGTTTTGTGGACAGGAGTTAAGATTTGCGGCAACTGCCGTTGTTTGGTATTGCCGAAAGCACGGCTTTTTAAGTGGCAACGAAAAACTATGGCAAGCCCTGATACAATCCCAGCGTGATTTGCAGGACAAGAAAGAAGAATTGGAAGAGTTCAAAAAACACCACGCAATGTGGGAACAAATAAGAAACAACACAATACTGGCACTTGAAAAGGATTTGCAGATTGCTAAACAGGCGTTGGAAAGATACGCAAAAACAGACGATTGGTGCTACCCAGAAGAAGAACGCAACCCAAATTTTGATTATAGACGAGATTGGCTTAGTCCGAAAAGCGTTTTGCTTGCACGCAAAGCCCTTGCCCAGATAACCCACGACAATTCGGAAAAA
>JAEIGA010019292.1_pt1 | contig 10399 bp, 12 predicted proteins | sample 9270691 | NCBI WGS metagenome assembly JAEIGA01 (sample SAMN17057246, study PRJNA624740) | gut metagenome | biome: biome; isolation source: fecal sample | host: Bos grunniens | place: China: Xizang | collected 2019
TAGCGCATCTGGTTTGGGACCAGAGGGTCCTGTGTTCGAGTCACAGTACCCCGACAATCAAGCAAAGAAACTCACTGAATCTCAGTGGGTTTCTTTTTTATTTCTCTGCATTTTGATATAATTGCCAAAACTGGTTGGTAAAACCCATTCTGGTAATGGGATAATGGTGCAAAAAATAGTTGATAAACCTGCATGAAAACAGTTGGTGGCAACAAGCGAAAAATGAACAGCCTTTTCTTGGAGCTGTTCATTTTTTGTCTTGTAGCAGATGGCTTTGCTTCTGGACGTCTGCGGTGCCTTGGGTAATGATGCAATTTTCAGTTGGTGAGATTGCATCTTTTTTATTTCTCTACAGGCCCATTTTCGCCGAATCTTTCCTAACTTTGTATAGATAGAATAATTGTAAGGTATATGGAGATACTATTTTCTTTTCTTGCAGGTCTCGTGCTTGCATCAGTTATTGCAGTAGTTATTGTGAAAAAGATTGTCAGCTTCCGCACTCAGCAGGCCTATGAGTCTGCCAAGTTACAGGCTGAGGCAGCGTATCAAGCTGTAAAGGCCGGCTTGCAGTCAGACCTGAAACATGCTCAGGAGCGTGTGGAAGACCTGAATAAGAGGCATGCGGAAGACCTGGCGGCCCGTGCTGCAGCGCATAAGGAGGCGATGGATTCACTACAGGCAAGATTTGATGAGACTGTCTCTAAAGTTGCTGCGCAGATGAAGGAGGAGACCAGCGAGATGCTCAAGGCCCGTCAGAAGGAATTCTCGGAGACCAGCAATGTGAGCCTGGGTCAGATCGTGAATCCTCTGAAAGAGAATATCGCTGAGTTGAAGAAGGCGATGGAGGATGGCAATAAGGAGCAGGCGGAGAGAAACGGTGAGATGAGAGAGCGCATCAAAAGCCTCATGGAGCATAGCGATGCAGCGCGAAAGAGTGCTGACGAGCTTGCTGCTGCATTTAAGCACGGTAGCAAGGTGCAGGGCGATTGGGGAGAGACCATCCTTGAAGAACTTCTCAACAACCATGGCCTGACAAAAGGCGTTCACTACGACACCCAGTCGGTAATTAAGGATAAAAACGGCAATGTCGTGCGAAGTGAAGAAGGCAGTATGATGAAGCCTGACGTGATTCTGCATCTGGATGAAAGACGTGAGGTCATCATTGACTCAAAAGTGTCTCTGACCGCATACGTGGACTATGTGAATGCTGAAAACGATGTGGACAGGCAGGCTCATCTGAAAGCTCATATCGACAGCATCAAGAAACATGTCAAGGAACTCGCGGTAAAGGACTATGCATCATACGTGCAGTCTCCAAAGATCACAGCCGGTTATGTGATTATGTTTGTGCCGAACATCGGCGCCTTATGGACAGCCCTCAAGGCAGAGCCTGATCTATGGCGCAAGGCAGCTGAGCAGAATGTCTACATTACCGACGAACAGAGTCTTTATGGAGCTCTTAAGATCGTCAGCCTTACATGGACTCAGGTAGCTCAGACCCAGAACCATGAGCAGGTGTATAAGCTTGCAAATGAGATGATCGACCGCGTAGGTCTCTTCATGGAGAAATACGACGCTATCGGCAAGGCCCTCGAGAAGGCTACATCCGAGTACAACGACGGAAAGAAAAAGCTCCAGCCACAGGGCCAGAGCATCATCAACACTTCTAACAAGCTCATAAAGCTTGGCGCCAAGAATAGCGACCGTCATCCGATCGAGACCATGTTGGATCTTGATGATATTCCTCAGATTGAAGGGTAACTTCCAGTTGCGGAACTTTCAATTTGAAAGCGAAGAGCGGGAGTGTATTTCAATAACTTAAAACAATTCGGCGCCGAAATTTTGCAGTTCATCGTGTAATTTTAACCGTTCGTCGAAAAACCACATGTCAACTATTGCTGATTTGCTGAAAAGCAGTACCTTTGCACCCGGTTATTAGTTTTAGTGTTATTAATTATGTGGTTAGTATGAGGCCTCTTCGCGTGAGCGACGATGTCTCATTTTGTTTTATATACACCCTACTGAACCGCCTTCAGTCCGACGATGGATGCGATGAGGGTGAAAATGAAGAACAATCTCCAGAATGAAGCGGGCTCCTTGAATACAAGGATGCCGACGATCACAGTTCCCACGGCACCGATTCCGGTCCATACAGGGTAAGCAGTTCCCAGAGGAATAGTCTTGGCCGCCTTGGTCAGCAGCACCATACTCAATATGCATATTGCTGCAAAGGCTGCATACCAAAGCACCGCCTTATTTCCAGTTTCCATATTTCCCTTTCCAAGACAGAAAGCGAATCCGGTCTCACACAGCCCGGCAAGTATCAGTATTATCCAGTCCATAGTATATTCAGATACACAAATATACGAATGTTTTACCAACAAAAAAGCCAGCCAAAACAGAGTTCGCTCGTTTTGGCTGGCTTGGCTTATTGGCTATTTATTTCCTTGGTGGCTTCTGAGGACCTCTTGGACCAGGTGCTGGTCATGTCTGCCATCAGAATCTTCTCTGCCTCCTTATATGAGAGCTTTACTTTGTACTTCATCCAATAGAAGTTCTGAAGTCTTTTAACGTCCTCCTGACCGATATATCTTTTATCCTGGTGTTTACCTGGCTTTTTGCACTCACGCATTTCCATTCCAGGTCTCCCGACTGTTGCCATAAAATCTATACTTCCATATATTACAAGCACTGCGCTTGGCAAATACGCCATCCAAGTGCGGTGCTTTTCACTAAGCAAAGAGCTTAGCATGCTGGATTCTGTATGATGTTGGAAATCCGCAAATTATTCTCGTATATTGATGCAATTGTTTCTCAATTTTTTTTAACTTTGCTATCGCTTAGCTAGCCCGATGGGTTGGGTGGGCAATACATATTGGTAAAGACGTTACTTGACGTTTATCTTCTTAACTCAAACTTCGCAACTTTGAAATCAGAAAGAAGATACGGCAACGGGAACGTCCATATCGGTGATGACGATTCAGTCACTGCGCTTTTGGCGTGGAGTTTCTGTATATCATCCCTGACGTGGGCTAGCTACGTTGCTTATCCTTTCTGATTGGCAGCGAAGGCCTGAGTTAGGGATAAGCAAAAGTAAGACTCCCACGTCTTTTTTTGTATATTATACCTATCATTTACAGCGTGCTAGATGCATAAACAAGTCTCAAGGGCATGAGCAAAAAACAATGAAGATCATTAAATTTATGACAATCATTGCTTTATTCGGACTTTTCTTAATTCCGGATTCAGCAAAAGCTCAAACAAGGACAAAAATTTCAAATGGAGTTTATCTTGTAAACTACGCTAACACGTGGACGATTGAAGATGATAATACACAGCAGTGTATTACTCTTTCTATTGATAAACGCGAAGACCGCTCCGGCCGCCCTGTGTACGATATTCTTTGCGGAAATAAATACACGAAGGGAATTGCCAAGACTGCCTTGAAAGGAGGAATAACTTCTGCTCTTTATGCTGCAGGTGCTGCGCTGGGAGGACCGGCTGGCGCAAAATTGGGGGCCGTCATTAGCACATATGTCAATTCCATTGCCTCGAACATATATGACGACGTGTGTGATTACTATAAGGATAAATAATAATAATACTATATTATGAAATTAATTAAATTAGTTTTTTTAGCTATCATATTAATGAGTATTCCCGCTTATGCGGTAGAGTACAAGTCTGTAATTGTTGAAAGAGGCGACAAAGCGTATGTACGGAATTACGAACAGGCAGAAGGTATGGGGTATTTCGATCTTTCGACCGAAGAAAAAAAACAATGGGTAGTTGTTCAGAATAATAATTCCCACCCCGTAAAAGTCATTTTCCAGTATAAATTAGGCCATAAAGATGCACCATGGGAATCATATCTTGAAGGTAATGTGCTTGAAATGGCTCCAGTTTCCGAAAGAATAATTTGTTTAGGAGAACATATCAAGGGGTTAAGGATAATTTATGTCGATATTGACAAATCTGAAGCTACTCAAAAGGCTCTTCATTCAATAGGAAATGCAGCTATTGTTATAGGAAATTTTATTAAAAACAATTGAAATGAAAGCGATGGCGATGTATCTTATTTCATGAATAAGTAGTCATGCGCTAGACCGACACTTGTAAGCTATTTGAATATTTGTTTTTACCAGTATCAAAAAAAGAAAAAAATTATGTATAACAATTACAAAACAAAACTCCGCATTCTTATTGCGGTAACATTACTTATCGGTATCTCGTTTTCGTTAGTTTCATGCGAACCGGATAATCCAGATGTTCCACCAACAGAGATTTATGATGATTAAATACTAGTGATGCGAATTTATCGCATCACTAGTAATAATAAAACAAACTAAGTAAGTGATTATGAAAAAGTTATTTGCATTAGCAACAACTGTATTTGCAGTATTAGTGGTTTGCGTATGTGCTTTTGCACACGACAAACATCATCACGATTCTTCTCATAACAATCATCCAGAAAAATATGTTTGCAAAAGATGCAACGGTAGTGGAACAGACCCGCTGACTTACACTTGCTCGTCATGCAATGGTGAACGTAAGACAACCCGTATGAGTAAATGCTCTTCATGCAGAGGAACAGGTAAGGTTAAGGATCGTTATGGAGATGATGTTACATGCTCGACTTGTGATGGTACTGGTCATATCATCAATAAGCAGACATGTTCTAAATGTCGAGGTACTGGTGATGAAAAGAGACCTTGCAGAACATGCGGTGGATCAGGATATGTAGACCGCTAATTATGAATGGGGCCGGAGTTTACCTCTGCCCCTTTAGTTTATATTGATATGAAGATATTTAGAATTACAATACTTGCGGTTGTCATCTTATTATGTTCTTCAACCCTTATTCAGAAGTACCCCAAAATTGTAATGGGTGATGGCTATATATAGATAGATAAGGTTCTTGAAACTAAAACGTATCTAGAAGTGACCGTGTATAATGCCTCTACAGAGTATGTGCGTGGCATTGTTACGATCATGAAAGCGACGAATTTGTCGGATAATCAAGAAGTTATAAAGATTGGTCCAGGAAAGACAGAATCCGTGATCTTTCCGAAAAAAGACAGGAATTGCATAGTCACATGGAGTGATATTAAAATACATGATTTTTCAGTAATCAGATAGCATATAATATGTTCTGCAATAACTGCGGCACCAAGAATCCGGATGGTGCCATTTATTGCTCTAGATGTGGGTCAAGGATGAATGTTCCCGAGCACTCTGCTTTGGGAACACCGTCATTGTCTCCTGTAAAGAATGATGTTTCGCCATCCGAAATGGAAATCTTCCGAAAGAAGCTCCGTCAGTCTGTGGAGAACGACGCTAAAGGAGTTCTGGACTTTGTGACGGTCCAAGTTCCACATAATGACTTTGTGCAGTTCTGTCCTATGACTGATGGCGGTTTCTATGTGGAGTTTGCTGTCGGAGACTCTTTGGGTGCATTTGTAAATAATCAATGCAGATACGACAAGTTTGATGAGTTGTATCGGCAGTATGGATATAAGTATAGTACGGGAAATCCCTGAACTGATTGTCGCAATCAAAGGCAACTGTCTTTCTGTATGCATATATGACGAGTCTCTTGCCGAATGATTCAAGACGAATCTTGAAGGTGTGCCTTTGGAGTTTGTATAGCGTACTTTGACCTGGCCGTATTCTTCCCATGCAGCAGGGCCAACACTATATCCAAGGGTTGTAAGGAGCCTTGTTTGACTAATATTTATGGAGATTGTGATAAGGGAAAACCCTCGAAAGGATGTCTAATGAATTTGAATTTAGTGTTGTCTTTAAAAAGCAACTTGTTTTTCGGAGTCAATGCCCATTTTCGCTTATTTTTTGTCGTTATCATGCATCGTCTAAGAAATAACGGGCTGTTTTTCCTAGACGATGAATGAGCTCAAAAGTGGTTGGTGCGAACAGTTTCCCACCAACCACTATTGTCATGAATATCAACCAAAAATGTCAATTATACCAACTTGTTCTCAAGCGAGCCCTTTGGGTGTAGCTCGCGCAGCTTGCTTTAAGCGCTTGGCTTGCGTATATGCCAAGCGCGGTGCTTTTCACTAAGCAAAGAGCTTAGCATGCTGGATTCTGTATGATGTTGGAAATCCGCAAATTATTCTCGTATATTGATGCAATAGTTTCTCAATTTTTTTTAACTTTGCTATCGCTTAGCTAGCCCGATGGGTTGGGTGGGCAATACATATTGGTAAAGACGTTACTTGACGTTTATCTGCTACGTTCAAACTTCGCAACTTTGTACCAACAGGCAGAAACGGCAACGGGAACGTCCATTGTCGGTGTATATTCAGACATCACGCTTTGGCGTGGAGTTTTTTTGTGTATATCCCTGACGTGGGCTAGCTACGTTGCTTATCCTTGTTGGTTGGCAATGCGAAGGCCTGAACGTGGGATGAGCAAAGTACAGACTCCCACGTCTTTTTTTTGTACCCTCGGTTCAGGGGAGTCTAACGGGATATAATCAATGTAAGTATGAAAAGAGGTATTATCTTACTTGCTTTCTGTTGCTCGTTTGTCTATAGTTGCAGCAACGATGACGGGGATAAATATTTGCCTGAAGGACAGATGACGGTCCCTTTGTCAGATGAAGCTGGTATTCCTGTTGATTTGGGTTTGAGCGTGCTATGGTCTGACAGATACGTCGGGGCTAGTTCTCCTGAGGAAGCTGGTGACTATTTTGCATGGGGAGAAGTCGAGCCCAAAGAACGGTATGATAAGGAAAATTATAAATTTAATAATATTGATCGTCCCGTCTTGATTCACGGAACTGAACATGATGCAGCCCGAATGAATTGGGGTGGAAAATGGAGACTCCCGACTCTTGGAGAATTGTATGAATTAAAGGAAAAAACGACACTTTCCGGAGGGCCTTCAGGATGTACTGTAACAGGTCAGAATGGAAATTCTATTTATTTTGCCCTCACAAGTTTCAGATATGGTGATAAACTATTTCGTCCTGTAGAAGATATTTGCGGTTGGAGTAGTCATAGTTCGCAGTTTTGGGATTTTTGGTACTGCAAAACAGTACAAGGTGAATACTGGACTTTTGACGACACTTGTTTAATTGTTGCTCCGCATAACGGACACTGTGTCAGGGCAGTAATGGATAAATAATGAAATGCTATGAAACGATTGATAGTTACACTTATTATACTTGTAGGCGTTTTGGCTTGCAGCAAGGAAGATGACAGCATAGAAAGAATGGAGCAGTGTGAAGTTCCGCTGTCCGAAAAAGCCGGTAATGCGGTTGATTTAGGTCTAAGTGTTCTTTGGGCTGAAGATAATCTGGGAGGACGTTTTGCTTGGGGAGAAACGGAGAGCAAAACTTATTTTTCAGAATATGGATATGAATACTGTGTAGATGGTGCGTATGTGGAGATCGGTCGCACCATAACCGGTTCTAAATATGATGCTGCAAGAATCAACTGGGGCGGAAAATGGAGGATGCCTACAGAGAGGGAATTTCGTGAGCTGTTTGACAAGTGCGAGTGGTATGACTATGGAAATGGAACAATAAAGGCCACTGGTCCTAATGGAAATTACATTTACTTCAAAGAGGAGAAGATGATTTCTCAAAACTCCGGATATTGGACAGCTGATCAGTTTGGAAATTATCCCGATTATGCTTGGGGAGCAGCCATTTCATGGAATTGCTTTACACAAGGTTTGGGAAAACCAAGCGGCTTGCTGATACGTCCTGTAATGGATAAATAGAAAGGATATAAACTTAATACTAATGAAAAGAATAATTATCATATTTTGTTTGACATTGTTTTGTTATGCAACCTACGGTCAAGATACAATTATTCTTCGAGATGCTTCGGAAATAAAAGTAAAAGTTGTTGATGCTGATGGCTCTGAAATCAAATATAGAAAATATGAGAATCTAAATGGGCCGCTGTATTCTGTACCACGTGCACAGGTCTTTATAATACGCTATGAGGATGGAACCAAAAAAATTATAACAGGTTTTGATGAAGCGAGAAACACTAATAACACCTCTTCAGTAGGATCAGCACCTGCAGATTCATCTAAATATGAGTACATCGCAACTGCTGCTAAACTCAGTAAAAAGGATTTACATAGTAAGAAATTATATATCAGTCCGCAGATTCTCGGAGGTCTAGCTGTTGGCGGAGGTAGTGCCGGTGGTACTTTCAGTGCAGAAGTTTTGGGAGAGTATTTTCCAAATAAGAATAGCAGTAACGGTATCTGTGTGGGTCTGGGTTATGATTTGAGAGGATACGATGGTATAAATGTGAATAATGTTGACATCCTGCTTGGGTATACAATGCGCTCAAGTGTGGAGAAGCTATTCGCTCGTACTATGCTCAATATTGGCATACCTGTTTCTACAACGTATTCCGGAATGGATCTGACAGAATACACTAATCCTTTAGTCGGGCTTGAATGTGATCTCGGGGCTCATTTTAAGAAGTTCAATATAGGAGGTCGTTTTGGATATAGTATTATAAAGCAATTCAAGTCAGAAGATAGCGACACGGACAATCCCATGAGGCTATGTTTATTTTTAGGGTTTAGTTTTTAGCGTATGAAAAAGTTATTGTTTACAGTATTGAGCGTCCTGTTTTGGATGAATATGCATGCTCAGGATCTGATTCTTCTTAAATCAGCGGAGGAAATTAATGGAAAGGTTGAGCAGATCCGTCAGTCAGAATTGCTATACCGTAAAGCAGAACTGCCCGATGGACCTCTTTATACAATTCCTTTGAAAGATGTTTTTTCAGTTACTTATGCGAATGGATATCGGGAAACATTTAATGATTTTGCTGCAGAAATACAGGAAGTATCCAATGGGGAGGGTTATCCGTATCCTCCTGTAAGTCGTGCATATAAAGTGGGAGAAATATTCAACGAAGGAGGCGTCAAGGGAATTGTAATTCATACGACGGACAACGGACGGCACGGATTGCTTCTTTCGATGACGGAAAGCAGCACCCCAATCCAATGGGGCAGTTTAATTAGCAATGGAGATAAAGTTGTCATCTTTAAGACGGATGCTAGAGATAAAAGCGATGGATGGAATAATATGAAAACAATTGAGGGTATTATCGATAATACAGATGTGACATGGAATAATTTCCCCGCTTTCCAGTTTTGCCGTGAGCAGGGACCTGGTTGGTATCTGCCATCGATAGACGAGTTGAATCTGGTATGGAATCTTGCATCCGGATCCCCTCAAAGTGTATGGGATCAAACAAAGTCTTGCAAGAGAGTCCAGGAGTGCCTTGAAAATCATGGAGCAGATGGTATGTTCTATGCTGCTCCGTTTTATATAAGGAACTACCATTCATCCACAGAGTGTGACGCGTTCACAGTCTGGCCTCTACTTCCTATTAATGACAAGTATTATCCTAAAGTGTATTCTGGTAAAACTCGGACCAGTGCATCTATATCAAATAAAAACAATATGCAGGGTTCTTTGGCATCACATGTAAGAGCGGTACATAAATTTTAGGCCTGTTATAGAATATCTATATGGCCGATTCTGCGACGTTGTTCGCGATTCCCCGCTTTTTCCTGTGATCCGGATTATAGTATTGTATAAATGACTATTTTTGCAAAGAACGCGTCAATGCGTGTTCTTTGCTTTTTTGTTTATGAATCTGGACTTTTTTCGATGATCGCGTAGCGGGTAGGGGAGCGTGTGATGCAAAGGGGCAGATCTTCGCAATGTATGAGGCCTGCAAGGATCTTGAGGCCAAAGGATATACTGATTTCGCCCTGCTTTTGCTATCTGGAGAGGAGACAGGCTAGTTTGTGCAAAAGCATTCTGGAGTTTGAACTGGGAAGCTAAAATTGGACTCCTGTTTTTAATGCCTCCGATTATTGGAGTTGTATTCTTTTTCTTCAATTTATTTGGTGAGTATATGGGTTTTGATTATTTCCCAGATAGTTGGAATTGTGTGTATAATTACTACGGATGTTCGTGTGGATATGGCGACGATATATGAATAAATTCGTATCTTTATCCGTAGTAACGACATTAAATCTTTAAACTATGGTATTATTATCTATTGTCAGCTTTGTGTTTGGCGTTTTGGGAATCATTCTGTTCTTCAAGGTTTGGGGTATGTGTAATGATGTGGATGAAATCTGCACCAGAATAAGGAAGGCGTTCCCGACAGAAGAGGAAAAGAGGGCTGCCGAGTGGCTTAAAAAGCAAGGTGGTGATGTTACTTCCGAGTCGAGAGATATGGCACCTTTGAAGGTAGGTGATGATGTGATTTACGAGCCGATGAATCGCAAGATGGTTATTAAGGAGATTACTCCTGATGGATCGTTCGTGTGTGTCTCATATAAACCGGACGGCAAGGAAGAAGACGAAGGAACCTACAAGCCA
>JAEIGA010019293.1_pt1 | contig 10398 bp, 5 predicted proteins | sample 9270691 | NCBI WGS metagenome assembly JAEIGA01 (sample SAMN17057246, study PRJNA624740) | gut metagenome | biome: biome; isolation source: fecal sample | host: Bos grunniens | place: China: Xizang | collected 2019
ATGGAGGAACGAGGATGCGTAAGAAATCGCCTTCGTTTTTAGGATTGAAACCTAAGTTTGCATTTAAGATGGCTTTTTCTATAGCTGATATTGAGTTTTTATCGAAATTTTTAACGATAATCTTACGTGGGTCTGGAGTTCCGATATTTGAAGTTTGTTCGATAGGTACAACAGTTCCGTAATATTCTACTTTAACACCTTGCAACATAGCAGGGCTTGCTTTGCCTGCTCTAATCTTCTGAAATTCCAAGTCCATGTGTTTCATGGTGTTTTCCATGGTTTCAGTAGTTTCATCTAAGATAAATTGAGATTCTTCTGTCATAATAATATCATTTTACAGCACAAAAATATAAATTTTTCAATTAAGTGGTTCATATAATCCTAAAAAATAAGGTTCCTTTTTAGATTTATAACAAAAAATGTTCTTAATAAAAACAAAGTCTTTGCTTTTATTCCATATGTAAACCTTTATTTTAATGCTTTCTTTGTTAAATTTCTTTGAATCAAAGTGAAAACCATTTGTTAGATAATAGGTTTCTCCAGATATGATTTCCTTAGAATTGTTGTCTGCTCCTTGCCAAAATAAAAGTGAATCGCTTTTGGCATCTCTTATTTCAATAACTAAAACAATATCTTTAATTGTGTCAATGGCTTGTATCTCAGCAATGAAGCCGATGTCGTCAAAATCGTCAGTGTTGTCTGTTTCCATAACATAAGAACATCCCCATTCGCTTTTAATCTCTACATTTTTCACAATAGCCAGCTGACTGCTTGCTGTTGATGGCTTGCTTAAAAGCAAATATTTCGTGTTAAACCATTGTTTTTCTTCAATGATTTCAGGATAATATGCTAAAGCTGACAGCTCCCATAATATATTTGCGTGGTCTGATAACCCGATTCCAATGACTCTTGTGTCTAAATTGGATAAAAATTCCTTGAAGTCATTTGGGTCAGAATTGTTGTCGAAGCAATGATTGTTGGTGATACCTTCTTTATCTTGATAGAATTTCGTCATGAAAGACATGTTGCTATGTGATAAAAAGGTAATGCTATCGCCATATTTATCTTGGTCTTTCTTCATTTCAGCAGCGATTCCGTCAAAGCCTTGATTATATACTTGTTTGTAATATTGACGGTCTGTAATAAGTGAAACTATGCCTATCAATAAGATGGTTGATATGATTATAGCTGTTTCTTTTACTGTGACTTTTAAGTCATTATAAAAAGAAAATAGTATGATAATCAAGAATGGAGCTCCAAATATTAAAGTGCTGAATTGTAATATTGGTTCCTTAATCTTGGAATATAATAAAGCTACAGCAAATGGTATTACGAACCATAACACTCCAATTATCCTGAGTTTTAATTTGTTGTCTTTTAATATTTTATTGCTTAAAAATGGAAGTATTGCAAAAATGATAAAGGCGAATATAAAAAGCCAGGAATAGTTGAGTGTGTATTTGAAGAAGTCTATCAGGAATGTACTTTCTGGCATATCTAACCAGCCGCCGATGCCTCCTCTCACAAAGAGTTGATAATAAAATATGTATGATGTCGGCAAGAACAACAAAAGTGCTCCTAAACTGCTGCAGATATATGCTTTTATTTGGGGTTTGTTGTCTTTGCTTAAAAAGAAAAGTCCAGAGAACCAAATCAATCCGGCTTGTGCCAAGGAGAAGTTATGCATTTGCGACGACAAAAAAGCTGCTAATGCAAAACCAATACAAGTTAAAACTGATGGCTTTTTTTCTATGAATAATATTTTGTTCCAAAAGAAAACAAAGAGCAGAACAAAAAATAATCCAGGAGAATATGGACGTATCAGCTGACTATAGAAAATAAATAACTCGCTTACAGTCACGATGGCTGCGCTGAATAATCCGACTTTGGTATTGAACCATTGCTGTCCTATTTTGAATACTAGAAATACGGAAGCAATGCCCAACAAAGCGAATGGTAATTTAAGCCAGAATTCATTCCATCCAACTATCTTGACCATATAATACAAGAATAATTGTACGCCAGCGGGATGTGCGTCCGCTATTATTCCATCTCTGATCAGTTGTTGGAACGAATCGAAATTCGTTCTGTTAAGTGCGCTGAACTCATCGTGCATAAAAGGCACGGAATCGAGGTTCCAAAGACGTAAAAGTGCTGCTGCTAATAATGTCACCGATAAGAAGACCTTATCGGTGACAGATAACAATTCTTTTTTCAAAATGGTTTATTTTGTTACTAATGTTCCAATTTCTTCGCCATTAAGGACTTTTAACAAATTGCCTTTTGTGTTCATGTCGAAGACATACATTGGCATATTGTTTTCCTTGCACAATGTGAATGCTGTGAGGTCCATGACTTTAAGGTTTTTGTTGTAAGCTTCGTCGTATGTGATGTGGTCGAATTTTGTTGCTGTAGGGTCTTTTTCAGGGTCGGCGGTATAGATTCCATCGACGCGTGTTCCTTTTAAGATGATGTCAGCTCTTACTTCAACGGCTCTCAATGCAGAAGCGGTGTCTGTTGTGAAGAATGGGTTGCCAGAGCCGCCGCCAATGATGACGACATTGCCTTCTTCGAGGAGCTTTATTGCTTTTGCACTGCTCATGGAGTCAGCGATACGGTCGATGAAAACGCCTGATAATAAAGCTGTTTTCACGCCTTTTGCTTGTAATGTGGATTGTAAAGCCATGCTGTTGATGACAGTGGCGAGCATTCCCATGTAGTCGCCTTGAATTCTGTCCATGCCTTTGCTTGCACCTTGTAAACCGCGGAAGATGTTGCCGCCGCCGATAACGATGGCGATCTGTGCTTGTTTCGCTGCTTCTGCTATTTCTTCTGCATAATCGTTAAGACGTTCTGGGTCGATACCGTATTGTTGTTCGCCCATAAGAGCTTCGCCGCTCAATTTCAAAAGTACTCTTCTGTATTTCATATCACTTAAATTTATATAATGTTATTTAACTTAAAACCAATAACCTATGTTAAAAAATCCGATTAAATTGGAACATCTGTTGGAACCCATCAGGCTGACTTCAATAGGCCCAGTCATTGTTTTCATTCCTAATGTTAATCCGCCGCCGAACACAAAACTTTCGTTGGCGAACCATTCGCTATAATCACTTGCAACATATCCTCCGTTGAAGCTTGCTATGGCATAAAAATTACCATAAAAATTATATTGCCATGATATTTTGCCTATAGCTATGTGGTCGCCATATAATTGAGTGAATCTCAATCCGTCAAAAGCTATTATATTGTCAAAATATTTCATGTGCGACTGCCCTCCGACAAAGAAACGATAACTTAAAGGTGGCTCATTTATGGTGAGAGAAGAACCGACAGTAGCTCCTAATTTTAATGAGTGTCTTTTCTTTATCGCAATGGCACCGTTTAAATCTGCTCTAAGTGTGATGGAATGTCCCATTTGTGAGTTTTCGACAGGGATGATGTATTTTCCATTGATGTTTAATTTCCATCCTTTTGAAGCAAAAGTGGGAGCGTTCTCATTATCAATATGATAGTTGAAATATGCATAAGTGATGAAGTCGTATTCGCCTGGACCTACCACATGTATGAGGTTGTCTCTGAGGTGGACGTAATTACCAACGACACCAAATCTTAATTGTTGTGCTAAAGTAGGCATGATTTCAACAAACAAATCAATCTTATTGTCTTGAACGCTATAGGAATTGTTGATGGTCTTGTCGTAATATTGGTTCATGAATAGACTTATTGCAGACATGTCGATTCCATATTTGAATTTCTGTGACAAACCAGAATGAAAACGGAATTTAAAATAAGGGTCTTCAGCTATATTGATGTCAGCTGATAATGTTGAGCGTTTAGGGAAACGTAAAATATTTTTAAGAGTTATATTGGCTAATATTCCAATGCCATAATCTGTGTCGTAGTGTGCGGCTATCGATACAGTCTCTTCTTCTTTTTCTTTGCAGTGAATCACTAAATTAGCTCCTTTTGTGGTTGGTGCTAAGTCGTACCAGATGTCTTTATAATAGCCTGTAGCAGCTATGCTCATGATGGCTGATTCAATATCATTTATTGCTATTTTTGATGGGTAGTTCTTGTCGATTGACTTTTTTATGAAGTTGGCGTTTTCACTATTGACACCGTTGATTTTCAATGCTACGACATATATTGAATCGAGAGGTTCTACATTAGGTCTTTCTATTTTATAATCTTGAATGTTTTTTATAGAATCTGCGAGTCTTTTTAATTGTGGCAGATACTTTCTTGCGGCTATTTCGCCAAGTGTAATGATGGTGTCGTAAGAATTGAAGTCCATCATGCCGTATTTGACAAGTTCAGGTTTGATATAGATGTCGGCATCTTCTTTAGCTCTGGTATAAGCATCGATGTCTGACATCGCGATAATTTGATCCATTATTATCGCCATTGAATTAAGTTCTTCTTTTTTATGAAAGTTGCGTTGTACATCGACACCTATTATAATATCAACGCCTTTTTCTCGTGCATTAGGGACAGGAAAGTTGTTTCTTAATCCGCCGTCGATGAGCAAACGACCGTCGACTTCAACGGGAGAGAAGTAGAACGGTATCGACATGGAAGCTCTTATTGAGCGTTGCAGATTGCCTCTTGTCATTTCATATGCTTCGGCATTTTCAATGTCAGTTGCAATGCATAAAAAAGGTACTGACAATTTGCTGTAGTCTTTGATTTTATAAGCAGGAGAGGTGAGACGTGCTAATAAAAGGTTTATCATTCCTCCATCGTAAATGGACGACTTCATTTGTATCTTCTTGTTTCTGAATGGGAATGTGGCAAGATAATGTCTGTCGAGTATTTTGTCGTCAATGGAAATATATTTGAGAGGGATGGCGTCCGACATTATCGCATTCCAGTTCTGTTCTCTGACAAGTCTTGTCATTGTTTCAGGAGAATAACCGATGGCGTAAAGTCCGCCGATAATGCTTCCCATGCTTGTGCCAGCGATGTAATCTATTGGTAATCCTGCCTCTTCTATAACTTTAAGAGCTCCGATATGAGCGAATCCTTTCGCGCCGCCACCGCTTAATACAACTCCGACACGAGGCCTTGTTAATGAGTCGGTAACATGCTGAGCCATTGTGCTATGACAAAAGCCAAAAGCCAAAATACAAAAGGTAAAAACCTTAAGTAATGAGTTTCTTCTACTGACCGTTGACCGTTGACTGTTGACCATAATCTTAAACATTAAACCATTTTGGTTTACTTTACAAAGTTATAATAATTTTGTTGAAGACTAATGCGATTTTTCTATAAAAAAAGAGTGCCACACTAAATTTTGTAGCACTCCCATTATTTTAAACAAATTGTTAATTGTCAATTGTCAATTGAGTTATTCTTCTCTTCCGTGACAATTCTTGTATTTCTTGCCGCTGCCACATGGACAAGGGTCGTTTCTTCCGACTTTCTTCTCAACGTGAATTGGTTGTGTCACTTGACGTTCTTGTGTGTTGCTGTGTGCTTGTGACAACAAGTCGTTACGTTGTTCCTTTAACTTGCTTCTGTCGATAGCTCTGGCTCTTTGTTCTTTGACTTGACTGCCGTCTTGCATAGGAACATTAGCACGCATCAAGAAGGAAATGACGTCGGTGTTAATCTTCTGTATCATTTGCTTGAACAAATTGAATGACTCGAATTTGTAAATCAAGAGAGGGTCTTTTTGCTCGTAATGTGCGTTTTGTACAGAGTGTTTCAATTCGTCTAATTCACGTAAGTGTTCTTTCCATGACTCGTCGATGATGCCGAGTGTGATGAATTTTTCTACAGACAATGAAATCTCTTTTGCACCATTTTCAACGGCTTTCTTAAGATTTACAACGACATTCATGCTCTTCTTGCCATCTGTAAATGGAATCAAGATGTTTTCATATTGTGTGTTCTTATGAACGTTTTCTATGATTGGCAATGTCTTTTCTCCGATGATGCGAGTCTTGTTGTTGTAAACTTCAAGAGCTTTGTCGAATAATCTTTCAGCAAGAACATCTAATTTAGAACGTTTGAATTCGTCTTCTTCAAAAGGAAGGTCGATGCCCATTGTAGAAAGCACTTCTAATTCCAAACCTTCATAGTCGTTGACTTCCTGGAATCTTTCTATCAATGATTCACCGAGGTCATACATCATATTATTGATGTCTATAGAAAGGCGTTCTCCGAATAAGGCGTGGCGTCTCTTTTCATAGATTGCCTCGCGTTGTGAGTTCATCACGTCGTCATATTCAAGGAGGTGCTTACGTGTTCCGAAGTGATTTTCTTCGACTTTCTTCTGAGCTTTCTCAATTTGTTTTGTAATCATTGAGTGCTGAATCACTTCGCCTTCTTTGATGCCCATTCTGTCCATAAGAGGAGCGATTCTGTCGGAACCGAACATACGCATCAAGTCGTCTTCGAGTGATACGAAGAATTGAGAACTACCATTGTCGCCTTGACGACCTGAACGACCGCGTAACTGACGGTCGACACGACGTGACTCATGACGTTCTGTGCCGATGATGGCGAGACCGCCAGCTTCCTTGACGCCAGGTCCCAACTTGATGTCGGTACCACGACCTGCCATGTTAGTTGCGATAGTTACTGTTCCTGCTTGACCAGCATCTTTAACAATCTGAGCTTCCTTGGCGTGTAACTTAGCGTTCAAGACGTTGTGCTTGATACCCTTACGTGTCAATAATTTTGAAAGAAGTTCTGATACTTCAACGGATGTCGTACCGACAAGAACTGGGCGTCCTTCTGCGACAAGTTCTTGAACATAATCAATAACAGCATTGTATTTTTCGCGTTTTGTCTTGTAAATCAAGTCTTCAGCGTCAATACGTGCTATAGGTTTATTTGTTGGAATTACGACAACGTCTAATTTATAGATGTCCCAGAACTCGCCAGCTTCTGTCTCAGCAGTACCTGTCATACCAGCAAGTTTGTGGTACATACGGAAATAGTTCTGTAATGTGATTGTAGCGTATGTTTGTGTCGCTGCTTCAATATGAACGTTTTCTTTTGCTTCAACAGCTTGGTGCAAACCGTCTGACCAACGACGACCTTCCATAATACGACCAGTCTGTTCGTCAACGATTTTGATCTTGTTGTCCATAATGACGTAATCGACGTCTTTTTCAAACAAGGTGTAAGCTTTAAGGAGTTGTTGTACAGTGTGTAAACGTTCTGATTTTTCTGAGAAGTTACGGAGCAACTCTGATTTCTTCATCACTTTTTCGTCATTGGAGAGTCCGCTGCGTTCGAGTTCAGCTATTTCACTTCCAACGTCAGGCAAGATGAAGAATGATGAATCGTTATATGCCTTTGTGAGTTCATCGATACCTTTTTCAGTAAGGTCGACGCTATGTAATTTTTCATCGATAACGAAATAAAGTTCATCGTCGATGAGGTGCATATTCTTTTGTTGTTCTTGGAGGTAGAAACCTTCTGTTTTCTGCATCAAAGTTTTCATACCTTCTTCGCTCAAGAACTTAATCAAGGCGTTGTTTTTAGGAAGACCTCTGTAAGCGCGGAAGAGTTGGTTTGCGCCGTGGTTTTTCTGTTCCTGTGTTGCGTTAGGGTCTGTTAATATTTTTTTAGCCTCTGCCAGACATAATGTCACGAGGCGTTTTTGTGCTTCGTAAAGCTTCACGACGTCAGCTTTCAAGATGTCGAATTCCTGATGGTCGCCGCGTGGTGTTGGACCTGATATAATCAAAGGAGTACGTGCGTCGTCAATCAAAACAGAGTCAACCTCGTCGACGATAGCGAAGTGATGCTTGCGTTGAACGAGTTCTTCTGGCGTGCCTGTCATATTGTCACGGAGGTAGTCAAAACCGAATTCGTTGTTCGTACCGTATGTGATATCAGCGAGATAAGCGTTACGACGTGCTTGTGAGTTAGGTTCGTGCTTGTCGATGCAGTCTACTGTCAATCCTAAGAATTCGTAAATGGTACCCATCCATTCGGAGTCACGTTTCGCGAGGTAGTCGTTAACAGTAACGACGTGAACGCCGCGACCTGCTAAAGCGTTGAGATATACAGGGAATGTAGCGACTAAAGTCTTACCTTCACCAGTTGCCATCTCGGCAATCTTGCCTTGGTGTAATACTGTACCACCAAGAATCTGAACGTTATATGGAACCATATCCCATGTGACAGTGTTGCCGCCAGCAACCCAGCTGTTGTCGTAATAAACCTTGTCACCTTCAACGTTGATATGGTCGAATTTTGCTGCGAGCTCGCGGTCTAAGTCGGTCGCTGTTGCTTCCACGACTTCATTTTCTTTGAAACGTTTGGCTGTTTCTTTCAAGACCGCAAAAGCTTCAGGAAGGATGTTGTTGAGCGCTTCTTCAATCTTTTCTAATTGGTGCTTTTCTAATTTGTCGACTTGTTCGAAGATTTCGTTTTTCTCTTCAAGGTCAAGGTCTTCGGTTTCTGCTTTCTGTTTTAGTTCCTTGATACGTGCTTCGTCTTCAGCGATATAGTTGTTGATGTATTCTTTAAACTCGACTGTCTTGTGACGAAGTGCATCTGTATCTAAAGTCTTAATTTTTTCGTAAGCTTCTAATGTTGTGTCCAAAATCGGTTGCAATGCTTTGTTGTCGCGCATCGCTTTGTTACCGAATAATTTAGCGAAAAATCCCATATTGTTTAAGTTACTAAGTTACTAAGTTACTAAGTTGCTGAGAGTTTAGGTCTCTGCAAATTAAAATCCATTGAATCCAGAATTCCTTTCATCAAATGTTGTGCAAAAATAACTAATTTTTTATTTATTTTTATAATATTTGTGCAATCTCCTGACATGGAAATCGAGATATTGATCTGGATTTGGTGCAGGCGCCATGCCAATCTTATTGTTTCTGCCTAAAATAATGTAGTCAGGAAATGTCTTGATCTGATATTTTTCAAGAAGAAGAATGTCGTCGCCAAGATTCAATAAATCCCATTTATATCCTTTGTTATCAAACATTTGCCTAAAATCATCAAAACTTTCTTTTGTGGCAATGGTGACTATCTGAATCGTGTCGTTCCATTGTTGCGAAAGTTCATATAATGTGTTGAATTGATGGTCGGTCATCGGAGAGACTTGGTTTACAAACTGAAGAAGCACCATTGGGTCTTGATAATCTGATGACTTTACAATGTTACCATTGTCGTCTTCTAAAGCGAATGTAGGCGCATCAGTGTTGAATGACAATCTGTTGATTTGTTTTAAAATGTCATTTACAATTGACTTGTTTCTTTGGTTTTTAGTCGTCTGTGAAATTGAATTTAACTGCTTTAGTATTTGTTTCTTGTCATCAGACATTTCATAATACAGTCTTTTCAAATCCCATGCGATGATTATTTCTGCCAAATCTTGATTCTCTGCCAAAAAGGCATCTTTTTCCTTAATATATTTTAAGAAATTGTCATGACTTGAATAAATGTACTGTCTTAAATCTGAAGGATTGAATTGTATTGAAGATAAATAATTGGCAAAAATTTCTTGGAATAAATACATGTAAGATGGTTGCGAATAAAGAATGTCTTGCTTGTTAAAATGTTGGTTTATAACTTTTTTGCCATTGTCATTGTTTACAATCATTTGTATTGCGGCTTTACGGTAACGCAAGTTGTCTTTCACAAAATCAGATTTTAACTCGCCGATACTTCTTTCAATTTCAACATCAAGATTGTCTAAAAGTGAAATTTTACGACCTCTGTATAATTGGTTGAAGTTGTTAAGCAGGAATTCATCAATGATGTTTTCCGTCATATGATATTGATAATAAAGGTCATCATCATTGCTTCTGATGATTTTTATAGTCGGACTTTGTCGCTCAAAATAAGATACGTTTTTCTCTTGTTCGGGAATGTCGATTTCAACTTCGTAACTGGAATTTGGTTTCAGTAAAATGTCAACACGTTCAAGATTTACTGCTATTTGCGCTAAAGTTATCTCGTCAATGTCTGCTTCTATTTTGAAGTTTCCTTCTTTGTCTGATTTTGTCTCGGAAATTGTGGTCTGCTCTAATGTCAACATGTCGTTGAAAGTCAATAAACGAACTAATGACTCTGACTCTAAACTCTGACTGTTGGCTATTGGCTTTTGGATTTTGCCTTTTATTATTATGTTTTGTGAAAAGATGTTGTTGACGTTAAACAACAAGAAAAATAATGATAATAATAGAATATTCTTTTTCATAACTTATTGACTAATTGTCTTATAGACTTATAGACTTATAGACTTCCACACCGCTTCCGGTACAAATTCATCAACGGGGTAGTTGTGTTTCAGCAAATCTCTTACCACAGTCGACGACACGCAACGTAAAGACGGATTAGTCATGAAAAATATTGTCTCAATCTCTGGATTTATTTTTTTGTTAGCCTCAGCAATGGTGCTTTCGTATTCCAAATCCA
>JAEIGA010019294.1_pt1 | contig 10398 bp, 7 predicted proteins | sample 9270691 | NCBI WGS metagenome assembly JAEIGA01 (sample SAMN17057246, study PRJNA624740) | gut metagenome | biome: biome; isolation source: fecal sample | host: Bos grunniens | place: China: Xizang | collected 2019
ATCAATGTAATATGAAAATTTTAGTTTTAAACTGTGGTAGTTCATCAGTAAAATATAAGCTATTCGATATGGATAGCAATGCAGTGTTGGCACAAGGTGGTGTAGAAAAAGTAGGTTTACCAGGTGCATTCTTGAAGCTTACATTGCCTTCTGGCGAAAAAGTTCAATTAGACAAAGATATTCCAGAGCACCAAACTGCTATTGAATTTATTCTTTCTACTCTTACAAGCGCAGAATACGGCGCAATTAAGTCTCTAGATGAAATCAACGCAGTAGGTCACCGTGTGGTTCACGGAGGTGAAAAATTCAATTCTAGTGTATTAATTACAGATGAAGTTATCAAGGCTATCGAAGAATGTAGCGATATGGCTCCACTTCACAATCCAGCCAACTTAAAAGGTATAAACACTATTTCAAATATACTTCCATCAGTGCCACAAGTAGCAGTGTTCGACACAGCGTTCCACCAAACAATGCCACAATATGCTTATATGTACGGTACTCCATACGAAGCATACGAAAAATATGGTGTTCGTCGTTATGGTTTCCACGGCACAAGTCATAGATATGTGTCTGGACGCGTTTGCGAATTTTTAGGAATACCAGTAGAAGGAACAAAAATTATTACTTGTCACGTAGGCAATGGTGGTTCTATCACTGCTATTAAAGACGGTAAATCAATCGATACATCAATGGGCTTTACTCCACTAGAAGGTCTTCTTATGGGTACTCGCTCTGGTGATATTGATGCGGGTGCAGTAACATATCTAATGGATAAAGAAGGTCTAGATACAAAAGGTATTTCAGACTATCTAAATAAAAAATCTGGCGTAGCAGGTATTTCAGGTCTTTCTTCTGATATGCGCGACATCGAAGCTGCAGACAAAGCAGGTGTACCACAAGCAGTGCTTGCTATGTCTATGTACAATTATAAAATTAAAAAATACATCGGTGCATACACTGCAGCATTAGGTGGAGTGGATGTAATCGTATTTACTGGTGGTGTTGGTGAAAACCAAACAGGTCTAAGAGGTGATATTTGTAATGATTTAGCATTTATGGGTATCGAATTAGACGAAGAAGCAAACAAAGTAAGAGGTGAGGAAAGAATTATTACTACACCAAACTCAAAAATTAAAGTAGTAGTTATTCCTACCGACGAAGAATTTATGATTGCTTCAGATACAATGAGCCTTATTTAATGAATAAATTAGCCGAAATATTATCTATTTTATTTCATCCTTTGATTGTTCCTGTATTTGCGTTATTGCAGATACGTAACATGCCGTTTTTTTATTCGGATTTTGGATTGTTAAGAGATTTGATAATTTTTGGCTCAATGTTCCTACTTGTTGTGCCTCCTACATTGTGGTATTTTGTACTTTATAAATTCAAAATTATCCAAACATGGAGAGCGACAACAAGGAAAGAACGTATTTGGCCCTATTTGTTTACCATTCTGTCGTATTCTCTTGTTTGCTTTATTTCGTATGTTCTTGGAGTTGAATATGGATTTTTGACATTGTGGTTACACGCAGGTATGGCTTTAACTATGGTTTTCTTGATAAATTTCTTCTGGAAAATCAGTGCGCATGGTACAGGAATGGGTTCTTGGGTAGGAATGTTATATTTTTTGTCAATTTATAACGGAATTTCTTTGTTATCTGAGATAATTGTTGTACTTTTGTTGAGCGGTTTGGTAGGGTGGTCGCGACTAAGATTAGAAGCTCACACACCAACTCAAGTGCTCTTTGGATTTCTTTTAGGTCTGTTTTTTGTTGGAATTTTACCTTTTTTCAATTTTTTCTAAAAAAAGTTGCAAAAAAATTTGGTAGATTAAAAAATAGTCCATATCTTTGCAATCACAAAAATCAAATGGCCCATTCGTCTATCGGTTAGGACGCAAGATTTTCATTCTTGAAAGAGCGGTTCGATTCCGCTATGGGCTACTAGAAATTAAAAAAAATAAACAAAGATGGCAAACCACAAATCGTCTGAAAAGAGAATCAGACAGACCGAAAAGAGACGTTTGCATAATAAATACTATGCAAAGACAGCTCGAAATGCCGTTCGCAAATTGCGTGCGATGCATAAAAAAGACGAGGCTGCCGCTTTACTTCCACTAGTATCAGCTATGTTGGACAAGTTGGCAAAAAAGAACGTGATTCACAAAAACAAAGCTAATAACTTAAAATCTAAATTAGCTCTTCACGTTAACAAACTCGCTTAAGCAAAGAAAATTATAAAGCTCTTCTTTAAAAAGAAGGGCTTTTTTCTTTTATATACTTTTGTATATGCCATCATATTTTATTACTTTTGTGTTTGAAAAATTTGAAGGTAATATCTAGCAGATATATCCTACCATTTATTTAATATAAATTTCTTAATCTGATATTATGGAAGAAAAAAAGAATGTAACAATTAAAGATTGGGCAGAAGATGATAGGCCCAGAGAAAAAATGCTTCAAAAAGGAGCAACTGCACTTTCCAATGCAGAGTTGTTGGCAATACTTATTAGTACTGGAACAAAAGAGGAGTCTGCGTTAGATTTAGCAAAATCACTATTGCTAAAATCTTCTAATAATCTAGATGAGGTAAGTAAACTTACTCCAATAGAATTATCTAAGAGAGTGAAGGGGATTGGCAGAGCAAAGGCCGTGTCTATATCTGCCGCTATAGAGTTAGGAAAGAGAATTAGATTTTCAGATCCAGTGCAGTCAAGACAATTTAGTAGTAGTGAAGCAGTGGCGCAAGATTTTATATTGATGTTATCAAATCTTAATCATGAGGAGTTTTGGATTGTTCTTCTTAATAAGGCGAATAGGGAGATAGGTAGGTTTATGATTAGTTCTGGAGGGGTTTCTTCCACACAGGTTGATAATAGAATAGTTTTAAAATATGCTATTGAGAATCTAGCGACAAATATAATATTGATTCATAATCATCCTTCTGGAAATTTAAATCCAAGTAGAGATGATTTGAATCTTACAAAAAATATAATAACTTGTTGCAAACCGTTTGATATCTCGGTTTTGGATCATATAATAATAGGAAATAAAAGATATTTAAGTTTTTCAGAAGAGGGTTATCTCATATGATTTGTATTTATACAGATAAATATACTAATAGATTAAAATATATAACAGATCATATCTTTAATAAGATATTAGGACAATCTGTTAATATTATTAATAAGGAAGAAGATTTACCATCAAATCTTTCTTCTGGACTTATTGTTTATAGTGATTCTTTAAAGGTTAAAGGTGCTCTGCATATTGTTCCAAATGGTTTGTTATTTAAAAAAGGAGTGCGTGAGTATGATATAAACATGAGTCTTTGGGAGGGTGAGAAAGTTTTCTTCTGTAAAGATGGTGGAGATATTCCTTTTGATATTTTCTCTGCTTCATTTTATCTGTTGTCTAGATATGAAGAATATCTTCCTATAGAGTCAAATTTTAATGAGGATGGTACTTTTAAGTCAGATTGTAGTTTGGCGTATAAAGAAGGTTTCTTAGAAAAACCAATTATTGATATTTGGGCATACAAACTGCAAGAAATCTTAAAGGTCAAATTTTCAGATTATGCTCCTTCTGCGGATTCTAGATTTAGATTCTTACCTATGGTAGCGGTAAATTCTCCTTACAAATACAGAACTTATTCTATTTTGGGTAATATTCTTAGAATGGGAAGAAAATTATTGCACGGAGAGTTCTCTGCTTTTATTCATCAGCTTAAGATTCTTCTTGCCTTAGAACCAGATCCTTATTGTAATATAGGCAAGATTGTTGAAATTCATAATAGAAATTCACTTAGACCTTTATTCGCCTTAAGAATTTCTAATGAGAAATGGTATAAAAGACCAATATATTTTGCTTATAGTGCATATAAGAATGTGTTGTATAGAAATTATCAAATAGCACTATTTGCATCGGCAAATGCCAGCTTGTCATCTTCTCAATTAAGAACAGAGAAGAAATTTCTTTCTAGGATATTTAAGATGAGAATTGTTTCAAATTTATTCTCAAAACCAGAGTTTGTTATCCCAGAAGCATATAACAACCTTTCTCGTTGTAATATAAAAGAAGATTTTTCGATGCAATATCCTGATAGGGTTGGCTTTAGAGCATCTACATGTACTCCATTTAGGATTTATAATCTAAAAACAGAGGAATATTATAGTATTTTGGTTCACTCTGTAGCATTTTCAGATTGGTCTTACGTGAAAAAGTCTCTGTCGAAACAAAATATCACTGAAGCTATTCAGAGTATTGCAAATGAGGTGAAGAAAGTTAATGGTGAGTTGATAGTTCTTTCTCATAATGATAGTTTTGTTGAATCTGGTAGATGGAAGGGATGGACTCCCGCGTATGAATTTAGTGCAAGGTATCTTTCTGCTTTAGAATCTAATAACGCAATAGAAGCAGGTAAGTTATTACAATAAATGTTGGCCCTGTAGTTCAATGGATAGAATACGAGTTTCCTAAACTTTAGATTCGGGTTCGATTCCCGGCGGGGCTACAAAAAATCGAGGCGTTTGTGTCACAAACGCCTCGATTTTTTTATGTCTCAACTCCTAACTCCTAACTATATCCCAACACTATCCCTATAAAAATCCAATGCTTGATAAATAAGTTCTTTATCTACGATGCAGTTTGGAATAATTTCGCCCACATTACTTAGTAGAGTGAAGTTTACTTCGCCTGCAGTAGCATTTTTCTTATCATGTGCCATATACTCGTATAAGGCAGAATAGTCGTTGCAAGTAATTTCAAATACCCCGTAGTTGTCTTTTATAAAGCGCATAGTCTCAGTCATCACATTTTGAGGGAATCCTTTTAGCTTATATGAAAGGAAAAGTTCTCCTATTAGTCCCCATGCCACAGCATAACCATGTAGGATAGGTCTGTTTGTCTCGTGAGAATAGCTTTCAAAGGCGTGTCCAATAGTATGTCCAAGATTTAATGCTTTACGAATGCCTTTTTCTGTAGGGTCTTGTTTTACTATATTCGTTTTAACTTCAATAGAAGTTTCTATCAGTTTAGACAATAATTCAAAGTCTGGATTTGTAGCGTCAAACTTATTTAGTCTATTCATTTCTTCTTCAGAAGAAAGAAGACCATGTTTAAGCATTTCTGCGTAGCCAGAAAGTAGGTTTTCTGTGTCTAATGAACCTAAGAAATCCGGATAAATAACTACAGTTTCTGCAGGGTTAATTACACCAATTTCATTTTTTAGTCCATTAAAGTTTATTCCAGTTTTACCACCAACTGCTGCGTCTACCATAGAAAGTAGGGTAGTTGGGATGTTTATAAAGCGAATACCTCGTTTAAAGGTGTTTGCTACAAAACCACCCAAGTCGGTTACAACCCCTCCGCCCAAGTTTATTAGCATAGATTTGCGTGTGCCACCATTCTCGCCAAGAAATTTCCAAATATCGACAACGGTTTCTATGGTTTTATAGTGGTCGCCGCAAGGCATGCTATATACCTTGGCGTTTTTTAATCTTTCGTCTTCCATTAATATAGGAAGACAAAGTTTTTCTGTTTGTTTATCGGTTAGTATAAATAATTGTTCCGACGAAACGCCCTCAATTAGAGCGTTTACATCGGAAACAAGTTTTTTAGAGAAAATAACCGATTTATTATTTTCTAATATCACCTTCTTTAATTAAATATTCTGCAATTTGAACTGCGTTTAGAGCAGCACCTTTTTTAATTTGGTCACCAACACACCAGAATGTAATACCATTAGGGTTTGCTAAATCTTTGCGGATACGACCAACATAAACAGGGTCTTTGCCAGAAAGGAATAATGGCATTGGGTATTTCTTTTCTGCTGGGTTGTCTTCTAGAATTACGCCTTCTGCAGCAGAGAATGCTTCGCGAGCTTCTTCTACGCTGATAGGACGTTCTGTTTCTGCCCAGATAGCTTCTGAGTGAGCACGAAGAGAAGGTACACGAATACATGTAGCACTTACTTCGATGTCTGAGTGCATAATTTTACGTGTTTCATTGTACATTTTCATTTCTTCTTTTGTATAACCATTATCTGTAAATACGTCGATTTGTGGGATAAGGTTAAATGCTAATTGGTAAGCAAATTTTTCTACAGTTACTTCTTCGCCAGCAAGTACTTGACGATATTGTTGTTCTAGTTCTGCCATTGCAGCAGCACCAGCACCAGAAGCAGCTTGATAAGTAGAAACGTGTACACGTTTAATGTGAGAAAGGTTTTCAATCGCTTTAAGAGCTACTACCATTTGAATAGTAGTACAGTTTGGGTTTGCGATTACATTACGTGGACGGTCTTTTGCGTCAGCTGCGTTTACTTCAGGTACAACCAATGGTACATCAGTATCCATACGGAATGCACTTGAGTTGTCAATCATTACAGCACCAAATTTGGTGATGTCTTTTTCGTATTCTTTAGAGATGCCTGCACCTGCAGATGTAAATGCGATGTCAATATCTTTAAAATCGTCACCGTGTTTAAGTTCTTTTACGGTATAGGTTTTACCTTTAAATTCATATTCTGTACCTGCACTACGAGCAGAACCAAATAACACTAGGTTGTCGATAGGGAAATTTCTTTCCGCTAAAACTCTTAAAAATTCTTGACCAACTGCACCGCTGGCACCAACAATTGCTACATTCATTTTTCTGTAAATTTATTTTGTTTAATTAATTTGTTTACCTACTTTTGTGAGCGGATTTTACAGTGTATAAAATTCCGCATGCAAAATTACATTTTTAATTCATTATAATCTTAAAAAATATGAAGAAAATTCTCATTTTACTCGCTTTTTTTTCTCCTTTAGCCCTAAATGCTTATTATGGTGATATCCAAAACTTTATAATAGATGGAAATTCTATCTGTTTGAATGCTCCTGCAGTGGCTTCAAAGTCGTATATTTCTGGGGATTCTAAGGTTTCAAAAAATGCTACTTGGCAGGCAGAAATAACTCTTTCTTTTTCGCCAACATCTTCAAATTATCTTAAGTGGTTTATTATGGCCGATTCGGCCAATGTAAATGCTTCATCTTCTGCGTATTATTTGATGTTTGGTGGAACAAAACGTACTATTGCTTTTTATTATCAAAAAAACGGGAAATCTACTCTTGTGCATGAAGAACAAGAGAAGTTATTAGATAATTCGTTGAATCAGATTAGTATTGCTGTAAAACGTTTAGAATCAGACGATTGGATTTTGGAATATACATTGAATGATACACTAACCAATGTCTCAGAATTTTATTCAGACGAAGTGAATTATTCTTCATATTTGGGATGGCATTGCGTTTATACAAAAACTAGAAGTCAAGCGTTTTGCTTTGCGAATAAAAAGGTGGTAGGAGAGGTGGCTTCTACTCCTCGCATTCCACAAAAGGGGGAACTTCTTATAAATGAAGTGCTTTTTAATCCAGTTGGTGATGGAGTTGATTTTATTGAGATTTATAATGCTTCCGATACTATTTTTGACTTGTCGTTATGTCTGCTTGGAAATAAAAAACAGACTTATTCTATACCTTATTTTATATTACACCCAGATTCATGTGTGGCTATAACAAGAGATTCACTCGTTCTTTGTGGTCAATTTGAATGTGTTTCTCCAATTAATATTCTTCAGGTAGACAAAATGCTCCCTCTGCCAAATGATAGTGGCTATGTTCGTCTTATGGTGGATACGATGCTGATAGATTCCTTGCCCTATCATGTAAATATGCATCATGCTATGTTAGATAATGTGGAAGGAATCTCTTTAGAACGTTCAAATGATGGAACTTGGCATTCTGCTTCTACTATTGTGAGAGCTACTCCTGGTTATAAAAATTCGAGGTTTATTGACGATGAAAATAATGAATCTACGTCAGATAATAATACTCAAGAAACTGATTCTAATTTCATAAAATTACAGTCTTCTACAGTACATATTTATGACCTTGAAATGCCCGAAAAAGTAGAATTACTCTATCGTTTGTACAATGACTATAGGCTTTCTGTTAAGGTTTATACTCTCTCAGGCTATCCTGTATATACTATATTAGAAAGTGAACTTATTTCAGGAGAGGGAAAACTTTATTGGGATGGCAGAGGAGATGATTCAGGCGTGTTACCAGTGGGACTTTATGTGATAGTAGCAGAATTTTATAGTAGCGAAGGGGAGTATAGGATGGAGAAAATGCCTGTGGCAATAGTTCCGTGAATTTAACATTTGACAAAAAAATGACCTAAAAAGTTAATTATTTTAATGGATTTTTTGTGTAATACTAAAAAAAAAAGTACGTTTGTAGTTGATTAACGAGGTTTTTGTGGGTTTTTGTTAAAATTATTAATCATAAAACTAACATTTTAACAATTTGATAAAACCTTCTGAAAATCTTAACAAATTGAGATACAATATATTAAAATAAAATTAATCCTATTTATTAACCTTAAAAAATTATTGACATGAGTATCAACAATGTGAAAAATTCGCGTAAATGGTTTCTTACAGCTGTTATGTCTTTGCTGTTTTGTGTAGGAGCTATCGCTCAAACACAAATTTCAGGTACAGTTGTTGACCAAACAGGTGAGCCTGTAATTGGCGCTTATGTTACTTTAGAAAGTGACAACTCTGTAGGTACCATTACCGACTTTGATGGTTATTATGAAATTTCAGTGCCATCAAATGCAAAACTAGTTTTCTCATTCATGGGTTACGAAAGCCAAACACTTTCTGTGGCTGGTAAATCTACTCTAGATGTAACTTTAGCAGAGGAAACTACAAAATTAGACGAGGTTGTAGCCGTTGGTTACGGTTCTCAAACCAAAAAAGAATTAACCGGTTCTGTATCTTCAGTGAAAGCTGATGACTTCAACAAAGGTTCATTCAACTCTTCAGAAGGTCTTCTTCAAGGTAAAGTTGCTGGTTTGACCATGTCTAAAGATGCTGGTGGTGACCCTACCAACCGTAACTACAACGTTCAAATTCGTGGTACAGGTTCTTTAACAGGTACAACTACTCCTCTTTACATCATTGACGGTGTGCCAGGTGCTAGTATGAACAACGTTAACCCTAACGACATTGAATCAATGGACGTATTAAAAGACGGTTCTGCTGCTGCTATCTATGGTACACGTGCTAATGCAGGTGTGATTATCATTACCACTAAAAAAGGTAAAGAAGGTAAAACAACTGTAGAATATAACGGTTCTGTTTCTGTTGCAACTGTTGCTAGCAAAATGGACGTTCTTTCTGCAGAAGAATACGTTGCTGCTGGTGGTGTTGACAAAGGTCATAGCACAGACTGGTTCGAAGCTATCACTCGTGTTCCAGTTTCTACAGAACACAACTTATCACTTTCTGGTGGTATGGAAAAAGTTAACTACCGTGCATCTGTTAACTATAAGAGCAATCAAGGTTTAGCTATCAATTCTTCTTTCCAAGAAATTATGGCTCGTGCTAACGTTAACCAAAAAGCTCTTAACAATATGTTAGAATTCAACTATGACCTATCTTACTCTAACACAAAATCTCGTTGGGTAGATCACAGTGCATTCCAACAATCAATGAAATATAACCCAACCATGCCTATCTATGCAGATCCTTCAGATCCTAACTTTGTTAAATATGGTGGTTATTATCAAAACTTCGATAAAACAGGTTTCTCAAACCCTGTTGGTATCGCAGCACAAGAAACTCGTGATGGTCAAGACCAAACCTTCTTAGGAAGCTTACGTATGACCTTAACCCCAATTAAAGGTTTAAAAATCTCTGGTTTCGGTTCTTATCAAATCTACAACCAAGTTACTGGTGACTACTATCCAGCTACTTCTGTAGCAGGTAATGGTGCAGGTGGTTTAGGTAAAAAATCAAACAACACTAATACTACTCGTATGGTGGAAGCTACCATCCAATATGGTAACGAAATCAAGAAAAACTCATTCACAATCTTAGCAGGTTATGCTTACCAAGATTATCTAGAAGAAAGCTTCAATGCTTCTAACTGTAACTTCCCTACAGACGACTTCCTATACAATAACTTAGGAGTAGGTCAAGGTTTAACAATTCTTCAAGAAACAGGTGTTAACAATGGTGTAGGTGTAGGTTCTTGGAAACAAGGCTGGAAACTTGCTTCTGCGTTCGGTCGTTTCATTTACAACTATGACCAACGTTACTTCTTAAATGCATCTATCCGTGCAGAAGGTTCTTCAAAATTCGGTGCTAACAACCGTTGGGGTTGGTTCCCTGCTGTGTCTGCGAGCTGGTTGATTTCTAACGAAAGCTTCATGCGTTCACAAACAGTTGTTGACGAATTAAAACTTCGTGCTGGTTACGGTGTAACAGGTAACATGCCTGGCGACTGCTATCCATGGATTGGTCGTATGGGTCAAAACGAAGACTACGCTTACTTCGGAG
>JAEIGA010019295.1_pt1 | contig 10398 bp, 20 predicted proteins | sample 9270691 | NCBI WGS metagenome assembly JAEIGA01 (sample SAMN17057246, study PRJNA624740) | gut metagenome | biome: biome; isolation source: fecal sample | host: Bos grunniens | place: China: Xizang | collected 2019
ACGCTCTTGTTCTCGTCTTTCGCGCTCTCTATTATTTTCAGCGGTTCTTGCAGTTATGTAGTTATCCAAATTTCGCTGAGTAGTAACAAACGCATTCCTAATCTGCTTTAATACATCTAGTGTTTTAGTATCCTCAGAACCATCAGGATTCTGTAGTTTAACTTTACCATCTAAAATGTCTTGAGCGAAAATGGTTGTTTTACTACCGTCCTCGTATTGAACAACAAGAGTAAAGTTAAACACATAGGGATTTCTAGTACTAAACTTATCACGCTCATCGATGCGGCCGCCGCCTGCACTTTGGTCATAATGAAGAGTTAGTATATCACCAATACGTGTAACAAGCTTAGGGTTCTTACTAGTTAGTGTCCGTATAAACTGTCCTTGACAAAGGTCAGTATAAAGGCTCATGTCAGCATCAGGTCTGAGTGGATAGTCTAAAAAGCCGCGTAGGAACAAACAGCCATTAGCAGAAAGTTTATCCAAAGCATCTTGGTTCTTTGCTTCAAATAATCTCATAGGTGTAACTCCTTTATTTTAATTTAGTCACATAATTTAGCAAATAAAAAGAAGCACGCTGAGACAGCGTGCTTCTTAATTCTTATTATGTTAATAGTCAGCTTCTAATTTATCATGTCTGAAATCCTTGAAGATGGGGAATCTCAGACTCTCTCCGCCGTCTGCATTAGTGGTTTCTTCAAAGTACTGGATTTCGCAGATGGTTCCAAGATGAGACTCACGGTTCTGCCAGATTTCTTTTCTCAACTGGTCAGAGAAACCGGAGCCGACTTTGACTACATTACCGTTCTTGTATCGAACGATGATTGCGCCAAGAGTTCCGGCCAGTCTGCCGTCTCCTTCTTCAAAGTCGATGATCTCTAGATCCATAGTCTGCATCTTCTTGACCTTGAGCAAAGCATTGGTTCTCTTAAACTCATACGGCGCATTGTAATCGTTAATCATGATACCTTCTTCGCCGGCTGCGACCTGCTCTTCCAGGATTTCGGTAATCTTATCAGTGTTAGCTCCAACATAAAGCAGAGGCAGAAGCTGGAAGTAATCATAATGCTGGTAGTTGCAGATAAGCTGAGTCAGTCTGTCACGCCGTTCATGATAGGGAATATCACAGGACTGTCTCTTAAAATCTTCTGCCGGCATCCAGTCAAAGACCAGCATCTTGATACCATGCTTTGCTTTGTCCTTAGTACGAACAATCTTCATAGTCTCTTTGTACTGTTCTTTGGAGGACATACCACGACTATCGAATAAAGTAATCTCACCGTCGAGACAGGTATTGTCAGGCATAAACCGTAACATTTCGGATTCCAGGTCAACGAGACCTTCGTACTTCTGACCGGCTCGAGTGAAAAATGAAACTTGGCCATTTTCCTTTAGCGCGATGATTCTGCCTCCGTCTATCTTAGTAGTGATAGCAAATGTCCTGCCTTCCATGTATGTAGGCTTGTCAAAGTACTTATTAGCCAGCTGTACGTCAAAAGAGGGAATACAACCAGGAATTTCCTTGTTAATAGTCTTAGAATCACAACCGATAGACAAATCCTTGCAGATAAGCTTCTCCAAAAGCTCCGCACACTCTCTGTCTACGCCTGCCACCTCATTCAAAGCCAGTTGACAGACAGCAATATCACAATCTCTACCTGAATTATGAGTTTCCAGATAATCGAAGAGGTTAAACATAGTAGGAGTACACCACTCCGGCCACACAGTAACAACGTCTACTTCTTTATGCAGCTTCTTACCACTAATCCCAAAGATAAGATAAGGATCAAAGGCAATCTGAAGGTATCTAATCAAAATACGATCGTCCTTGTACTTCTTCAGCACTGCTTGCTTGTGCAAACGGCTGTTGGAAGACATGATTTCATTTACAAAATCCCTAAAATGCATCAAAGTTTTCATATGTACACTCCTTAACAGCCGTAATAATCAGAAATAATCTCATCTAAAGAAGCAGAAGGGTTAGCCTCTACAAAATCCATGATTTCCTCTGCTTCTTCTACAGTAGGCATTTTGCCTCTGTAGTACCAAACTTCTCTCTTAACCTGCTCAATACTCATAACTATCAACCTCCACACCGCCTTGATAGGCTCTCCACTCTCCGTCTTCAAAGATATAGGTATAATACTGGGACTTCAAAACTTCTTCTTTCGTCTGACAGAAAGACATATCAAAATCCTCGCCTCTATCGCGATGATAGAAGATACAGACATCGTCTTCCGGACAATCAAAGCTGTGTCCACTGCCTTGGGAAGGACAGAGTCGCTTATCAATAAAAGAAGCATCACCAAAGCTCACAAGAGCCTCGGCTCTTTCCTGTGTATAGTAATTCTCAGAAAGCATAGGATACATATAACCGAAATATCCATCATTATGGACGTAGATAACCTTGTAAGGGCCTCTCTCGGTTTTAACAGCAATAGTAGCATGAGTAGACATGTCAGGTACCTCCTTAAAATACGTCAATCACATTAAGAGTTCTATCAAGCTTTTCTACTTCAGCTTCGATATAAGCTTTCTCTTCTGGGTCAGTGCAGTCGAGATCATATACCACAACCTCAAGGTCGGGGTCAGAAGCAAAAGCATTTTCAACGAAACCGTCTTTAATAACAATATGTACAGTTTTCATAGCTAACCTCCAAGTAGTGTTGATTGATTACTCTTATATTATATCACGTATTTTGCTGTCTGTAAACCGACAAACTGCACAGATTTTTATGAGATAGAAGAATAAACTACTTCATTTGTGTCAAAGTCATCCTCCGGCATCAGCACCGCTTCTACGCAAGGAAAAGTCTCTTTCAGAGAGATTGCTCGTTGGATAGCATCCTCCTGAGTAGGAGCAGCGGAAAAAGGCTGAAGGTTGTCTGCCCTATGGCCTACAAAAATTACATAAGGATTAGACATATTATTCCTCCTGGCATTTCCATCTTTCAGCAATCATGTCTTTTGCAACTAGGAAGTTGCAATAGGTATTGTTTAGGATGGCAGTACCACACCACTTAGCGATGCGCTTAGTCGGAGCATCAACCAGATACCACAGGTCTGGATTGTTCTTAGGATAAACCTTATAGACCTTAATTTTCATGTTATGTGCCTCCTTATTAGTAAACCAAGTGAGCAGTTTCTTGTGCTTTTTCCAAAGTCTTTTGATTGGCCTCAAGAGCATCAACATCAGTAGTGTCGAAGTCGCAAATTACTACTTCTGCATTCGCACCAAACGGAGCCTTCACATAGACGTTCTGCACCAAGCCTTCTTCAACCATGATATAGATAACAGGTTTTTCCATACTATGTACCTCCTTATGTTCTCAGCTTCATTATGTACTCGTCGAACGTTCCGTAGAAGATCGTTGTGCCATAGCAGGAGCTACCAGTAGAGTAACTTACATTAACCATCAACTGGTCGTTCTCGTCATACGACAGTTCTGTAATAACTGAGCCGTTCCAGCTTTGTGCTGTTGCCTTGAAGCCCGATACCTTGCTACCACCACGAGTAGCAGCACCACGATTACCTTGAACCATGCCATAGAAAGTAGACATAATATGTACCTCCAAAATATTTATGTGTCACACAGCTTACTTTTATAATATAACACATCTTGCTCCAAAAGTAAACCGACGTTTTATGCAAAGTTTCAGGCATGTAGCTGTCAATCTCTGACGGCTACGGAGGAGGTGATGCGATCGGTCAAAACCCTGATCGCGGCGGATTTTGCGTCTCTCTCATTCAGGGCGGAAACGGGAATGACATGTACATGACCGTCTACATTCAGTGTGACGTCATACGTGGAGTATGTAGCGTACTTATGCTTAGATGTGTTTCTACCCTTCAAGAGTTCATAAAGCTGGTAGCAGTCGCCCACGGTCACGTGGCCATGCATATAGAACGGAACGGCAGAACAGGAGCGATCCCAATACATCTTGGAGTTGCCGTCATCAATCTCAATCTTGATAATCTGCTTGATCTTGTTTGCAAAGAAGTCGACCGGGTCGTTACACACATAATGACGGTCTTCGATGATAATGTAGCCGGAAGCGTCAGTACGGTAGTCCAGGCTCTTCCAATACTTTTCCATAGACCGGGTATTCTCCCAGATGCCATCGCTCATCTGACCGATGACGCTGCTCAGGATACTCGTGAACTTGTCGTTTGCTTTAATACCAGTGTTAATACTCATATCGTAATCCTCCAAATTTCGTATATGGTGTTGAACAACTTACATAATATATTATAATGTATAACGATCAAAAAGTAAACTGACAAATTGCACGAAGTTTTAATAAACTACTTATTAAAAACGTGCATCATCTTCGTAGGTCTCTATAAAGGCTAAGCAATTATCCTTCATTCGATGATACATTCTGGCAAGAAGCTTGTGCTGTTCCATGTTCTCAAGACGCATCTTGGTAGACCCTGCATCAGGTGCGCCGAGGGACCAGATATACTCGTTCTCTGCGGCGATGTCATGCTCCTTTGCCATTGCTTCGAAATCCTGCTCCATCTGGTTAATAATCATTTCAGTATCCATACATAATCCCCCAAATAAATAATAAGCATGTAGCTGATTAACTTACATGCTTATTATATCACATAATATTAGATTTGTAAACTGACAAATCACACAGAAATTATGACATTAGAATGTTACATTTTCTGCTGTGCCAGTGCAGATCTTCTGCTCCGGCAGCCGGGTAGCCATTGTAGTATGTCTGGTACTAGACAATCTACTGATTGCCCAAGTCGCATCCTTATAGCTATTAACAGTTGCGATCTCAATGATCTTAAGACGCTTAGCTTTATCAGGCGTGTAATCAGTAACTGTTTTTTCAAACAACTGAACTACTGCTCTAGTGAATCTACAATTCGCTGCATCAATCATACCGTCGATCCAAAGCTCGTAAGCTCTTCTCAACTCAGGGTCAGTTTCTACTAAAGCTTTCTTCATAGTAGCTTTCATGCCGGCGAGCTTCGCGGCTTTCTCATCAGACTTAACAGCTTTAGTCTTTTTCAACTTCTTAGTATCTTCATCCGTGATGATCTCAACCATATTATTTACACTGATCGCGAGTCGGTTCGGGTCTTCTTGATGTTTCAATACGACTCCCATCTCAACCAGCTTTTCCTCACACTTCAACTGCTTAGCAATAGTTAGCGTAGTCTCTTTTTCGAGATATTCACGATCCAAACAAAAGAAGCCTCTCTCATCTGCAGTCTGTTTCTTTACTACTTGCTTAAGAATACTCTGAAGTTCTGCCCAATAAGCAGCGACCTCAAAGCCCGCAATCTTAATAAGCCTTTTGTTTAGTCTCAGTTCATCGAATAGATCAAGGTACATAGTTATCCTCCAAAAGTTTCTATATTATATTATACAGTAAAAGGAGCCCAGGTTTTACCCAAGGCTCCTTTAGGCTTTATATTAGTGCACAAGAAGTGCGAAGCTCAGCGAGGGTTTTGTCTAAGTACCTGTAAAGCTTTTGGTTATTAGCTTTATCAACTACCTCAAGAACTGCATCAAGCTTTTCTTCAGAGATAGTATACCTAGTTAAGAACTCTCGCTTATAAGAAGCCGGAAGCTTGCTTACAATCTGCACAAGACGATAAGGCCAGAACTCACTGCTATGCTCAGTATAGCGGAGGTCTTCGCTGTCAAGGTTCTTTGCCTTTACCGTCTTCTTGAAGTGTTTCTGCACATCGTTAAATGCAATGTTATCAAGCAAGATTGCTTCGATAATCTTATTGCGATTTATGTAGCTCTGCACTAACAAGATTGCGTCGCCTTCACTGCTATCATCGACTCGCTCTTCAGACTCAAGCACATCTGCAAGAGACTTCGCGGTATCATCACTTTCACCGCTGATGGGAGCATCGAGGCTGCAGCAGTGGTTAACAACCTTCCGCTTATCCAGTCGCATGTCATAATACTTCTGGAGCTTAATTGTCTCAATGCACTTATTGATGCACTGCTGAGCATTCAGCTTCTTAGAAGTATCTTTCCAGCCTCTGTACTTACAAGCATACTCAATTGCCTCATACAGCCACCAGAAAAAATCCTCGTGATCAAGGCTGGGAGCAACGGTGTTAGAGTTATGCATTTTGTCGATAGTGTACCAGAAGCGAAGAATCAAGGCAGATATGTAAATGTCCTTCAACGGTTCGTTGCCACTATCAACAGCTTCACAATAAGCATTAGCGAGCTCATCAATAGAATACTGCTCATAAGGTCGCACCAGCTTTCTTGCTTGAAAAATCAGATCTCTCTTGGTGTCATTCAGCATTTTCAATTCCTCTTATGTATTTATTATTGTAATAATATGTCACATTTTGTCAGGTTTATAAACCGTCATTTCAGATGAATTCTATTGTCAGGAAGCCACTCCAACTGGTAACCTTCGCTAGATCTGTTTGCGATTTTTATGAAAGCCTGCACCAAGCAGTCAAGCTTCACAACTTCAGATAAGTCTACAATACCTTGTGCATCACAGACAAGTTCCTGAAAACCTAGATAGTCAAGGTCTTCATAATATTGCTCATTGAACTCATCAACAGCTTTCTGCATCTCAACGATTTCAAAAGTCTGCTGAGACAGGTAGTCACAGTACTCTCTGAGTTCATCGCACAGCTTATCAAAAGACTGCACTAACTTAGTATAGTCTACCAGCACTTGCCTGTTCATCTTAACTGTACCAAGATATTCACGGCAATACTGCTTGTAGTCCTCATAATCTACACTGTCGGTGATCTCCTCTGGCAGAACGTGTCGCGCGCTTCCTTTGTTAGTTAGCACAAGATAACCACCACTTCGCCCATTAAAACCAACAGCGTAACCTGGGTGGTCACGTTCCCAGTCTTGAATAAACATATTGATAGTGTCGTAGTCATCTGCCTCAAGAAGGCTCAGGGCAACGCACCAGTCGCCAGTTAAGTTCAGGTTATAAATCTTAACATTGTTAGCGATGGATCTGAGACCGTTCCAGGAATTACATGTGTAATACATAAAGTGATCGCGCAGGAAATTAAACATCTGCTTGTCGTTTGTAATATCAATACCTTTCTTATAAAACATATGTATATCCTCCTTAGTCCTGAACGTAATTGTGAACGATCTGAATATATACCTCTACAGGCTCTGTACCAATGGTATAGTCGATTTCGAAGTGACCGTCTTCTACAGAGCCGGATATCTGAACCTCTTCTTTAGTGCTAGGCAATTCATCATCCGGATCAAGGTCTTGGTAGATGTCATACAATGTTTCATCCTTGCATTCCTTAAGTCCACGTTTAGCGGACTCTTCTGACTTATAAATGCCGTGCACACCATTAAAAGAATGTGCATTGCCACGATCATCGCAGGAACCGGTACACCAAATAACAGCATAAACTTCCATACAATGTTCCTCCATATAGTAGTTGTTTAACTTACCTTTATATTATAACATATCTTTGATCATTTGTAAATTGACAAACTGCACAGATTTTTACGGAATTTGCTCAATTTCAATTATGCGGTATTCACAGTCTACGCCGAGGCCATAGACCTTTTTACATTCAGCAACAGAACTCATAACACAAGTCTGACGTCGCCATTCCCAATTAGACATTTCATCCCGGTACTCGAAAGTAATTTTAAACCGCATAATAAGTCCTCCAAAGTTTATTACATAAATTTAAATTTAAACGGGCAGCTGTGACTGATGAAGTATTCTTTGCCTTCTTCGAAAGTACCCAGCTTATCTAAGCTTTTTGTTACTTTAATAGTCCAGCCTAAGTCGTCGACGTCTGTAATTACACCGAACTTAGAATAGGAGTCGCCAGGATAAATCTGAATTGCTTTGCCGATGTATTTAGCTTTATTATAATGCATAACGTCTACCTCCATAAAACGTGTCGGTTGATTTACATTAATATTATAATATAAAATAATTGAATTGTAAACTGACGTTTTACACAAAGTTTTATCTTTTTTGAATTTCCTTATCCATAACAATTGCCCAGTCTTTAAGAATAGACTCGGTATGCAAGAATATACGATTCTCAGGCTTATATTGTGGAAGCTCTTGAATCAGAATACGAGGTCCGCGGTCCTCTAGTACAACATAAGGAATATCGCGCTCTCCAGGATTCAACCACTCAGGTTTAATCTTAATCAGCCAACCGCCCCAGTCTTCATTCTCATTGATAATAGCATCTGTCATAGTTTCCATAAATATGTACCTCCTTAAATTTTACAACGAACGGGAATAACTTTAAAGGTATCTTCTTTCCGATGCATTGCTTTTAAAATTTGCATATCACGAATCGCTTCGTGCTCAAACTCGTATCGCTTTGCTAACATCTTGCGATAATCGAAGCAAGGACCGCTCTTAGCCTGTCCTCTATAATAATAAAAATCAGTGTCACTTGGTCGGTGATGGTCAAGCTCAATAATAAACTTCGTAGTTATCATAGGTAATGCCTCCAAGTAATTAAGTTGTTCATCAAACAAAAATATTATAGCACGGGGTCAACAGGTTGTAAACTGACATTTTGCACGGAAATTGCAGAAATATATTATGTACAACGAACAGAAGAAAAGATAGAGCTTCGTAAATAGATAAAATAAAAAATCCTAACTATTTTTCAAGTTAGGATTTTACTATTTAAAATACCATGTCACATAGGTAACTAGAGGTATCGAACTCGGTAACAATCTTAAAGGGAAGAATAGATCTTTCCTTTTCTTCGGCAAACAAGATGTTAATAGTTTCTTTATCTTTAAAGTCTTCTAGTAAATGTTTTTTAATCTTTATAGTTCCGTCATCCAGAAGCTCGTAATCCCCGGAGAGCAAATATACATCTGCAGTTATACTATTATAATATATAGCTCTGCGATATATGGTACCAAGATTCATCGGTTCATCATCGACGACAGACGCTGTTTCTACTTCTATAGAAAAATGATCTGCTTGCACTAATGGATCTCCGGCAACTTCCAGGATTTCGGATACAGTTATCGAGTCAGCGAAAGTTATTGCCGCATCTGGATCACTAAAAGAATCTAGTAAGTAGTCAAACTCAGTAGGCTTATTATTGCGGTCATAACCGATTGCCCACACTTCATAGTGAGTTTCCGAATCTAAATCTAGACCGTCTAACTCCTCTAGATTAAATTCATTCACCATACAGCACTACCTTACCTGCTTTTAAAGAAGCTTTGACATCAATTACTCTCTGATTAGATGATCCGCGCCATGGCAGTGTGATGTCTCTAAGACTCTCTACATAAGGACCATCTACTAAAACATCAAGGTGTTCCATAATCTCAAGATCCTTCACGTCTTCCCACAACCAGCCAGTATAACACCATATCTGAGTTTCCGGAGCCGCATAGTTAATTCTCTTGCAAAGGTCAAGACAAGCGTCTATATTATAAGGTTCTAGAGGATGTCCGCCAGAAAGAGTTAATCTAGAGATCTGTTTACGATTAAGCTCGGTGATAATCAGATCTTCTTCTTTCTTAGTGAACTCTCTTCCTTCTGCCACGGCATGAGTACACTTATTCTGGCAACCAGGGCAATTCAATGAACACCCCTGGCACCATAGCACTACACCAATACCATCGCCATTAGCGATATCGCAAGTAGTTATGTCTGCATATCTCATACAATAGATACCCCCGTGTGCTTTACTCGATCCTCAGTTTCTGCGATCTTACCTGAATTAAATGCAGTCTTGTAGTTTCCAGTCAAGTACCCAGTTACACGTCTAAGTTGCTGGATATTAGTAGATCCGCAAGCTGGGCAGCGGTCATTGAACTCTCCGGTAAATCCACACTCAAGACAAGTGTCATTAGGAACATTGATAGCGAAGTAAGGAATATCTTTATCCATTGCGTAATTAACAAGCTCTTCGATAGCATCTATGTTGTGGAGACAGTCACCATCTAGTTCTACGTAGGTAATACAACCGGCAGAAGAATAACCAGTTAACTGACTCTCAATGTCAATCTTCTTAAATGCGTCGACCTGATGATAGACAGGCACATGAATAGAGTTGGTGAAATACTCCTTGTCTGAAACTTTCTCAATCTCGCCATACTTCTCTTTGAACTTAATCATAGCGGTCTTACAAAGGTTTTCGGCTGGAGTGTAGTAAACACCAAAGTTTAGTGAATATTCTTTCTTAAATTCCGCGCAACGATCCTTAAAGACCTTCTCAATCTTCTTAGCGAGTCTCATACCTTTAGAGGTAGTATGATCTGCTCCAATTAGAATCTGCAAAGTTTCAGCAAGACCCAACTGACCGATAGCGAGAGTGCCGTGCTTTAGTGCGGATCTGATTCCTTCTTCTGGAACATAACCTGCCATGACATTATTCTCATACATAAACTTAGCAGAAGC
>JAEIGA010019296.1_pt1 | contig 10398 bp, 5 predicted proteins | sample 9270691 | NCBI WGS metagenome assembly JAEIGA01 (sample SAMN17057246, study PRJNA624740) | gut metagenome | biome: biome; isolation source: fecal sample | host: Bos grunniens | place: China: Xizang | collected 2019
AAAGCTCTTGAAAAGCCTAAAACAAAGCATTATATATTGCAATATGCGTTAATAACACAACGCATGTGTACTGTAATTTCGGACCGGCTGATCGTGAGATTAGCCGGTTTTTCTTTTTGACCTTTCAGTTCTTTCAGTTCTTTCAATTATTTTTTTTCGCTTAAACACATAGTAAAAAATCTTTATTATTATATATAATAATAAAACTATTCTATTGTATTTTCTTTCAACTTAAAAAAACTGAAAGAACTGAAAGATTTGAAAGATGGTGCGCTTTCCGAAGAATAAGTTTGCGAATCAAAGATGTTTGTTTACCTTTGTAAAGCTATCTAGGCGCCCTGGGAGAAAGAACCGAATATGACAACATGAAACGAGTAAGTTTTTGTTCGAGTATTCGGTTCGGTGTGTTATGGGGTACCATAGTTAGACAAAAGATCTATTGAACACGATATTGTAATACTTGAATCTAAATGCCAGTGAATTTTCATGCCGATATTCGTTATCGGGCACTCGATAAATGTTTTAGTAATCATTATAGGAATTTCTATATTGAGGACTTGATAGTGGCTTGTAATCAAGCTCTCTACAATTATACGGGTAATGAAAAATTCAATATAGACAAAAAAGATATAATGGAGGGCAGCAATACAGGAATCAAGTTGCGTCAAATTCGCAAGGATCTCAGTTATATGAGGAGTGAAGCTGGCGGAGGTGCGGATATTATAGTATTGCGTGATGAAAACAACAAATGTTATTATAGATATTCAGACAGGAGCTTCAGTATCTACAAACAAGATTTGTCAGATGATGAGTTGAAGCAATTGCGTCAAACCGTTATTACTCTGAAGCGATTTAAGGGATTGCCTAGTTTCGAATGGATAGAAGACTTGTTAACGCGTTTGGAATGTAAATTCCAATTATCGGGGAACACTACGGATAGTGTGGTAGGATTTGAACAAAACCCATATTATGAAGGTCTTGGCCTGTTGTCGCCTATCATTGACTATATTGTAAACAAACAAGTGGTTACCATCATGTATAAGGCTTATGGAAAGGATGCAGAACAATGGACCATTCATCCTTATTATGTGAAGCAATATAATAACCGTTGGTTTTTGATTGGGCATAATGTAGGTCAGGATAGGTTAAGTACTATTCCGTTTGACCGTATTTGTAAAATAGAATCCATTCCGTCAGTAAGCTATAAACCATACGAAGGGATGGATTTCGATGAACTTTATTCAGATGTAGTTGGCGTAACCATCAAGCACAACAAGCCTGTAGAATCCGTATTGCTTCGTTTCTCCTCACATAGATTCCCTTATGTAGTGACCAAGCCTTTGCATGAATCCCAACGATGCGTTGACAAAGAAAACCGTATTATCCGTATCGATGTGATTCCTAATCCTGAACTGGAAGCCTTAATTCTATCTTATGGAAATGATGTGGAAGTACTGGCTCCTGAACATTTGCGCGAGCAGATAAAGAAAAAAATTGAAGATTTAGCAAAAATATATTTGGGTGTGCACAAAGAATGCACAGAGCAGGGCAAATCTTTGCATCGTTGATAGATTTGTTTAACTCTTAATTCGTTTTGATTATGATGAATGCGAATGTGAATTGTGTGAATAACTTGAAATCGTTGATTTATGAAAATATGAATATGAACAGAGGTTCACATGGAAAGGTGAATTTCTTGTCATATTTCTTTGTGTTGTATGCATATAAAGTGCAATACCCTTTGAGCTTTGTAAATTCCGGCAATATATTCAAAGCAGAAATGGTGTTGAACGATTTTCGTGTTTCCGAAGGTGGCTTGTTGGGTGATCTGCATCGAATGGCTTTGAAAGAAAGTTCTTCGGATGATTATCGTTTTCAAGATGTTGCCTATCTGTTTACGGAGCTAACCAGATTTGATTACTCATCATATCTGAATGCATATAAAGACATCATTGAGTTTCTGATTGAAACAATGGCGATGTCTGGTAGAAAAATGGATGGGGAAATTGTCCAACCAATGGAAATTACAGATGTGATTTGTCATATCCTGAACAAGCATCGTTCCCACCATATTTATAATCCATTTTCGGGCTTGGCTTCATATGCCATTGGTATGGAGTATTCCAACCATTGCCGTTCATACTTGGGACAGGAATTAAATGAACGAGCCGTATTGTTGTCTCGTCTTCGATTGGATGCTCACGATATTAGTTTTCCGGCAACGGTGGAACAATCAGATGTATTCCATTCATGGGGAAAGGAAGATGTCGAGTTTGACACGGTAGTTTCAACACCTCCATTTGGACAAAGAATTCACGATATTTCCATATCGTTGTTTCCTAATAGAATGCATCATTCCCGTACGATGGAAGAATACACGCTATGGAGTTGCCTGGATGACACCGCAGGTTGTAAAACAGCTGTGGTCATCGTACCTTCTTCTTTCTTGTATCGGAAAGACACATTCAGTCTTCGCAAGACCATTTGCGAAAAGAAGGCATTGGAAATGGTGATAGATTTGCCGAAGAATATATTTTATGGTACAGGTATATCTGCTTCCATATTGGTGCTTAACTTGGCGAACAGACAAGACTATGTCACATTCATCAATGCCCAGCAAGCATTTACGGGTAAAAACCGTGATTTACGCTTGGATGTAGAGCGTGTGATTGATATGATTGAAGGTCATGATTCTGAAAATAGAGTGATGACTCATGTCAGCAATTTGTTTGATTACGATTGTTTGTTTTCTGCATATATTTATGCCAACGAAGTTGTTAGACTTGAGGAAAACGAACATGCCGTTTCATTGGGTGATTTGATTACAGAAACATATGGTGAGAGTTATACGGGTGTCAAACCATGTCGGACATTGAGCATTGAAAACTTTTCTACGGACTTTTTTAAAGTAATAGAGGCGGAAGATGTATCTACATGTAGATTTGAGGAATCCCACATAACCAAAATACATGGTCCTCATATTGTTTTGACCAATATGGATGGCAAGGTAGGTGTATACTTACATAGGGGAGACACTGACTTTTTCATCAAGAGCAACCATCATTTGGCGCTTAAGGTAAACACTCAATTGGTTACTCCTGAATACATGGCTTATATGTTGCTCACGAGCGATTGGGCAAAGAAAATAAGCTCATATGATATGGGCCCAAGAATTAGCGTTCGCAATTTTGTTCGATTGTCGTCGGTGGTGAGAGTGCCTGTATTGGAAATAGATGAGCAAACCACTGTTTTGAACAATTTAAAGGAAGAACATCGTTCACAACAAATAGCAAATAAACTTGCAGAGTTGGAGCGTTTGGGATACAGGAATGTTTATTCAGACATTATACACATATTGGGTCCTGTTTTTCATTCTCAGACCAATATTATGGAATCATTGGAGGAGAGATCCATGGATGATCCTCGTTATCCGCTACGAGTAAAAAGATTGATTGATACATCAAGATACATCAGGCGTATGATTAATATGGTCGGTGTGGATTTTGAAAACCTTAAACCAACTCCAGCATCTTTAAATATTGCTGATTTTATAAATGAATACCTTTCGGCTTTGGATAACTTTTCAGAAGTGGATTTTGATATCCAAGTAGAATCTGGATGCGAAAATTTTTCTGCGATAGTCAATGCAGACAAGGATTTGTTGATTACGATTTTTGATGCAATGATTAATAATACCGAACGGCATGGCTTTGACACCATGGATGATGATGCGATTAAAATTCTAAATATATCGTATCAGTATACAATGTTTGATAACAAGCCTTTCTTATTGTTGTCATTTAGCAATAACGGAAGACCTATGGACGATAATTTTTCTATGGAAAAGTATATCACCAGAGGCAATTCTTGCGGTAGTAATAAACATTCAGGCTTGGGCGGTTATCACATATATACAATCGTGAAAAAGCATTTTGGCTTTCTAAATGTACGATGGGAAAAATCGTGGAGTTTCATTGTCGACATCTTATTGCCGGCAAATGATATGGATAGTGATGAATTAAATAGCTATGAATATGAAGCGATATAATATAATTTGGGCAGATGATAAAGTAAAGAAGTTGTTGACTAAAGAAACTATCGAAAATTTAGGAGACGACAACATTTATGTGATTGAAAAAGTAAAGGATGGAGATAATTTAGAAAAAGTCTTGAAATTGAGACAAGAATCTTATTTTATCGATAAAGTTGATGCAGTTATTGTTGATGCTAATTTTAGGCATTTAAATAAAGACTTTGACGATGATACAAGAGTTACTACGGGCTTGGATGATGCTATAGCCTTAAGGAAAATTTATCCATCAATTCCTTTTATCTTGTATACGGGCAGAAGCAAAGAAATGTTACTTGAGAAGTACGATGAAAAGCAACTGGACTATTTTATTGAAAACAATTTATGGTTTGAAAAGAATGTAGATGGTGATTTTAAAAGATTACGACAACGAATTATAGAAATTGTCGATTCCCATTCCTCGCCTGAATTTATTTTACGGGACAAGTATACCCGTGAATTTGAGATAGCCAAACAAATATCAGGTGCTGAATCTACCCTGTATAAAAGCTTGTTGATAGATATGAATGCAAGCAACGCCGATTCCGTAGATTATTACAATGCGCTTAGAAAAGTAATCGAAGGCATGTTTGAAAAGTGTAAGGAACATAAAATAATACCTCCTATAACTGAATTGAGCGCATGTTGTACTTTCTTGGAAAAAAAACATCCTGATTACTATATTGCAAAAGGAGAGATAATCATGCACGAGGCATTGGTGTATGCCTTGCGATATGCTTTGAATATGACACAGGATGGTTCACATTCTGGTGAAAAAAAAACCTTGCAGCTTAAAACGGATGAGTATGCAAGAGAAGCACAAAGCAATCATCTTTTCTCATCTATTCTCCGTATCACCATGGACTTGCTTCTATGGTTTGCTGAAACTATTGAAAAATATGATGATGAAAGAGCTGCACTTCGTTGGGAAAAATACGATATTATAGCAGAAGTAACCATCGAAAGCGTTGATGGTTATAAGGCACACGGTGATGGGTATACCATTACAATAAATAAAAAATTACCATTACTTCGTAAAGGTGATGTCATACAAATCAAAAAAGCAAATGAAGACAAGACGGTTAATTGGAAGGATTATTCTCTCAAACAAAGCTAGATTACCGAAGCAGTATTAGGTAAAGTAAAAGTAATTTAATCTACTATAAGATATAGAGTATGAATCATAAATTAGGAGATAAATATACTACAGTTCTTGATAAAATTATTCAAAAACAAGTAGAAGTAAAAGTAAATACGATATTTGTGCTAACCGGTATAACTCCATATATCGATATCGAGAATTATGCTGAATATATCACAGACCTATCCACTTTCGACAAAGATGGAAATGATATTATATTCAGTAGAGAATGGTTTGGAACTGTATTCTCTAAATTGATGGTTGCTCAAAACCATCAAATTGTTTCTCATCAGCAATTTGCATATATAAACGAATACCTGTCTGAAGATTTCTTCAAAGAGCGTGTTCTCATTGTATATGACAATCTTCGCTCGTTGTTCCCACTCTCAAAAGAGAACTACATTGAGAGCACAAATGAACATGCAAACGAAGAAAGACCAGAAGGACTGCCTGTCTATCAAGCCGAACAGCTCAAAATCAATGATAACTATTTCTATACTCTGAAAAGTTTTGGTGACATCCTTGAGAAAAGGCCATTCTTTGCTCTTTAAAAAGAATTGACATCTGCAAACGCACAAGTTAATGCAGAGGTTCTTGATGTCATCTCCAATCCTTATGCTGTAGACGGATTCGTCAATCAGTGCATCCTGGAAAATAACTTCCGCAAACAAGTATTTGTCAAGGTTTCAGGGAAGAATGTACTCAACAAGAAAACCCACAAGACGCTTCAAGAACTGAACCATCTTTTGGCAAAGTTCGAAGGCGGTGTTTATATCCTGCAAGAAGAATCAATTCAGCAAGATTATATTCCTCAAGCAGAAACTGTATCATTACTTAAACAATATTGGGGTCCATCTGCAGAGTTCAGAAACATATTCATATATGAGAATCCTGAAATTAGCAGTAACATTGTACCTGTTTCACAAGGGTTGATTGTAGATACAATTATCAAAGAATACAAGAAAGGTTGTGAAGGTATTCTGCCACGTGACATCTTTATCACTGCACCCACAGGAGCCGGTAAGTCTTTAATTTTCCAGTTACCTGCATTTTATGCAGCCAATAACGGTGACGTAACAATTGTTGTGTCACCTCTGAAAGCATTGATGACCGATCAGGTGGAAATACTTCATAAAGATAGACATTATACCAAGGTTGAGTTCCTTAATAGTGATTTAACACTTATTGATAGAGATAAGATTATTGAAAGCTGTAAGAAAGGTGATATAGATATACTTTATCTATCTCCAGAGTTATTGCTTTCATACGACATACATTATTTTTTAGGTGAAAGAAAGCTCGGACTTTTGATTGTCGATGAAGCTCATCTTATTACGACATGGGGACGAGATTTCCGTGTTGACTACTGGTTCTTGGGTAATCACATCAATAAGATTAGGAAGTTCAACAACTACATGTTCCCATTGGTTGCACTTACGGCAACAGCTGTATATGGTGGAATCAACGATATGGTATTTGATAGCATTAATAGCCTTAATATGCACGATCCGCATAAGTTTATCGGCAACGTGCGTAGAAAGAACATAGAATTTGTCATAGATACGCATGATGATTACACATCGGGCAAGTATGACCAAAATAAAGAAACTGAAACTATTGATTTTGTCAAAGGCATACATGAACTTGGGATGAAGGGCATTGTGTATGCTCCATATACAAGACATATTAACAAGCTCAAAGACAAAGCAGATGAGATTGATACCAATATGGTTGTAGCCTATCATGGTGGAATGGTAAGAGACCAACAACATTTCTCATATCAAACATTCAAGAGCAATCAATGCAAGATAATGATATCAACGAAGGCATTCGGTATGGGTGTAGATATACCCGACATTCAAGTTGTATATCATCATGCACCATCAGGCTTGCTCCCAGACTATATACAGGAAATTGGACGTGCAGCCCGTAAGGAGAATATCCAAGGTTATGCTGCATTGACATTCTCAAAATCAGATTTGAGATACAGCAAGCAGTTGTTTGGCATCTCCTCACTCAAGACTTTCCAGTTACAAGAAGTTTTACGAAAGATTATTCGTTACTTTAATAGCAATGGAAAGAAACGAAATATGCTCGTGTCTGCAAATGACTTTGCCTACATATTCAACACGACAGAAGAGGTAGATCAGAAAGTGGCTACGGCTTTAATGATGATTGAAAAGGATTATCTTATAAAGACCCGATTTAATGTTCTTATCGCACGTCCTAAGAAGTTGTTTACTAAGGTATACGCACGTACCAATGATGTTGGTATAGAAAGATTGAAGAAGTTATTTGGCAATTGCTTTACTGAGATTAGCACATCAAAGTATGGCTATCATACTATTGAGCTTAATTTGGATAGTATTTGGTCAAACCATTTTTCTGACAAAAGTTTCCCACAGTTGAAAAGCGAGTTCTACAAACAAAGATTCCTGTGGGAACACAATATAGAATTGGTGCCTCAAATAAAGGTATCAATTAACATAGAACAACCATATCGCACCGTACTTAGTGAACTTAGCTCTGTACTTAAGGCTGTTGGTGAAACTTTTGCTGAATTTAGATGCCGAAGTCAATTCTTTTCTCAAAACGAATATGTAGAAAAGCTTAAGGGTAATCTCAACCCTAAATATAATGCCGAAAAGATTGCATCATTTATTTTAGGCACATACTCAGGGCATATGGTATCTGCAGGTGCTTTAGAAGGTGATTCGTTCCTGCAACAACGTCATCAAGGTAATGCTATGCAATACCAGGTGTTCAGTACTAATTACGGAGCGAAAACGACTCAATTGATTTCTATATTCTCGAAGTTATATGAGAGTCATGATAAACAGACCGTAAGTCGTTTCCTGTCCATCAATGACATCCCATTGAAGAATCATATTAGATTGGGATCGTTATTGGAAATTATGGACTTAGGTACATTTGAAACAATTGGTGGAGACGATCCTAAACTGTTCTTGCGTTTGAATGACCCTCGCAGAATAGAAAAGGATTCTAATAGTCAAACATACAAGAACTACATCCTTGAGTCTGTCAAGAACAGACATAAGGTTAGTTGTCAATTGTTTGAACATTTCTTTATTAACTATTTCAGTAATGATAAGAGATGGGATATGATTGAGGATTTCTTCCTTGGTATGTCAAATGATGAAATTTTTGAAAAGTACCCAGGAAATATGGTTAACCATGTGAATATTATCGATTACCTAAAACGAAACGCAAAAGTCGTAAAAAGTAATACTGCAAAAATTCAAAGTGGTTCAAATATTCATTCCGACTTGTTTAAGCCAAAAGAGGATCAATATTATTTTAGTGATAATATGCTTACCATAGGCTCACTGACTATGCCTATAAAAAAATGGTTAGTAGAAGATCCTGTATCATTGCATAGAACGATTGTGGAATACAACATAAGGATAGAAAAAGAAGATTTTAAAATCTTAACCAACAAGTTAAGACTTCAACATTTCAACTATTATAGAGATTACATGAGATTGAAACTGCTTATTGAGTTTCCTGGTTATCAAGGTTTGGTCACAGCAAGTGTGCCATACAAAGACAGTCCTGTAAAATTCTATAAATGGTGGAAACAAAATCAAGATAAAATTAAATTGAGTAAGAAGGAGACGATTGAGTTATTTTTAGCTGTTGATGCAGAAAATCCAAAAGCCTTACTGAAAGCTCATAGAACTATAATTGGAAAATAATTCAAAGAAAGAACTTCTAAAAAATCATGCAGGCCATACTTTGAGAAGATAATGTTGAATTTCTAATCCCTTTATAGATTTCAAATTAAGAGAACTGATATATACCACATGAAATTACATCCTTCCCCAAAGAAGGATGTTCTTTTTTTATTTCCCCGCATCCCTTGCATCTTCCAAAACTTTCGTTACATTTGCATTGAAATATGAGTAATCCTTCTATCGAAACGGAATCGTGACGGATAGAAGAAAAACATATGGACACATAGCGTTGTGTAATTTTGCGGTATAAGTCTTTTCATCTGAAAAACTTGCAATTTTTATATACTAAGAAGGATTTGTAACGCCGTTGCACTTCCGTGTAGTTCGACTACATCGGGGGCAGCAATGGTTTTATAATTTTCTTAGTAAGGTTATTGCAAGTATCCCTCAGATGAAAGTTGTATTTCTGTTCTGCCTTCCGTTTTAGTTTTCCAACACCCATATGCTTTATTTTGTTCACGCCTTCTTCAAAGGTGGGAAGGATTTTCATACGTGATTGTTAAACTTTAAATTTAATATTCAAATGAGCAAACATGCAAAATCAAAGACAGGCGGACGAAGGTGTGCCTGGCTGACTACGAGAGAGCGCAAACGGAGTACAGAACAAATGAACGAAGGAGAATGCTCTCTACTTAAAATCGAAATCAATATCAATGGTCCCGTAGATTCGGTGGTATTTCATGCCGACTCCGCAATGAATGAAAGGAGGGAACCATGAGCGACGGGAACAACTTTCATTTCACCTTTAATTTTCATGGCCCTGTGGGTCAGCAGATTTCCCATGTAGAGAAGTTGGAAACACATTTCGACAAGGACATGACCATGCAGGTGGTGGACACTAATGCGATGACGAATCCCGATGTGGATGCAGAACCCGCTCTCCCCGAAATTCTTTGTACGCCCCAGGCCGAAGCCCTGCTTGCCAAGCTCCGTCGTGCCGGATGGATGGACGAGCGATGGAACCCCGTCGGTCTCTCGAATGCCGAGAAAGGTACGCTGGCTGAATATCTGTCCGAGAAGTTGGATATACACTCCCATTGGAAGTTTTTCGGTAGTCTATGGAATATCAACTCCGAAACGCTTCGTACCTCGAAAGCAAGAGGTCTTGACCAAGGAAAGACATGGGATTTCCGCACGAAACTTGATAATTTATCACTTGATACGTATTAGATACGCGTATTAGATACGTATTAGGTAGCTTGCAAAAATGTACCCTACCTTTGCTCCCGTAATCGGAATACAACCGGTTACGGGAGTTTTTTATTAACTAAAATCAAAAGTTTATGAAAGGAATTTTCTGCATCGAAAAGTTAGGTGAACCGATGGAGGTTCAAAGTCAGAAAGTGGAAGGAGGAAAGTTGGCCAAGCGGATGGTCATCCTCCGAGAAATGGGAGAACGGAACGCAGATTGCGTGGTGGCCCATCTGTTGGGA
>JAEIGA010019297.1_pt1 | contig 10398 bp, 7 predicted proteins | sample 9270691 | NCBI WGS metagenome assembly JAEIGA01 (sample SAMN17057246, study PRJNA624740) | gut metagenome | biome: biome; isolation source: fecal sample | host: Bos grunniens | place: China: Xizang | collected 2019
CAGTGAAGAAAGGATGCGGAAAGGCAAAGGGCATGTACATCGAGCCTGGTTTCACCGACCATACACAGCTCTATGAAAGATGGGTCGAGCAGCGCGAAAAGATGGTCGAGGAACTTTCCGGAGGTAGAATCGGCTACGTACATGTAGAGGGAATGAACTCTGAAAGCTTCCGAAGAGTTTATTCCAAGCTTCTTGGCAAATACCGCACTTGTGACGCTGTCATCGTGGACACAAGACACAACGGAGGCGGATGGCTGCATGATGACCTCGCTACCCTGCTCTCGGGTACAGGATACATCAGGTTCGAGCCTAGAGGCCAGTACATCGGCACTGAGCCATACAGCAAATGGACAAAGCCGTCATGTGTTCTTATCGGCGAGGACAACTACTCTGATGCATCAGGATTCCCATACGTATACAAGGCACTCGGAATTGGCAAACTCATTGGCGCTCCGGTACCAGGAACAATGACAGCCGTATGGTGGGAAACACAGATCGACCCTTCTATCGTGTTCGGTATCCCGCAAGTTGGTGCTATCGGTGTAAAGGAAGGACGATATCTTGAAAACATGCAGGTTGAGCCCGACATCGAGGTATATAACGACCCTGCATCAGTGCTCCGAGGTGAGGACAAGCAGCTGGAAGCAGCTGTAAAGGAAATGTTGAAGACAATTGAAAAATAACATATGGACAAGAAAGTTGTAATCATACCGACTTATAACGAGAAGGAGAATATCGAGAACATCATCCGCGCAGTGTTCTCGCTGGAGGGAGAATACCACATTCTGGTGATTGAAGACGGTTCGCCTGACGGAACTGCAGCAATTGTAAAGAAAATGCAGAAGGAGTTCCCCGAGAAGCTGCACATGATCGAAAGAAAAGGGAAGCTGGGACTGGGTACAGCATACATAACAGGATTCAAATGGTCAGTAGAAAACGGATACGACTACATCTTTGAGATGGATGCTGACTTTTCACATAATCCGGAAGACCTGCCTCGCCTTTATAAGGCATGTGCTGACGGAGCGGATCTGGCTATCGGCTCAAGGTACTGCAACGGTATCAGCGTGATAAACTGGCCGATCGGCAGAGTGATCATGTCGTACTATGCTTCCGTATATGTACGCACAGTGCTCGGAATGAAGGTTTACGACACTACGGCCGGCTTCAAGTGTTACCGAAGAAAGGTGCTCGAGAACATCAACCTGGATAAGGTCAAGATGAAGGGCTATGGATTCCAGATCGAGATGAAATACTCCACTCACAAGCTTGGCTTCAAGATAAAAGAGGTTCCTATCATCTTTGTAGACAGAAAGGAAGGTACATCAAAGATGAGCAGCGGCATCTTCGGAGAAGCATTCTGGGGTGTGCTGAAACTTAAGTTCAGAAAAATCAAGCCAAGAAAATCATGATACTTCTTGAAGGTGCCACCATCGTGACTTCCGAGAAGGAAGCACAAGGTTCCATCCTCATCGAGGATGGAAAGATTGCAGAGGTTTTATATTGCGAGGCCGAAGACTACAGTTTCAGAATCTTCAAGGCGAAGAATGCCGGAGCCGAGGTTGTAGACTGCAACGGATTGCATGTCATGGCAGGAGGTATCGACGCCCATGTGCATTTCCGCGAGCCGGGGCTGACTCATAAGGCCGACATGCAGACAGAGTCTCTCGCTGCTCTATATGGCGGAGTCACTTCCGTTATGGATATGCCGAACACAAGTCCGGCGACAATAACAGCACAAGCACTTAAGGATAAGCTCCAGACAGCAGCAGCGAAAGCAAAGACAAAAACTGCTTTTCACATAGGAGCGACAAATGAGAATGCTGATGATATATGCAGACTGATTAAAGAAGGAGATGCAGCAACAGATATCAGACCGGAGGACATCGCCGGAGTCAAAGTCTTCATGGGATCCTCAACAGGAAACATGCTTGTAGACAGCGGCAGTTCGCTTGAAAGATTATTCATGATAAAGGAAAAGCCTGTTCTCGTACACTGCGAGGATGAGGCGATCATCAAGGCAAATCTCAGCAAGGCGATAGAAACATACGGTGAAGACATCCCGTTCTGTGAACATGAGAACATAAGAAGCAGGATGGCATGCATCAAATCCAGCATCAAGGCACTCGAGCTTGCCATCAAACACGGCACAAGGCTCGTACTCTGCCATATCTCCACAAAGGAGGAGGTTGAGATGGTGCGAGCTGCCAAGCTCAACAACCCGGACATCATTGCAGAAACCTCATGCAACTATCTCTGGTTCACCAATAAAGACTATGACAGACTTGGAAGCAAGGTGAAATGCAACCCTTCGGTTAAGACCTCTCAAGACAGGGATGCTCTCCGTGAGGCTCTGGCAAACGGCACTATAGATACAATAGGATCTGATCATGCACCTCATCTTCTGTCAGAGAAGGATGCACAATACACAAAGGCCCCTTCGGGCCTGCCGACAATACAGCAGAGCCTGCCTGTTCTTCTCACCATCGCTCATGAATGTGAGATTCCACTCACCAGAATAGCATCTGTATTTTCAGAGAAAGCATCTGAACTCTATAGCCTCAACAGAGGCAAGATCCTGAAAGGATATGAAGCAGACCTTGTGATCTTTGACAATGAAAAGACTTTTGTTGTGAAGGCAGAAGACCAGAAGAGCAAATGTGGATGGACCCCATATGAGGGAGAAACACTCAGGGGAGAAATCAAGGCAGTATATTTAAATGGAATAAAAACATTCTAATCAACACAATATGTCACCTAAAGTTCAACCAAGCAAGATTCTCATATACATATCATCATCCTTTGCAATACTGCTTTGGGGAATGTCATATATATGGACTGACAAGCTTCTGGCGCTCGGCATACCGGTATTCTACTTTGTATTTGTCAGAATACTTATAGCCGGTGGTGTACTCTTTCTACTTAACGCCGCCTATGGTCGTATAAAGAGAATCCAAAGACAGGACCTTAAGAAATTTCTGCTGCTGGCGCTCTTTGAGCCTTTCATTTATTTTGTATGCGAAACCTACGGTGTGGAGCTGACCTCCCCTACCATCAGTGCAATGATCATCGCTACCATTCCGATCTTCTCTATTGCTGCGGGACGTATATTCTTCAAGGAAAGGATCACAGGACTGAATATCGCTGGCGTAATACTGTCTCTCATGGGTATAATCATGGTGATCATGAAAGGCTCGATCATGGGCAAGGACCTCCTTTGGGGAATAATCCTACTGCTTATTGCGGTGATTGCCGAGGTGGGACACGCATCCATAACCAAGAGTCTGTCAGGAAATTATTCAAGCCAGATCATCGTGATGTATCAGTTCCTTATCGGATCGGTGTATCTTCTTCCATTGTTCTTATGGAAAGGTCTTGACGGTTTCAATGCCGAACTCTATCTAAGTGGAGACGTATGGTATCCGCTCATCTGTCTGGCAATCTTGTGTTCAAGTCTGGCATTTTCACTCTGGGTCAGCACCATCAAGAATCTGGGAGTCGCGAAATCAAGTATATTTTCCGCATTGATCCCGGTTGTCACTGCATTGATTGCCTGGCTGCTTGGTACACAGATGACCCCACTCCAATGGGGAGGTATCGCAATTTCAACTCTTGGTGTGGTACTGTCACAATACTCACCTAAGCAGTCTTAGCCCTACACGACCTCGTTCCAGGTCAATTGAAATAACAGCTACCTTGACCTGCTGATGCAGGCGAAGGACTTTTGACGGATCGGCCATTCCTTTGACTCCCATCTGGGAAGCATGGATCAGGCCGTTCTGTTTTATTCCCACATCCACAAAAGCGCCGAAGGCAGTGATATTTGTCACGATACCCGGGAGTTCCATTCCCTCCTTGAGGTCGTCTATCGTATGAATATCATGAGAGAACTCAAACTCCTGGGCTGTCTCACGAGGGTCCAGACCTGGCTTACGGAGCTCTGCAATGATATCGTTAATGGTTGGAAGACCAAACCTTTCATCCACGTATGCGGATGCATTGATCTTCGAACAGAGATCAGAATTTCCGACGAGTTCTTTTGCAGATACACCAAGATCGCGCGCCATTCTATCTACTATATGGTAGGCCTCCGGATGAACTGCCGAATTGTCAAGAGGATTGGCCGCATCGTGAATCCTGAGGAATCCGGCACACTGCTCGAAGGCCTTGTCTCCGAGTCTCTTGACCTTAAGAAGATCCTTGCGAGACTTATAAGCACCGTTCTCCAGTCTATACTGGACTATGTTTTCCGCAAGAGCCGGTCCGATGCCGGAGACATAGCTCAGAAGATAACTGCTCGCTGTATTGAGATTTACACCAACGCTGTTCACACAACTCTCGACTGTGTTATCAAGCTTCTCCTTAAGAAGAGTCTGGTCCACATCATGCTGATACTGCCCTACTCCAAGAGATTTAGGGTCGATCTTCACCAGCTCCGCAAGCGGATCCATCAGACGGCGTCCGATGGATACTGCACCACGCACGGTCACATCATGATCAGGGAATTCAGCACGCGCAACTTCTGATGCCGAATATATAGACGCACCATCCTCACTTACGGTAAAGACTCTCACTCCATGTGGGAGAGGTACTCGCTTGATGAAATCTTCTGTCTCACGACTTGCAGTTCCGTTTCCAATGGCAATAACCTCAATACCATATTTCTGAACCATTGCCGACACAGCCTGAATGGCTTTAACCTTTTCATTTGCAGGTGGATGTGGGAAGATTGCCTCATTATGAACCAGATTTCCCTGTTCATCCAGGCATACAACCTTGCATCCTGTCCTGAAGCCAGGGTCTATGGCAAGAGTTCTCTTCTGTCCTATAGGAGCTGCCAGAAGGAGCTGGCGAAGGTTTTCACCGAAGATTCTGATAGATTCAAGATCGGCCTTTTCCTTTGCCTCCTTATATATCTCATTAGAGATAGAAGGTTCTAGAAGACGCTTGAAAGAGTCATCTATAGCCATATGGATCTGCTCTGCAAGAGGTGCGGCAGGATATCTTCTTTCCTGGCAGAAATCGTAATACAATTTCTTGGCGCACCTTTCCGGATCTGCATCAATCTTTATGTTGATATATCCTTCTTCTTCAGCCCTGAATATGGCAAGGAGCCTATGAGGAGCTATTCTCTCTACAGATTCTGAGCAATCAAAATATGCCTTGTATTTCATAGCCTCGGGACCGGTTGCCTTCTTGGTAGCCTTGGTGACGATACGGCGGGTCCTGAATATCTGTCTGAGTGTCTCGCGTACTGACGCAGTCTCGCTGAGACGCTCGGCAATAATGTCACGGGCTCCCGCAAGGGCTGCATCTACCGAGTCAACTTTATCTCCAACATATTTGGCGGCTTCACGTATTGGATCAGTCAGTGAAACATTAAACATCTTGTCAGCCAACGGCTCTAGGCCAGCCTCCTTTGCGACAGTGGCACGGGTGCGGCGTTTAGGCTTATATGGCAGATACAGGTCTTCCAGCTCACGCGTATCCACACAATTCACAATACGTGCGCGAAGTGCTTCTGTGAGGGCTCCTGCCTGAGAGATTGTTTCAAGGATGGTCTCCTTGCGCTTTTCCATATCTTCGAACACATCATGCCAGTGACGTATCTCTGCAACAGCCACTTCATCCAGACCACCGGTCCTTTCCTTACGGTAACGGCTGATAAAAGGGATTGTCGCACCTTCTTCAAAAAGGGAGACACAATTCTCAACCTGCCAGACCTGAACCTCAAGTCTCTGCGCTATATTTTTAATATAAATTTCTTTAATCATGTGATACCTGTTTCAGCTGTTCTCGATATGCGGAGAAGATTTTGGACTTTGACACGAATCCGATGTATGTCCTGTCACTGTCAACTACAGGGAGATTCCATGCCCCTGTCTTCTCAAATTTATTCATTACGCTGTCCATCTTCTCATCTATATATACATAAGCCGGAGCCGAGCGCATGAAGTTGAACACATGCATAGACTTATACTGATCCGTCTTGAACATATCTCTTCTGATATCCTCAAGAGAAACAAAACCCTGGAAATGATGACGGGAGTCTATTACAGGGAATATATTTCTGTGAGAATCAGCCACCACATCTACAAGTTCGCCCAGGGTTGCATCTATCTTCACTGTCTTGAAGTCCTTCTCAATCAGGTCACCGGTCTTGAGCAGCGTAAGAACAGCCTGGTCACTGTCATGAGTCAGAAGCTCTCCCTTCTTGGCACTACGCTTGGTATAGATGGAATATGGCTCGATTGAACGGGTTACAGCATATGAAATAGTAGAAGTAAGGATCAATGGGATAAGCAGCTCGTATCCTCCTGTCATATCTGCTATGAGGAAGATAGCGGTCATAGGCGCCTGCATGACTCCGGCCATGAGTCCGGCCATGCCCACAAGCACAAAGTTCTGCTCCGGCACAGTCATATCTCCGCTTATCAGATTGATGGTGCGGGACACGATGAATCCTGCAATCGCTCCCATGAACAGCGTTGGTCCGAATGTTCCTCCCACTCCGCCACCGGCATTAGTCAGGGACATGGTGAACACCTTCAGTATCAGAACCATGGTAAAGAATACAGGCACGAGCCATGCAGTATCGAGCATAAAAGAAAGGATCGTCTTGCCCTCAAGGTTTATCTCGCCATTGAGAAAGCCGTGAAGACAACCATATCCCTCACCAAAAAGAGGCGGAAAAAGGAAAATCAGCAGGCCAAGACTCAATGCCGAAACAGCCCATCTCTTATATGGTTTCTCTATACTCTTGATCTTATCCTCCAACCAGAGTGTCATCCTTGTAAAATACACTGAGCATAGCGCACATGACAGTCCAAGAATTATATAGAATGGGATGTTTCCCATCTCAAACGGAGAAATAGTGCACTGAAACGGAGGATTGGATCCGAAACACAGGTAAGAGATCACCGTTGCCGATATCGTCGAAAGCAACAACGGCAGGATCGACGTCATGGAAATGTTGAATAGAAGTATCTCCAAGGTAAAAAGGACACCTGCCAGAGGCGCCTTGAAGATTCCGGCCACTGCACCAGCCGCACCACATCCAAGGAGAATGGTCATATTCTTATATGACAACCCCATATAACGTGCGACATTCGAGCCTATTGCAGCACCGGTGTAGACAATAGGAGCCTCCGCACCGACGGAACCACCAAATCCGATAGTGACTGACGATGCCACCATCGATGTCCACATATTGTGTTTCCTGATCTTGGAGTCGTTCTTTGATACTGCAAGAAGCACTTTGGTGACACCATGTCCGATGTTGTCCTTGACCACATACTTCACAAAAAGCATCGCCAGCAACATTCCTACACCTGGATAGAGAAGATAAAGATAGTTATATATCTCTCCAGTAAACCATGATGTAATTCCTTCATGAATGTAATGGATTCCGAGCTTAAGGATAACTGCAGCTAAGCCACATAATATTCCGACAAGCAAGGCAAGGACAATCATTACATCACGCTCCGAAAGGCGCTGCAGCAAGCGTCTTAATGGTGACAGGAAATCTTTTGCAATGAAGCGTCGAATCATATTAATAAGAAAATGACCGGCCGAGATCCGACCGGTCTATATATTTGATAAATTACTCTCCGTCTGCAGCGTCGTCATCGCTTGAATACTGAGATATGTTATCATCTGGCAGACCGTCTGATTCGCTGTCAGATTCGTCCCCATCTTCACCATCAAGCCAACGCTCGATATCTTCTGCATCATCAGTCTTGACCTTGATCTTAACAAGGTAGATAGCATCAGGAATCTCTACTGTAACAGCATAAAAACTGTCACCATTGGGCTTGTCATACTTTACCAGATCTGGAAAATAATCACTATATCCCTTAGGATATTTCTCTGCAAATGCCGCAGCAAGTTCCTCTGACATATTCTCAAAACTGCACACAGCTCTTTTCTTATTCTCTGTCGCCATATATATTACTTATTTATTCTGTTAGTCTGTTGAAATCCGGCTGCAAGTGTAGGACATTTTTTTGAAATGAGCAACACTGAGGGGACTTTTTTTCTATTTTCCTCGACGAAAGAAAAACGACTTCTGCTCCTTTTTACGTTCTATATCCCTCTCGACAAAAAGTTTCTGCATGTTTTTAGGATCCATACCTGTGTAGAACATAACAGAAGATGTCGTCATAGGAGTCGGTGTAAAATCCTGAACCTGATCCATATAAAGTCCGCGAAGAGCCTGGTTGCGAGCCAGACGCTGCATCTCTCTCATGCCGCATCCGGGATGTCCTGAAATGAAATAAGGCACAAGTTCGCATTTCTTTCCGCTGGAACGGACGATCTGGTCGAATTCAAGTCTCAAACGCTCAAAGAGCTTGAACGAAGGCTTTGCCATAAGTTTTAGAACTGCATCCTCTGTATGTTCCGGAGCGACCTTCAGTCGACCAGAGGTATGTTCCAGAATGAGTTCCTTCAGATATGGATATGAAGTCTCGTCAATGAATCCCTTTTCATCCAGAAAAAGATCGTACCTGATACCGCTTCCGATATACGAATGCTTGATGCCTTTTACCTTCGCAATCCTCGCATAGAGTTTCAGCAGACGGTCATGCGAACGGTCCATGTTTTTACAAGGCGCAGGGAAAAGACATGACTTGCGGCGACACTTGGCGCACAGCTCGGGATTCCTGCCTCTCATTCCATACATATTCGCAGTTGGCGCACCGACATCCGAGATATTGCCGGCAAAGCCGGGAAGGGAATTCAGCGCAGTAATCTCCTTGATTATCGAGTCTTCACTGCGAGACTGTATGAATTTACCCTGATGGGCCGCTATGGTACAGAAGTTACATCCTCCGAAGCAGCCTCGATGGGTGTTCACCGAGAACTTGATCATCTCGAAGGCCGGGATATGTTTTCCTTTATATCTCGGGTGAGGAAGCTTTGTGTACGGGAGGTCCCAGAATGAATCCATCTCCTCCTGCGTTGCAGGGGGCCATGTAGGATTGATCTGCACATATCCGTCCCCTACCGGCTCTATCAGGACCGGAGGTGTAAGCATGTTGGCATAGGTCTCGATGACATGAAAATTCTCAGCGAATGCTATCTTATCCTTTGTACAACGTTCATAAGAGTTCAGGATGACAGCATCCTTAAGCTTGCTGCGACCATCCATATAGAAGGCCAGCTGAGGGATCTTTCTTATGTCATTTATGTTTCGTCCCGCCTCGATTGCCTTGGTGAACTCGATCATAGTGCGTTCTCCCATGCCGTAGCAGAGCCAGTCCGCACCGCTATCAACCAGGATCGAAGGCTTGAGTGCATCCTGCCAGTAATCATAGTGAGTGAAACGTCTCAGGGAAGCCTCAATGCCACCGATTATCACCGGGATGTCAGGATAGATCTCCTTCAGGATTTTAGTATAGACCGTAACAGCATAGTCGGGTCTCTGTCCAGCCTTTCCATCAGGAGTATATGCATCATCGCTACGAAGGCGCTTAGCGGCTGTATAGTGGTTCACCATCGAGTCCATCGCACCAGCATTGACGCCGAAGTAGAGTCTGGGAGCTCCAAGTTTACGGAAATCCCTGAGGTCATCCCTCCAATTGGGCTGAGGCACAACGGCCACACGGTATCCGTGCTTCTGAAGCCATCTTGCTATGACAGCAGTACCGAAAGACGGGTGGTCTATGAACGCATCCCCAGTAAAGAGGATGACGTCGATATAGTCCCACCCGAGATTCTTGACCTCCTTTGCCGAGGTCGGTATCATGTATGCATCCATTACATCCTTTCAGGAAGAGTGATTCCGAGGATTGACATCGCCTTGCTCAGTACTCTTGCGATGGTCTCGATAAGCACAAGACGGTACTCAAGGAGGGCCTGGTTCTCCTCACGGAGAATAGGAGTGTCATGATAATACTGGTTGAACTCCTTGGCAAGATCGTATGCGTAGTTTGCAATCACAGCAGGCGAATGAGCTGCACCAGCCTCAGCTACCTTGGCTGGGAATGTGTTCAGGATCTTGATTATGCGGATCTCCTTTGGAGTGAGATCCGACTCCGGCTTAACTGCAGCAGCAACATGCTGGATTCCCTTCTCGTCAGCCTTTCTGAGGATTGACTTGATACGGGCATGCGTATACTGAATGAACGGACCTGTATTTCCGTTGAAGTCGATCGATTCCTTAGGATCGAAGAGCATTGTCTTGCGTGGATCAACCTTCAAGATGAAGTACTTGAGTGCTCCAAGGCTGATCATCTTGAAGAGAGCGTCCTGCTCTTCCTCTGAGAAATCGTTGATCTTTCCAAGCTCAAGAGAAGTCTCCTTTGCTGTGTTGTACATGTCAGCAATCAGGTCATCAGCATCAACGACTGTTCCTTCACGAGACTTCATCTTTCCTTCAGGAAGCTCCACCATACC
>JAEIGA010019298.1_pt1 | contig 10398 bp, 9 predicted proteins | sample 9270691 | NCBI WGS metagenome assembly JAEIGA01 (sample SAMN17057246, study PRJNA624740) | gut metagenome | biome: biome; isolation source: fecal sample | host: Bos grunniens | place: China: Xizang | collected 2019
AATTCCTGTCGATCAGAAAGCGTGCATCGCATCTGACGAAGACGCTCTTTTATCGCGTTATACGATCTATGTCCGCGAGAACGGCGCGGTCGACATCGACTACGAACAGGAGACGAAGGGTGCCTCGGTCGGCGCGTTCAGAAAGATTTATTCTGAGATGCTGCCCGAGGATCGTTCGCGTCACTTTCAGAAGATGCTCGGCTCTCTCGCCCAGGCCGCGACGGCGACGCGGGAACTTGTTACGGATATCAAAAACGCGAAGCTCTCGTTCAGCGCGTTTATCCCCGACTACGCGACGAAAGCCGGAGATACGATGACGGTAACGCTGCCCGAAATCGGCTTCTCGCTCTCTTCGCTTACGGGGAGCGTGCGCGAGACGCCGATTTTCATTCCTGGCAATAAGATCGCCCAGAGAATAGAAGTTAAGGTTGTGTTCCCTGAAGGCTATACCGAGATAGAGCATTTGCCTGAAACTTTGAACGAGTACGGTTATCATATCGACGCCGGTTCGGTGACGAAGGATTCTAAAGGTCGCCTCGCCGTGACCGTATCCGAATGGACGGATCCCCGCCGGAGCAAAATGTACGCAAAGCGCGATTTCGCATCGCTCAAGGATTTCTCGCGCGTCGCGTCCAGCCGCGCCAACCGTACCATCATAGTTCGTCGGAAAGGACGGTAAAAGTGATGGCGTATCCCTCGGGCATACTAAATCGCGCTTCCAGGAAAAATTCACGCGAGTCTAAAGGCTGGCGAGGATTAGTCTTTTGGGTTGCTGTTATTTTGCTTTCTGTTTTCAGTGCGATTTGCACGGGGAATTGGCTGAAGAAATATTTAGTCGAGCCTGATAAAGAAGATGATGACAATGTATACGAGGTTACCGGATACTGTAATTGCGGTAAATGCTGCGGATGGACGCGCGACAGGAACGGCAGGCCCGTCTACAATTACGGACACATGAAGGGCAGGCCTAAAATCATCGGACAGACGAGCACGGGAACGACGGCCAAACGCGGGACGGTCGCCGCCGACCCTAAAGTGCTGAAGATGGGGACGAAACTTGAGATTCCCGGGTACGGACAGGGAGTCGTCGAGGATATCGGAGGCGCAATCAAAGGCAAGCATATTGATCTGTGGTTTCCGTCGCATGAAGAGGCAAAGAAGTGGGGCAAGCGGTATTTGCGCATAAAGGTTGTCGGCCCGTGATGTCATGAAAGCGCACGGGGGAAATGAGTCAAGAGGAAAGTCGTTGGGAATGAATCCATTTTCGCTTTTGGTGAAGCCGGTGGGAGCTGCGTGCAATTTTAACTGTTCGTATTGCTTTTACGGCGGCCATGCGTCTGGAGTTATGTCGGAGACAACATTTCGTTCGATGCTCGACTCTTATTGCGACCTTCCCTTTGCTGACAAGGCCGTCGCTCTGCAGGGCGGTGAGCCGCTTATGGCACCGGAATTTGTTTTTGCCGCTCTCGAAGAGAGGATGTTGATGCGCTCGCTTCAGACGAACGCCTCGCATGTAACGCCTAAGGTCGCCGAACGTCTCAAAATGGGCGGTTGGCTCGTCGGAGCGTCTCTTGACGGACCGCGGGAATTCAACGCGCTCCGCATGAGCGGCGGCAGTCGGGACAAGGCTTTTGATGAAGCCGTCGCAGGTATACGCAATCTTGAGAAGCATGATGTCGATTACAATCTCCTGACCGTCGTTTCAAAAGCCAATGTCGCCCATGCCCGTGAAATTTACCGATATCTGAGAGATAGTTTTTCGACGCGCTATCATCAGTACATAGAGTGTACAGGTCCGCGCGACGAGATTACGGCCGTGGAATGGGGCGCGTTTCTCTGCGATCTTTTCGATGAATGGTCAAAGAAGGACGCCTATACGGTTTCGATACGGCTTTTTGATTCCATCGTTTCCAGAATTGTTCGCGGCGTTCATACGCAATGTTCCTTCGCCGGAAGATGTGATTCATATCTTGTCGTGGAGCATGACGGCTCTGTTTATCCGTGTGATTTTCATGTCCGCGAGGATTTGAAACTCGGTAATGTCATGACGCATACATGGGAGGAGATGCTCTCGTGCGAGATTTATCGGAATTTTGCGGAAGCTAAAAGCTCGTCTCTGCCGGATGAGTGCCATGACTGCGAATACTTCGCGTTCTGCGGTGGGGATTGTCCCCGTAATCGCACGATGAAGGGGATGCGTTTCCTCGAGCGCAGCGTTCTGTGCGCCGGATGGAAAAAATTTTTCTCTCATTCACTTAAAAAGTTTGAAAAGATAATAAGGCAAGCAGGAGTCTGAACGAGTATGAACGTTTTGTCGGAGAATACGAAGGAATTTGAGTCATCGGCGTTTATGCGCACGGAACAGGCTTTGGGGTCCCGTGCCGCCAAGGCCGTCGCGAACGCGCGTGTTGCCGTTATCGGTGTCGGCGGTGTCGGCGGGTGGTGCGCGGAGGCCCTTGTCAGAACGGGGGTCGGATCTCTTCTCGTCGTCGATCCCGATCGTGTCGCCTTATCCAACACCAACCGGCAGATAATGGCAAATGTAAATACGGTCGGCGAGTTTAAGGTTGATGTGCTGAAGCGGAGGCTGAAAGAGATCAATCCCGGCTTGAATATAGAGGCGGCTTCCAAAAGATACACGAAAGCGGACGCATCCTCGTTCGGGCTTGAAAAATACGATTGTGTCGTCGATGCTATCGATTCGGTAGATGACAAGGCCGATCTTATTCTGCATATTGCGTCGCTGGATCGCACAGTGCTGTTTTCTTCAATGGGAGCGGCGATGAGGCGCGATCCTTTAGCGGTTGCAAAAGCCGAATTCTGGGAGGTTAAGGCGGATGCGCTGGCGCGGGTGCTGAGAAGCCGTTTTAGAAAAATGGGCGTTTTTCCGAAGGCCAGGTTCAATTGCGTTTATTCAAAAGAAAGACCCCTCTCACCGGAAGACGCTCCGCCGGTATCTGAAAAGCGCGCTTATGGAAGCTTAGTCCACGTGAGCGCCGTTTTTGGCTTTGCTCTTGCCGGAATGGTGATAGATGAAATTACCGGTGCGGCAAAAGGCGGAATTGTTTAGTTCGTTCGTTTTTTCCCTTTTGGCCGCCGGTCTGAATCTGCTCTAGAAAGAGTGCGGCGGATGGCGAGAACGTAGGTCATAAGGCCTATCATGATGACGCGCATTATGACATGCGCCCATTCCTTGGGGATGTGCTGCTCAAGACCGAATGTGAAAATCCAGGCGACAGACCTGTATGCTCCGTCGAAGAGGTGAGCCGACATGTAGGCCAAGAGAGCGAACTGGCCGAAGAGAATTGGAATCGACATGCCAAATCTGAATTTGAAGACATCCGTTATGACGTAAAGTATTGTGAGCGCGAGCATGCTCCAGCCGATTGCGAGAAGCGTGAAACTTACGGTGAATATGGGCTTTATCACGGGAATTATGTAGCTTGAGAGGAATCCCAGGCAGAGAACCGCGAACGATCCGGCGGCGAGAATTCCAGCGCGTCGCCATTGGGCATATCTTCCGTCGGTTAGAAGTTTGCTGCATTCCATGCCGAGAATCGTCATTGCGGCGTACATGAAACTTGGCAGAATCCAAGCGTACGTCGTTTGCTGCATCATTGGGTTCGTGTTGGGCAGGAAGAATCCGAAAACCGCTTTGTCGACTTTCATCGCGAGGTTGCCGCTTTGTGAGTAGTCGCCGCCGAAGTGCATGAGCACACCGTAGATTATAAACATTGAGAGTGCTATGGAGAGCCGCGCATAGCGGGATTTCAGGAGAAAAACGCCTGCCGCAACGACATAACCGATGGCGATCGTCTGGAGCGTGTTGCTGAAATACATGAATTTGCCGGGGTCGTATGTGAAGAAGTTTCCTTGGACGAGCATCCCAAAGAACCACAGTAGCGCAAAACGCGCTCCGACATGCTTCCAGTAGGCGGCGGTGGATTTTCCGTTTTCAAGCCTCCTGCCGAGCGCGAAGGGTACCGCCGCCCCGCACATGAATATGAAAAGCGGCATGATTATATCCCAAAGGTTAAATCCTGTCCATTTTACATGGTTGAGCTGATTCATAAAGCAGTGGGGCAGACCTCCGATTGCTTTTGAAAAGGCCTTTATGAGCGGTCCGATGCACAAAAGAAGCATCATGTCGAGTCCGCGCAGGAGGTCCAGACAGAAGAGTCGATCTTGAGGATATTTTTCGAAGATTGCAATTTTCATATTTTTAATTATATCATAATTTCAATTTTGCTTCGACTCTTGACCTTGCGGAAACAGGATAGTATAATATCGGCAATGTTTTCGTTTTTCAGGAAAAAGAATAAAGGTCCGGTCGTTTACAAACGTCCGGAACATTGTATTTCCCGGAAAAACATAGATTCTGACGCGCTCAAAGTTCTTTATCGTCTTTCTTCGCTGGGCTATACGGCTTATCTTGTCGGCGGCGGAGTGCGAGATCTTTTGATGGGGCGCAAGCCTAAGGATTTTGACGTCGGGACATCGGCTAAGCCTAATGAAGTGAAGCGGGCTTTTAAAAACTGTTTTCTTATAGGCCGCAGATTTCGTCTGGCGCATGTCCGTTTCGGCGGCGGTAAGATAATAGAAACGGCGACGTTTCGCCAAAATTCGCAGACGATAGGCGAAATAATCGAACATGCCGCGGAAGGGCCGCTCGAAGATAATACATTTGGCACGCCGGAGACCGATGCGTATCGCCGCGACTTTACGGTAAATGGTCTTTTTTACGACATTAAAGACTTCAGCGTGATTGACTGGGTCGGCGGGATGAAGGATATCAACAAGAAAATCATCCGTGCCATAGGCGATCCGGAGATTCGTTTCCAGGAAGATCCCGTAAGAATGATGCGCGCGGTGAAATTTTCTTCGCGCCTTGACTTCAAGATAGAGCGCAAGACTCTCGCCGCCATGAAAAAGTATCATGCGTGCATACTTAATGCGGCGGTGCCGCGCGTCTGCGAGGAGGTTTTCCGTCTTTTCCCATACGGCCGCAGCAAAGAGGCTTTCAGGCTCATGTGGGAGTGCGGAATGCTCGGCGACCTTCTGCCGGCACTTTCATCTTACATAGATTCGTCGGGCGGAACCAAGAGTGTTCTCTGGAAATATCTTTCCGTTCTCGACAGGTACGAGGAGATGATGTCTTCAAAGGGCTATGAGGTTTCGAACGCCCTGCGTGCCGCGGTTCTGATGACGGGGCTTTTCAAGGCCGAGAAAAAAGACGGTCAGGGCCGCAAGGTTATGCAGCCGATGCTGGAGTCATTGAAGATACCCAAGGCCGTTTATTTCACGGCGTCGCTTCTTCTTGAGAGTGCGCGACGTCTTTCTTCGCCGCCGGTGAAGGGGAAAAGCCGCTTCATATACAACAGAGATTTTTTGGATGCGCTCGATTACAATCGTATCGTCTTCAGGGCGGAAGGCAGAGATGAGCGCGTCCTTAACGCCTGGTCAGACCTCTACGAAGAGAAAGGAAAAAAAGAATGAACATATCAGAAGAATTGTCCCCGGTAGCGGATTGGTGGAAAAAGGAAGGCAAGAGATGCGTTGTGATTTTGTGCGTCGGCGCATTGATAGCGCTCGGTGCGTATGCGTGGGTAAGCCGCGAACGCCGTCTTGACGCCGAAGCGTCGGTCTATGCGTACGGCGTGACTCAGTATACCATTCAGGAACTTGAGGACGCTGTCCAGAAATACGGTGACCGTGACGTCGGAGCCGTAATCAAGATGCGTTTGGCTAAAATGTATTTTGAAGGTAAAGAATACGAAAAGGCTCTTGAGATCTTCAAAGCCGTGGATGACGAGGAGATTTATACCGTTTTTGCACTTGACCCCAAATTCGGCGTAGCCGCCTGCGAAGAGGCTCTTGAAAAATGGGACGAAGCCCAGAAGGTTTACGAGCAGATAGTTGAGGTCGAAGGCGGAGAGTCGATGTACGGCTTTCAGGCTAAACTCGGAGCGGCCAGGTGCTATGCGCTTGCGCATGCCGGAGAAGAAGGACGCTTCGAGAAGTTTGAAGCCATTAAGAAGGAGTGCGCAGATGATCTCGCGAAGATCAATGTAGTCGATATGATGATGTCGTATCTTAAGAATTACGAGAAGCGCGAATACGTGCGCAGCGAGGGCAACGCGCAGTCTTCCGTCGAAGCAAAGGCGGAGTCTTCCGCTGAGGCGAAGCCGGCTGTCGCCGTGAAGACGCAGAATCCTCCCGCCGAAGTGAAGGCGAAGGCTCCCGCGAAAGTTGAAAAGGCTCCCGCGAAAACCGAGAAGGCTCCGAAGGCTCCTCAAAAGGCGCCGGCCGAAGTTAAAAAAGCCGCCGAGAAAAAACCGGCGGCTCAGCCCGCGAAAACAAAATGACGGTAATCAGAGAGCCGATGTGGGACGACGCTCCGCGTTCAAAAATCGCGAGCGTCGTTCGCTGTTCATTGACACTGCTCTCTTCGCTGGGTTGGTCTGCGCGTATATTGGTTTCATCCGTAGCAGCCTTTCCTTCCGTTCTGGTCCGTCGAACATCGCGCTCGGAACTTGTGCATCAACTTTATGTGACGGGGATTCGCACTTTGCCCGTGATTGCCGTCGTTTCTCTTTTCATAGGGATGATCCTCTCACTGCAGGTCGGGCTTGAGCTTCGCCGGTTCAATCAGGAGACTTTTCTGGGCTCTGCGGTGATGATTTCGCTTATCCGGGAGATGGCACCTTTCAGTTGTGCGCTTTGTCTGGCGGCTTGTGTCGGTTCGGCCATCGCAGCCGAATTGGGCACGATGAAAGTCAACGACGAAATTGCGGCTCTTGAGATCATGTCGATATCTCCGGTGAGGTATCTTTCCTCTCCGCGCATTTTAGCGCTTGTTCTGATGTCGCCTCTATTGGGATTTTTCTGCTGCATAACCGGCGTGATGGGCGGAGGCCTTATCGGCGTTACCCAGCTGGGAGTGGATTTTGCCCAATACATGTCGAGCGCGATGGGGATCGTCGATCTCAAGGATCTTTATGTAGGGCTTCTGAAGTCTTTGATATTCGGTCTGGTTATTGGGACCGTTTCGGTGGCGCAGGGCTTCGGGGCCGTTCACGGCGCGACCGGCGTCGGCAAGGCGACTCAGCGCAGTGTCATCATAAACTTTCTTCTGATTCTTATGTTCGGCTATATGGTCACTCGAATATGTTACAGATAATGGGGGTGTGACTTATGGCGCTGGTGGAATTTAAGAATGTCGTAAAAAAATTCGATGGAGCGAGCGTTTTGGACGACGTCTCTTTTTCCGTCGAAAAAGGTGAAGTCTTTTGCGTGATCGGCCCGTCCGGTGTCGGTAAGTCTGTTACGCTTAAGCATATCGTCCGTCTTCTGAGCCCCACGTCCGGAAGTGTGCTCGTTGACGGTGTTGATGTCGCATCGTGCAGCGAGCGCGAGCTTTTAAAAATCCGCTCGACAATGGCGTATCTTTTTCAGGGCGGTGCGCTTCTAGCGTGGAAGACCGTCGCCGAGAACATCGCGCTTCCCTTGAGAGAATGCACTTCGCTTGACGATGATGAAATTGACGCGAAAGTGACGGCAGCTCTCGAATCGGTTGAGCTTCTGGAGGCCGCCGACAAATATCCTTCGGAGATTTCGGGCGGAATGCAGAAACGCGCCGCGCTGGCCCGTGCGATGGTGAGACGGGCCGAGATCGTTCTCTATGATGAGCCGACGAGCGGTCTTGATCCGGTTACGTCGGCCATGATTCACCGTCTTATTAAAAAGTTTAATAAAGAGCGCGGCGTCACTTCGATAGTGGTGACCCACGATCTCTCGGGGACGATGTCGATCGCCGACAGAATTCTGCTGCTGCGCAATGCGCGCGTGGCTTTTTGCGGTACGCCTCGGGAGTTTCTGAAATCGACCGATCCCTACGCGAAGGAATATATCGCGGCAACGAAAGGAATAACGACATGAGTTTAAAACGCAAAGATACTTTTTCTGAAGTGATCGTCGGTGTCTTCATGCTCGCGGTCCTTGCGCTTTTGGTGTATTTTACAATTGTAATTTCGGGCGTCGATGTCTGGGGCGGGAGGAGCAAGGTAGAGATGCAGGTGACCTTTACCGACGTCGGCGGGCTTAAAGAGCAGGACAATGTTATGTATCGCGGCACAAAAGTCGGCAAGGTCGAGCGGATAGTGCTCGGTGAAGACACTTTGAAAGTTGTTCTTGAAATAGACAAGGATGTTATTCTTCGTGACGGTTACCGAATCGCCGTCTGTAATCTGTCTATGCTGGGTGGAAATTATCTTCTTCTTGAAGAAGGTAAGGGCGATAAACTCGATCTGGCTTCAACTGAATTTGTCGGCGAGACTCCGAGCGATTGGATGCGCGACATTTCCAGTATCGCAAAAAACATAAACGCGATTACGGAAGGGGAGGAATTGAATTCCATCGTGACCAATCTCGCCGCCGCGAGCAGTTCGGTAAAGGTTGTCGCCTCGCGTCTTGAGCGCGGCGAGGGCACCATCGGCAAACTTCTCTCGTCCGATACGACGCTTTGGAACGGCGCAGAGACCACTGCGACGAATCTTGCGGCAATCACGACGGATCTTCGCCAGGGGCGCGGCACGATCGGTAAGCTTATGACAGACGACTCCGTTCACCGCAATCTTGACAGGACTCTCGCCAATGTGGCGGAGATCACGCGCAGACTTGAACGGTCTGAAGGGTTTATCGGAAAAATGCTGGCGAAGGACGATCCCGTCTATGATGATTTCAGCGCGGCCGTCAAGGCTTTCCGAAAGGCCGGCGAGTCGCTTGACACCGGTTCTCTCATGAGCTCGGCCAACAATCTGCTCGCGACGCTTAATTCCGTAGCGCTTAAACTTGATAAGGGCGAGGGATCTCTTGGAATGTTGATAAACGACAAGACGGTTCATGAGGAGATCGAGGGTCTTACGCGAGACGTGCGCCAGGTGATTGACAATTATCGCGACACGACGCCCATTTCGACGTTCGGTTCACTTATAATGGGCGGTCTTTGATATGGTTTTGCTGGCATCTCTTTTTTTCATGAAGGCCATGCCGCTTGATATGCCTCGCGCCGAGGCGTACCTTGTGACGGAGCCGACGGGGAGAATGCGTCTCGAAGACCGCTACGACGAGCTGGATATCTGGACTTCCCGCGCCGTGCTTGGCCGCTGGCTTGACGATTCAGGGCGTCTTTTTACCGTGGCGCGTCTTCATGAGGTTGCGCCCGAAAATACCTCGTCGTTGACTCGTGCGAAATATGCTGCCAATGCCGTAGCGCCCGATAAAAAGGAGTTCGGCGTAAGGGATCTGGCGATATCCAAACTCTCGCCGCTACCCCTGCCGGAGAAGCCGCATGCGCCGCGAATGCCGATAAGGGGATTTAAAGAGGTCCTTTATTTTCACGGGACAAATACAACGTCAATAGTGGCCGCTTTTCTGCCGGAGGAAAATCCCTATTGGTATCTGGCCGTTTGGGATCTTCTTCCAGAGGATGATTTCGAAGTCGCGCTCGAAAATTTCGAAGATAAATTTCTGGGCGAATGGGATGAGGTGGTAAAGCGCGATTTAAGAAGTGAGCGTAAAGTCGAAGCGTTGCCGAAAAGACGACGCAGGAAAAATATCGCCTTGAGCGAGAGAGAACTTCTCAGGCGTGATGCGGCGCAAAGCGTGACGAATTATCCGTCATGGAATGTTACGGATGCAAGGGAGTTCATTATTCTCGATAACTTAAGGCGTGACAGTTCGTTTGTCGCGACGGTGACGAACGATCTGGGGGTAATGCGCGCTAAATACGCCGAGATGATTCCTTCGCCGATCGACGGCAGCAATGTGCTTGCGGTAGCCAGAATATTCAGAACGCGAGGCGAATATCTCGACGCTCTGGAGGTGAATGATGTTGAAGGTATGCAGTGGAGCGCGGCGTATTGGAGTTCGGCGCGGCGCGAACTGGTGGCGTATCTTCCTGACGAGGGGGCAGATAAGCTTTTGAAAACGATCCGTCACGAGGCGTTCCATCAGTATCTCGCCTACGCTTCCTCGATGATACCCGCCTCTCCCTGGTTTAATGAAGGTTATGCTCAATATTTCGAAGAAGGGCCCGCTGGACCGTCTTTTGTAGATCCGTGCGATTTGTTCGAACAGGCCGATACGATGCTGCCTGCCATCTTCATGATGGATTACGACGAGTTCTATTCCGGAACAGATCTTGAGCGTCGCCAGAAATACCGACTGGCTCTTTCGGTCGCTTATTTCATTGAGAAGGGTGCGCCTGAAATCGCGCGAGAACCGTTCAAGAATCTCAAACGTGACTATATGACCTCGCTCCTGAAGAACCGGGATATGCGCAAGGCGACTTTAGACGCGTTCGGGTCTGCTGAAAACTTCAAGCGATTCATCGCGGAA
>JAEIGA010019299.1_pt1 | contig 10397 bp, 8 predicted proteins | sample 9270691 | NCBI WGS metagenome assembly JAEIGA01 (sample SAMN17057246, study PRJNA624740) | gut metagenome | biome: biome; isolation source: fecal sample | host: Bos grunniens | place: China: Xizang | collected 2019
ACATAAAATTATTCTGATAATGTTAAGAATCGCGATTTCTTTATTAACTTTGCTTTCTGTTACGTCAGTGTTTGCATACAAGGCAAATCCTTCTATCAGAAGTGGTAATAGTAATTATGAAGATGAAAAATATACAGATGCAGAGGTGGAATACAGAAAGGGTATTCAGGCCGATAAGTATTCTGTAGAATCTACATACAATCTGGGCAATTCTTTGTATAAGCAAGAAAAATACAAAGAGGCAGCAGAAGAGTTTGACAAGGCAACAAAACTCACCGACGACAAAGAAAAACTTTCTTCTATTTATCACAATTTAGGAAATTCTCTATACAAAGCAGAGGATTATGGCAAAAGTGTTGATGCTTATAAAAATGCGCTTAAAAACAATCCTAAAGACGATGAAACAAGATTTAATTTGGCTCTAGCTCAAAAGAAATTGCAAATGCAACAACAGCAGCAACAGCAACAAAACGATCAAAACAAAGATCAGAACAAAGACAAAAAGCAGCAAGAGCAAAACCAAGATAAGCAAGAAGAAAAACAAGAAGAACAAAAACAACAAGAGCAACAGCAACAACAAAATAGTGAAGAAATGTCGCAAGAGACTGCTGAGCAAATCTTAGAGGCATTCTCACAAGATGAAAAACAACTTCAAGAAGAAATGCAACGCAGAAAAGGCGGTCAAAGAAGTTTAGAAAAAGATTGGTAAAAAGATGAATAGAAAATTATTTATAGGATTTTTATTATGGATTTCCGCATTGGCACTAAGTGCAGAGGAGATAAGTTTTACTTGTAAAGCTCCTGCTACTGTGGTGTCTGGGCAGCAGTTTAAACTTGTTTACACCGTAAATAAGGAGGGAAAAGACCTAAGAGTGCCAGAAATCTCAGATTTCGATGTGCTTTTTGGCCCTTCTACTTCACATAGCAGTAGTTTCCAAATTGTAAATGGTAAGGCAACAAGTAGCACACAAATCACCTACACTTATATGCTTGCAGGTAGAGAACCGGGTAAATACACTATTGCTCCTGCTACTATTATGATAAGTGGTGACAAGTATACAAGCAACTCTGTGAAGATTGAGGTGCTTCCTGCAGATAAACAACCTGCTACTTCGTCTGCTTCACAAGGACTTCCTGTAGATAATTCTACTGTAGAAAATGTAAACAACGAACAAATTTTCGTTAAGCAACATTTTACTAAAACTAGAGTTTACGAACAAGAGGCTATTCAGGTTACCTACAAACTTTACACTCGTTTGGATGTGGTGCAAGTGGGTGGCGCAAAATTTCCAGAATTTAAAGATTTCTTTGTTCAAGATATTGAACTAGACCCAAATAGGTCTTGGGTAGTAGAGCATGTAGATGGCTACAACTACAACACAATTGTGCTAAAACAATGTATCATTTTCCCACAACATGCAGGAAAAATTGATATTGACGGTGGCAACGTAGAGGTGATTTTACGCATGAGAACTTCACCATCTTCTCGTCATCAAAGTATCTTCGACGATTTCTTCCAATCTTACCAAGACGTGAGAAAGAGTCTTAAATTTGCTGGTGCTCAGATAAATGTAAAAGAACTTCCTGCTCCTCCTGCAGGATTCAACGGCGCTGTAGGTGCTTATACTTTAAACTCTTCTATTTCGTCTGAAAACATTAAGGTAAACGATGCTCTTACCTTGAAACTTAAGATTTCTGGTACAGGCAACCTTAAACTAGTGAAAACACCAGAGGTGAAATTCCCACTAGATTTTGATGTTTACGACCCAAAACAAGATGTGAAAGTAAAACCTGTTTCTACAGGTCAAAACGGTAGCAAATCTATAGAATATGTTGCTATTCCACGTTTTGGTGGTAACTTTGAAATACCATCTGTGAAGTTTGTTTATTTTGATATCAATAGAGGTTCTTATCAAACTCTAACTACTCCTGTTTATAAAGTAACAGTAGATGGAAGTGCTTCTAGCGAGGCTACAACCACAGTGGTAAGTTCTACTGTAAACAAAGAAAATGTAAAACAACTTGCAACAGATATTCGTTTTATCCATGCAAATATAGAAAAGGGATTGAGTAAAAAGAATAGTCATTTTGCTTTCTCTTCTACAATGTATATTTGTTTATTGACTCCACTATTTATCTTTGTTATTGTGCTTCTGCTTCTTCAAAAACAAGCTAAGGAAAATGCAAATGTGGCATTGAGAAACACAAAACGAGCAAATAAAGTGGCTAAAAAACGCTTAAAAGAGGCTCAAAAATGTCTACGCTCTGGCGAAAAATCTAAGTTCTACGAAGAAACAATGCGTGCTCTATGGGGTTATATAGCAGATAAACTTACAATCCCAGTTTCTGAACTTACCAAGGACAATGTTCAAGAAAAACTTATTTCACATAACTGTGACGAAAAACTTATAACAGAGTTCTTGGCTTGCTTGTCTGACTGTGAATTTGCAAGATTCTCTCCAGTGGTGGACGAAAGTCTTTCTATGGAAAATATTTATTCTAGAGCAGCAGAACTTATAGGTGAACTTGATAATACTTTAAGATAATATGAAAAACAAGATATATAGTTTATTTATAGCACTTATAGTTTGCTTAAATGTGCAAGCTGTAGGAGAATTCAACTTAGACAAAGCTGATGTTGCATATACAGCGGGGGAGTTTAATAATGCTTTAGAAATTTACAATTCTGCATTAGAAAAAGGCTACGAGTCTGCAGATTTGTATTACAATGTGGCAAATTGCTACTTTAGAAAAGGCGAACTTGCTGCTTCAATTTTAAACTACGAACGTGCCTTAAAGTTGGACCCTTCTCACGATGATGCAAAGCACAATCTTGAGTTTGCACAGACTCGCACAGTAGATAAAATTGATTCTCTGGGTACTGTATTTTTGGTAGATTGGTGGAATGCTATTGCAAATATTACTTCTGCCGATGCATGGGCATGGATTGCAATTTCTTTGTTTATAATAGTGCTTGTGGCACTTTCACTTTACATTTTTGTTAGAAAAATGTGGGTTAGAAAAGTAGGATTTTCAGTGGCAATAGTGGCGCTATTCTTTACTATTATCTCTATTTTGTGTGCTTATACACGTTACGAAGTGGAAACTTCAAAAACTGAGGCAATAGTTTTCTCTCAAACAGTAACAATAAAAAGTTCTCCAGATAGCAGTGGCAACGACCTATTTATTCTGCACGAAGGCACCAAAGTAAAGATTAAATCTACACTTGGCGAATGGGTGGAAATAAGTACATTGGATGGAAATTCAGGTTGGATGCCTGCTAGTGCAATAGAAGTGATTTAATGGATTTTTTTAATGCTATAATAGAGTGGGATAGAGAGTTGTTGGTAAATATCAACTCTCTAAATGCTCCATTTTGGGATAATATAATGTGGTGGATTTCAGACCGTTTTGTCTGGATTCCACTTTATCTTTCTATAATATTTTTCCTTGTTAAAACAAAAGGGAAAGATGCGATGATAGCTGCGCTTGCAGTAGGTTTGTGCGTTTTAATTGCCGACCAAGTAGCATCTGGCTTTTGTAAACCGTTTTTTGAAAGGCTAAGACCAAGTCAAGACCCTGCACTCAAAGATATTCTTCATATAGTAAACGACTATAGAGGTTCGCTATATGGATTTTGTTCTTCACACGCATCAAATACTTTTGGTATAGCCACACTCACTTGTTTGCTATTTAGAAACAAATGGTATTCTGTTCTTATATTCTCTTGGGCTGCGCTCAACTGCTATTCTAGAATGTATCTTGGGGTACACTTCCCACTAGATATCATTTGTGGTGCTTTGGTAGGTGTTGCAGCAGGGTATATTTCATACTTCTTATACAAACACACCGTGTGCAAGTTTCACTATTTCAAAGCCGACAGCGGAGTAATGACAAACAAACAAGTGCTGTGCATAGCGGTAGTGTATGTGCTGACGTTTGGTTTTATTTTACTGTAGGGGCAACTTGCTTTTAGGTTATACTCGCATTTGTAGGGATAACTTGCTTTCTGGTTATATTCGCATTTGTAGGGACACTGCGTGCAGTGTCCGTTAATCGGTCACTGAGCTTGTCGAAGTGCCCGTTCCCGATACGAGTTTGTCATACAGTCGCTCCCTGTCCCTTTATTTATAAAGCAAAAATATCGTTGGTCTTTTTGCTAAATCTGGCAATGTCGCCTTACGCCACTGCGCTACTGTTAAGGTCTTAATATATTCAGTTTCCAGTGTAATATCGCAGGCAATGCAAAGTTTTGTGTTGTTTTGGCAGTTCTTTAGAATATCTTCCACAAGTTTCATGTTTCTATATGGAGTTTCTATGAATATCTGAGTTTGATGCTCAGAGTAGATTCTTTGCTCCATTTTTTTGAACATCTTGTTTCTCTCTGCCGCGTCAATAGGCAAATATCCTAGAAATGCAAAACTCTGACCATTGAATCCAGAACCCATAAGGGAAAGAAGTATAGAAGAAGGTCCTACAAGTGGTTTCACTGTGTAACCCTTGCTTTGAGCGATGCCCACCACGTCTGCACCAGGGTCTGCAATTGCAGGACAACCAGCCTCTGAAATCACACCCATACTGTGTCCTTCTGCCATTGGTTTTAGGAAAGTAGAGATTTGTTCTGCTTTAGTATGCCCATTAAGTTCAAAGAAAACAAGTTCATCTATATTAATGTTTCTATCTACTTTTTTTAGAAAACGACGTGCAGTGCGTATGTTCTCCACTATAAAGTATTTAAGTGAAGTAACAATACTTGCATTCGCCGCAGGCAAAACATTGTTTAAATCTGTTTCACCCAATGTACATGGGATTAAATATAATATTGGTGTCATAATGTTTGTCTCTTTTATTCGATGCTTCTCAACTCCTAATTCCTAATTATTCACTGACGTTCATCAATACGTCCTAATTCCTAATTAAATCAGTCTTTTGTTGATTTCTAAAATTAGCACAATCGCTAGTAGTATAAATGCGTGGTTTGTGAAACTCCAAAATATTAATGCATAAAGTATAAATAATACTGCAAGTAGCACAAGTGCGGCGTTTATTATCTTAAAGAATACACTCTTGTTCTTTATAAACAATCCTACAAATGGAATTGCAATAAGTGGGTTGAATATGCATAAATTCATATTCCATGTGGTGAATGGATGTTCGGAAAAGAATACCAAAAATGTAACTAAAAGCCCAACTAGAGTGTAGGTGAAAAATATAGTTCCACTGTAAATATTGCTTGCGATGCGGAGTCCTTTCCCAAATCTTTTGCCCAAAACTAGATTGCATATTGAAAGTACTAGCAAGATGCAAGCCACCACAAATGGTGTGAAAATTGTTTTTTCTACTGTAGTGTTTTCTGGAGCAAGATGTATTTCTTCTCTTGTTTTTGGCTTGATTTCTTCTCCGTCTCTATTTATTATGCAATTGTTTAGCGCAGCGTCTAGATATTCAGGCAAAAACTGTGCTTCTTCTGGAGTCATTAAGGTGTTGTAGGCTTTACCGCCAAGGCAAATGTCAAACGAGAACATATACCAAGGATAGTTTTCTGCATATTTGCCAATGATTTCTCTGAATGTGTATTCAGATGGTTGCAAACTTTCATATTTGCCAGAGTAGGCAAAATTTACTATATCCCTTATTTTTGTTGCGCAGTTGTTGTATGCAAAATTGTATCTATATTCTCTATTTTCAGGTAATACGTCGTGTGCTAAAATTCTAATAAAACGTTCTTTTTCAGCGTCGGTTAAGTCCAAAACTGTTGCTTTCACTCCGCTTCCGCGCAACGCATACGAATATAGAAAGTTGCCGTAAGTTTCCGCTCCGCACATATAGTCTGTTTCGCCTTTCACAAATCTGTAAACAAAACTTTCTTGATTAAAGTCAAACAAACCGTAGTTTACTACTGCGTCGAAGTTTATATTTGGATTGTATATTCTCACGGCTGTGTGTCCGAAAATAGAATATATTTGGTCGCCAGGCGAACAAGTAAGCACAGAAATCTCAGTATTGCTTATGTCTTTTGTCCAAGCCTTGTATATGTTAGTCTTTTTCGTGGCTGCAAAACAGTTTGCCACACAAAAAATAAGTAGTAATATTAATAGTTTATGTTTCATTTTATAAAATTTCCGCTACGGTAAAGTTACTGCCACCTATAAAAATAAAATCATTTTCACTAGCATCACGTTTTGCTGCCTCAAGTGCCTCTGCTACAGAAGGGTAGGCATTGCCTTTAAGTCCAAATTCAGATGCTTTTGCTTTAAGTTCTTCTGCAGGAAGTGCTCTAGGTATCTGAGCATTGCAAAAATAGTAAATGGCATCTTTAGGTAGGAGTTTAAGCATAGAAGTAATGTCCTTGTCTCCAACCATACCAATTACTAAACGCTTGCTATCAGCTTCTATGTCAGCTATTTGTGAAACTATATATTGCATGCCTGCCACATTGTGACCAGTATCTGCAATAGTAAGTGGTGCAGAAGAAAGTTTTTGCCAGCGACCCATAAGTGAGGTAAACTCTACCACATTCTTTAATCCTTCTACAATATTTTCTTCCTTAATGTCAAATTCGTTTTTTAGCAATTCTGCCGCAGCAAGAATAGTTTTTTTATTCTTATCTTGACAATATCCTTTTAGTTCAAATTCATAGTCTGAAGTAGCATTGTCTTCTGCAAAAACAACTTTCTCAGTTTTTTCAGCAAAAATAGGGCGAAGTTCACTTGGCATTTCACCCACCACAGCAGGAACACCTTTTTTAATAATACCAGCCTTCTCAAATGCAATTTTTTCAAGAGTGTTGCCAAGCAAGTTTACATGGTCGAAACTCACATTTGTTACCACAGAAAGCACAGGAGATATTATATTTGTGCTATCAAGTCGTCCGCCAAGACCTGTTTCTATCACTGCCACATCTACATTTTCGTGTTTGAAGTATGTAAATGCCATCAGAGTAGTTATCTCAAAAAATGAAGGATTTAGTTTGCTGATAATCTCATCTGCTTCACGCACAAAATCTATCACATATTGCTCAGAAATTGGTTTGCCGTTTACGCGAATGCGTTCCGAAAAATCTTTTAAGTGAGGCGAAGTGTAAAGGCCTACTTTGTAGCCAGCCGATTGCAAAATTGCAGCCAATGTATGCGACACCGAACCTTTGCCATTTGTTCCCGCTATGTGAATAGTTTTAAAGTTTTTATGTGGGTTTCCATAAAAATCATCTAGCTCCATCACATTTGCTGGCCCTGGTTTATATGCAGATTCACCTTTTTGTTGAAAAGCAGGTGTTTTTACAAATAAATATTCTAATGTTTCCTTATAATTCATTTTTTAAGAAATTTTACACTACAAAATTATAAAAGAATTTCTTTTTTTATTAAATTTACAATACAAAATCCTAAAATTTACTACTATGAGTGCAAAAAAGAACTTCATCCTAGACACTAACGTAATTTTACACGATTACAAGTGCATTTATAACTTCCAAGAAAACGACATTTATATTCCGATTGTTGTGTTAGAAGAGTTGGATAAATTTAAAAAAGGTAATGAAGAAATCAATTACAATGCTCGACAGTTTGCCAGAGAATTAGACGCTATTAGCGACAACGATTTCTTTGAAAAAGGAGCTGAAATAGGAGAGGGCTTAGGAAAATTGTTTATTGTTATCAACAAAGAACCTTCTGCAACTCTTAAGCAAGCCTTTATGGAAAATACTCCAGACCATAGGATTTTAGCCATTACTGAGTATATCCAAAATTCTCAACCAGGGACTAAAACTATTTTGGTAACCAAGGACATCAACCTAAGAATGAAGGCTCGTTCGGTAGGAATATTGGCGGAAGACTATTTCAACGATAAAATCACTAGCAAAGATATTTTCGACCGCGAACAAGAAACCTACGATGGCATAGATAGTGCGATTATCGATAAAATATATTCTACATCTGCCGTGTCTATCAATGAGTTTGCGTTTAAAGACGATATTGAGCCAAACGAATATTTCATCTTGAAAAGTGAAAGAAATAGCGTGATGGCACGATACGATAGTGAACTAGAATGCGCTGTGAGAGTAAATAAGGAACGTGCCTACGGTATTGAGGGACGAAATGCAGAGCAAGCATTTGCGCTTAATGCACTTCTAAACGACGATATTAAATTGGTTTGCATCACAGGTAAGGCAGGTACAGGTAAAACATTGTTGGCATTAGCGGCAGCACTTGAAAAGTCAAATACCTACAAACAAATCCTTCTTGCAAGACCAATTGTAGCACTTGCAAATAAAGATTTAGGTTTCCTACCTGGCACAGAAAAAGACAAGATTGCTCCTTATATGCAACCACTGTTTGACAACTTAAATGTGATTAAACACCAGTTTAGTGCTAGTTCTCGCGAACTTACTGCCATTTCTGAAATGCAACAATCTGGTCAACTTGTAATCGAGGCACTTGCATACATACGTGGTCGTAGCCTTTCAGACGCCTACATTATTGTTGACGAAGCACAAAACCTTACTCCACACGAGATTAAAACTATTATTACTCGTGCGGGCGAAAATACCAAAGTAGTGTTTACAGGCGACGTTCAACAAATAGACCAACCATATCTTGATATGCTATCAAACGGCTTGGTTTACACCATAGACAAAATGAAAGGTCAAAACATCTTCGCCCACGTAAACCTAATCAAAGGCGAACGTAGCTACCTATCAGAACTCGCAAGTAATTTACTATAGACTTGTGGATATTTAATTGTGTATGGACGCTGCACGCAGTGTCCATACACAATTATTTTAAACTCCTCACTCCTAATTGCCTACGGCGATTTTATTCCCTACGGTCATCAACACGTGCTCTTGTTCGGCATAATAAAAATAAATTTTGCTTCTGCTCTCACTTACTCGCAAAATTCCTCATTCCTCATTCCTCATTCCTAATTAATCTTTACTCAAACTTAATTGATTTTGCTGGTGATATTTTGGCAATAAGGTAAGAAGGAATGATTAGAATAGCAAGAATTGCTATACCAACGCCAATGTTTAGCGCAACAAACTGCCATGGAATAAGTTCTACAGGAGCATAATCTACGAAGTATATCTCAGGGTCGAGTTGAATAACCTTGAGATATTTTTGTATAAAATAGATTCCCAAACCTATCACATTTCCCCAAAGCATAGCCTTGCCAATAAGGAACGAAGCCTGATAAAGGAATATCTTTCTTATTGTCCAATTGTTTGCTCCAAGCACCTTCAATGTGCCAATAAGAGTGGTCTTTTCCAAAATTATGATCAGTAACCCCGAAATCATAGTAAAACTAGCCACGGAGAACATCAAAATCAAAATCACCACCATATTAAGGTCCAACAAATCTAGCCACCCAAAAATTTGTGGTTGTAGTTCTTGTATGCTTCTTGTGTAATATGGATTGTAATTTCCTGTGAAATTATTGGCAGTGGCAAGGAAAATATTATAAGAAGTTTCGCCAAGATAGTCAAGGTCGTTTACAAACACTTCTATGCTAGTTGCTGTTTTGTTATCCCAATTATTCAACATTCTAACATGTTGAATATCAGTAACTACAAATAGTTTGTCAAAATCGGCAAGACCTGTGCTGTAGATGCCAGAAATGGTAAATTGGCGAAGCCTAACATCGTTTTGGATAAAATAGCAGATAAATTTATCGCCAACTTTTAGTTTAAGCGCATCAGCTTGTTTTTGCGAAATAAGAACTTCGTTAGACGGAGTACTATCATTATAGACAGGAATTTCTCCCTCTCTTAAATATTCTTTAAAGAAGTCCCAATTGTAATTTTCGTCAACACTTTTTAGTACAATGCCCTGAAAATCTGTTTTAGTTTTAATAATAGCAGGTTTTGTGGCAGTAACTTGGGTGTAACTAACGTTAGGAACCTCATTAATGGCATTAATCAGTGTGTCGGAATATGAAATAGGAGGTAGGTCGTATGTTTTGTTGTTGGTAAGGCTAGTAATCTGGATATGAGAACCAAATCCCATTACCTTTCTGCCCACTTCGTTTTTAAATCCTACCACTATAGCAAGTGATAGTATCATTACAGCAAGCCCCAATGCAATGCCACATAATGCTATGCGCACAGCAGGTTTAGATACTTTTTTCTTGTTTTCGTTTTTAGAAAAATGTATTCTTCTTGCTATAAAGAGTGGGAAATTCATTATTTCGTACGACCAGGATATACTTCTAGTGCTTTTTTCAAGATGAATAAGGCTTTTTCTAAATCTTCTTTCTTAAGAACGTATGCCAAACGCACCTCGTTGCATCCCACATTTTTCATAGTATAGAAACCAGAAGCAGGAGCCATCATAACGGTTTGTTTTTCATATTCAAACTCACTTAAAAGCCAAGCACAGAATTTATCTGAGTCGTCGATAGGA
>JAEIGA010019300.1_pt1 | contig 10397 bp, 6 predicted proteins | sample 9270691 | NCBI WGS metagenome assembly JAEIGA01 (sample SAMN17057246, study PRJNA624740) | gut metagenome | biome: biome; isolation source: fecal sample | host: Bos grunniens | place: China: Xizang | collected 2019
GGTTTCCAGGTTCGTCCTATGCCTTCTGCAAGAAAGCTTGCTGAGAAGGAGGAGATCGAGATCCGTCTCTACTCAGTCATCTACGATTGTATCAACGAACTCAAGAGCTGTATCGAAGGTATGCTCGAGCCTGAGCAGAAGGAAGTTGTCACTGCAACTGCTGAGGTTCAGGAGACATTCAAGATCTCTAAGGTGGGTACTATCGCAGGATGTATCGTCCGCGAGGGTAAGCTCCAGAGAACTGCTAAGGTGCGCGTAATCCGCGACGGTATCGTAGTTTACACCGGAGAGCTCGGATCACTCAAGAGATTCAAGGATGATGTCAAGGAAGTTCACATGGGTATGGACTGCGGTCTTAACATCCAGGGCTATAACGACATCAAGGTCGGCGACGTTGTCGAGGCCTACACAATCGAAGAGATCAAGAGAACACTCTAAGATCTATCTATAAGCCGAAGGGCTTCTGATTTTTCCAGATCCTTCCCACTTCGTGGGCCCATTCCCTTTTCGGGAGCCAATGTCTGGAAAATCAGAAGCCCTTCGGCTATTATATAATCTAACTATTTGTTAGGATTGATGGTGCAGACTGCGTGGTACTGCCCCTTGTCGTCGAGCCATGCGATGTAGAGGCGAGTGGTCGGGCGGATAGACTCATACACATTGGAATAATCATCTGTCAGTTCCATAGCACCTACATCCTTAAGCTGCATAGTCACGAGTTTGTCAGTAGCACCATATTCGTCAATGATGTTGATCACTGTCGAGCTGCCGGTCATGTACTCGAAGTCACCGAGGAACAGCCAGTACTTAGTGCATTCTGCTGGCATGGTAACGTCTAATGTGTAGTTTGAGCCGGACTTGGCGCCTGACACTACAGGCATTCCGTATTCGTATGTCTTCGAAGAACTGAGCACGTAATCGATCATGACGATAGGAATGAATGTAATCTTGGTCATTCTTGACGGCACTCCCGCAGCATCCTTTACCAAAGCGTAGAATGTATATTCGACACCGATGGTAAGACCTGTGAGTTCGATAGTATTTCCGCCGGAAAGTTCGCTGATCTTCTTGTCTACGGACGCATCTCCTACCTGACCTCTTGCAAGCATATCCTGCATTGTCTCATCACCGAAATAGCTTGAGTTCGTGCAGTAATATGTAATTGTAGAAGGATTGCCGGCAAATGTCAATGAAAGAGTCACATCGCCCAGACCATGAATCTTGGAAGTTGCAGAAACTGAAAGATTGTCTGAATACTCCAAAGCCTTTAGAGGAACCACCTGCTTGTATAGCTTGCCATATCTTCCATCCTCTGTCAAAGTCACCGCCACGATGCAGACTTCATCTTCAGCAGAGAAGCTGTTTGCAGTTATTTCGAGATTTGCAGATCCTTCAGAGAACTGATTGATATCGATAAGTTCTGTGATAAGTTCAAGTTCATCTTCAGGTAGAGCTGAAGTCTTTCTGATAGCTGCATATGTCTTATATGCACCTGCAGCAGGAGTTACATTGGCAGTAAAACCGCCATAAGTGACATCAGAAACCTCACATGCAGGAGCTGCAACTGAATTGTCAGCGACGATCGGAGCTGATGTGAATGAATAGATGATGAAGTCATCTGCAGTGTACTCTCCTGTCTTCTCAGGAAGGATCCATACGAGATAATCTGTAGCAGGCAGGATCTGAGTGCCTTCTACGCCGTCTGGGAAACAGTTCACATAGCCTTCAAATGTTGCTGCACTCACCGCTGTCATATTGCCTACATTAGCAGACTCCAACACATTGTCTCTACCCATTGACTCCCAGAATGCAAGGTCAGCAAATCCGCCGAAGTATCCTTCAAGATCCTTGAATTCAAGTGAGAGATATGCCGAATCAAATCGGATATTAGAGATTCCGGCCTTTGCCTTTGTTGAACCCAGAACAATATGCTTGATATCCTCTGCCGAGTATGATGCGATACCTGAAAGCATCTGCTTGACTGGAAGATGCTCAACGGCATAGACCACATAAGCCTCTGTAGGATCATAGTCTGTCACCAAGTCGCTCACCTGGAAAGTCATAGCCTCTCTGTAAGGATCGGTCATATATCCTTCCTCAGTATTCAACCATGCAGCCACTGCCTCGGCATCATAATCACTTGCCTTCACAGCACCGACAATGTAGCCGTCGATATCTTCGAAAGAATTCTCAGACACTGTAACATCTGCAACGCCACCCACACCGACAGAAAGCTTGAATGCATCTTCGAACGTAACATCTACTGAAATGATCTCTGATACATTACCTGCGTTATACAGGCCAAGGATCTTCACTGTTCCGGTTGTCTGAGCTGCTTCTATATCTGCAGGAGATGTGATGACCAAGGTATAGGCCTCCTCTGTTCCACTGTGATCGATTCTTGCTTTCCAACCTTCAGGCTTCTCTGTGATAGTGTACGCCTTGACATTCTTTACATCGAGAGCAATATTCTTTTCAATTCCCTCTTTTGAGAAGTATACGGCATTGACAGCAGCAGCGAATGTGAATTCACCAAGGACAGCAACCTTGATCTCGGTTCCGTCTGCAAGAGTCAGAACAAGGTTGTCACCATCCTGCTTTACATCTTTGAAAAGGGACGGAGAACCACCTTCCTGATTGTAGATACCTGTAGGCACCCATGTCTTACCTCCATCCACAGAGATCTGCCACTCGTCCTGCTCTGAGATTCTTAAAGCCGGAGTCACGGTTACCGGAATCTTCTTTCCATCAACAAGAAGCGGAGTACTTACACCATCAACACACACAGCCCAGTAGTAATCCCCGTTCTGATCCTGTTCAACAGTAATGAGAGAGTATCCTGTCATGTCAACAGTGAGTTTCTTGCCGTCAGTCAAGGTAATCTCTACTTTTCCAGTTTCCTCATTGACAGAGAAAGACTGCACACTTCCAAGTGAGACCATAGACTGGATTGCCGATACATTTTCTGCAACAGCAGTCTCAAGAGCAGCCACTCTGTTCTTAAGGTCGTTGATTGCATTCTGAATCTCGGTATCGTCAAACTCGGTACATGACATAGCGCAGATGCATGCGAGAAACGCTGCCATAAATAGTCTTGAAATATGTTTCATAGTTGTTGTATTTTATATTTAGATTTCTCCATTCGCTTCGCTCAGTCGAAATGACATACAGGGAGCTCAGTCGAAATGACATACAGGGAGCTCAGTCGAAATGACATACAGGGAGCTCAGTCGAAATGACATTTATTCTGCTGGGCTACGGAAGGCAGAAAGATCCTTGAGCTCACCTTTATAGAAGATCTTTGCAATCACAGAGCTGTATACATCATCACCATTATCCTCACCGACAGAAATGGCCGCGAAAAGTACAGGATTCTCTGACGCAGGATCTACCTTCTGAGAAATTGTAGCATATTCAGCTGCAGAACTCAATCCGCTCTCCACAAGATGGAGTTTCCACAGATTCAGATATGCCTCATATGTATATCGTCCTCCTATCGTTGTAAGGTATGGCAATCCGCAACTTCCATAGATATCACCGCTATTAGAATCAATGATGAAGTAACGAAGTGACTTCGACTGGCTGTTTGCAACTACCCTACCTGAAACTGTGCTGGTAGCCGGATCGTATGTCATATCCTCGAACTGAACTGTAGGATTTGGACCAGGTACCGGCTTTGTCGTAGTGAAAGAAGCGAACTTCACAGGACCGACTACACCATTGACATCCTCTGCACAATAAGCAATGATATACTCAACTCCAGACTCATAACCATAATCTGCCAGAGAATCATAGCCGGAACGCTCCGCAGTCCAAAGATTTGCAATAGGTCTTTTACCTGCCGGCCCATCGGTATATGCATCGATCAGGAATTCAAGCCAAGCCTCACGATTGTCAAAATCAAGAGAGCCGTCTGCAAAATGAGGCGGGCGGATATATGCATCGTCATCAGTAGTAGTAGGGTCATCCATCTCAAACGGATAAACAATCTGGAAACGATAGCACATGATCTGGGAGAAGTTATAAGAGAAATTATATCTTACACCCCAACGCGACACATCAGTAAATGTAAGTTCCACATCTCCGGCGCAAGCCTCAGGGGTATCGCGCACAAGCTTCTTTGTAGTGAACGGAGCCGAGAACTTAAGTTCTGACAGTTCATCGAAACGGTTCTGACCTACATAAACGATTACATACTCAGTTTCCGGCTCAAGATCAAGCTTTGTTTCATCTTCAGTTGTGAATGAATCTCCAGTCAACTGCTGGAAGTCTGTATCATAGCCGAAATTAGGATTAGCGACACCCCATCCCTCGACTGCAAGATTCTGAGCCTCGGCAGTCTTCTCGGCATCAGTTCCGTTTTTCAGGAGGTCTGCATCAGCTTTCTTATATACGCGGTAATAGCAGTTCTCACATGATCTCTCCATATTAACGGTTATATAAGTCATCGTAGCAGACATTCTTGAGCCAGCCTCAATAGTAACCTCAGGAACAAACTCTGCAGAAGTCGGCTTTTCGAGAAGCACGAAGTCCAGACGTGCAAGTCCTGTCGGAACCATATTCTCATCAACTGCAACAGCTACTGCAGTATTGTTACGCATGTCGGTTGTTCTCTTGATAGCAAGGTTAGTCTCATCTGCAGCATCATAAGGGCCACCTGCAACACGGCAGAAGTCTCTCATCATCTTCTCACCGAAAAGGTCGATATACTCGGCAATCTCATCTGTAGACCATATCCAGTGATAGAAATAGCGACAGTCCTCATTTGGATAATACTTTACGATGAAGGCTGTATGACCAACGATCGCATCGATTCCGATATATGGATTTCCTGCAGGAGTGCCTTTGGTTGTAGAAACAGAGCAGACATTGATAGGAGCAGGAACCTGACCTTCCTCGTCATAAAACGGCAGGACAATGATCATATAGTCGCAGTCAGAAAGGACGGTCGCACTGTTATAGACAGAATTGGCCCAATCAAATTCCTTAGCCTCAAAGTCATCAACTTCAGAGTTGAAAAGATTGACAGATGTACCTGAGGTCGCTGATGCGAGCAGATCGGCTATCGCATCCTCACAGTCCGAGACAGGAGCATCCACAAGATCTCTGTTAAGAAGTTCATTATAGAGCAATGACTTCGGATATACCTCCATTCGGTATGACTTGATAGCCTCACCTGGAATAAGTTCAAAAATAATATTATCTGTCTCTATCGAAGTGACTTCGATTGTCACACCGTTCTTTCCCGCCTTATAGCCATCCTTCTGCACATTCAGAGCGAACTCATAACAATCACTCTCATTCTCCCCTGGTTTTCCAGCAGGATCATCAACATCAGGTTTGCATGACATGCTCCAAAGAGCAGTTGCAACCACCATAACAAAACCGAAAAATTTTCTCATAGCTTATTATTTTTTCATTTCATATTCTACACTGCCACCATTGAGCGGACACTGAGCCACGTTGTTCACATGTCCGTTTTCATCAATAGCCAGCACTACTACTGTCATATTTTCAAGATTCCATGCAGAATCAAGTTCAAGCTCATATGTGTGAGCCTTTTCCTGACCGGCAGATAGATTGCCCATGTCATCTCCCGAAATAGAAGATGAGAGCATTTTTCTCACAACATGCCTATGGACATAATTTTCGCTGATAGTATTTGAAGAGCTGGTCTGCCATGCGACAATCCTGTCTTCTACAGCATATGCCGCCATACGATAATTCATAGACTTCTCAGGAAAGAGTCTGGCACTGATCTGACAAGTTTCTCCGACGACTTCAGAAGAAACTGCCACTGAAGTATGGGTAAGCGTTTCATATAGAGATTTCTCTATACTGAGTCGACATCTATCGCCTGAGAGATTGCCACTTTCACGCATATCTGTCACGAAGGCAGGATATGAATCCCATGTAAATCTGGCTCTCAGATCTGCCTCAGCCTGAATTGCAAAATCATCTTCATTATGAAAAGCCAAGGCACATACCTGTCCCGGATAAATCTCTGTAACGAGGAACTCAAGCAGCTGAGCTCCCTCAGGACACCAGCTGCACCATTGTCCGGTGAACTCCATAACGCACACATTGCGTTCAAAACGTGAAACGAAGGTAGCAGTCACTTCCACAGATTCAGACAGCTGGGAATCATATCTTGCAACAAAGACATATTTCCCCTCCGTTTCTGCAACAAAGGCGTTGCCTTCCAGAACCTGTCCCGTGGTCAAGCACTCGATCTCCGCCTGTCCAGTCACATCAGCATCTCCACATGTCACGGTAAACATCACCCTTGAAGAACCGTCAGCCGGCACAGAAAGGCAGTCAGCAGTAAGTTCAAGAGCATCTTTTTCCTGCTGATCTATCGTGCCATGACATCCGGCTGACAAGACTGCTACAATGCTTAGCAATATGTAAATAAATCTATTTTTCATCTTTATACAAATAATCGACAGATGCGCCCACAGCACATTCATTTGCATTATTACATCCGAAAACATCTCCAGATCCGTCAGGAGTCAGCAGCGCAACAACCACTCTCATCGACTCCGGATTCCATGATTCCTTCAGTGTGATCTTCTTGGTAACCTCATATTCCTTACCAGGGGTCAATGGGTCCCCGCTGTTAAGACGCGCGCCACGCATATCATCGGATGCGACATATCTGAAAACATTATTGTGGACGTAGTTTGAAGTCTCCGAACCCACCTGCATATATTCAATACCATCCTCAACCAGTATGATATGATAACGGGCAACCTTGGAAGTTTCTGAAATGAACTTCGCAGTCACTGTCAGACTCCTTGTCTGATTGTCATATTCAGTGCTGACAGCAACTCCTGAAGATACCGGATACTGCTGAGCCTGATGGCTTATCTCAGAAATAATCTTTGCTGACTCGTTCACAATTCGCTGTGAGCTTTTTCTGAAGTTCAAGGCACACATCGGCAAAGCTATTGTCTGACTGCCATCATATGATACTCTCTCATAGAACTTTCCGCACTCTGGCAAGGTCATCGGATCTTCAATATCGTAGTTCATATGGAAAGCTACCGGAATAATCTTTCCAGGCTGTTTCTGCTGGACATCCTTGATGGCATCGGCAAGGAAAGGACAGTTGACACATCCCACAGAAGTGAACTGCATGGCAACCATCTTCTGCTGATAGACAGAGACTACCTGCCCTGTCACATCTCCAGGACGGTCACTACCATCGTCCGGATTGCCGCCATTATCCTCCGGATCGATACTTCCGGCACACGAGGCCAGCATCACCGACAAACCGGCAATCAGAGATAAAAATCTAAAACTCTTCATCAGTTGTATCGATAATCCACTGTCTCTCCTACAGGAACTGAAACAGCATTGTCAATGATAGTCTTTCCTTCTGCAGTCCTTACCAACGTAAAGAGAATGACATCACATCTGGAAGCATCTGAATTGAAGTTGGAAATCTCCTTTACAATAGACTTCTCCTCACCTTTTCCAAGATTGAACTTGTCACCGGACATTGCCTTGTAGTTACCTGTGATACCTACAATCACGTCATCATACTCATCCTCATATACAGGAGAGCCATCTGCCGGAGCCGAAGGCTTGCAGTCATCCATTACTATAGCCAATGCAAGGTCGTACTCGCCAGCTGCTGATGCCTTTACAGAAGCATTTACCTTCAATGTACCATTCTCGACTGATGCAGATGCCTTGATACCGGTCTTGGCAGGATAGTCGACAAGCACCGACTTTATATTCTTCTGAATGTCATTGACTGTCTTCTTTCCTGATCCGGAAACGAGCGAATACTCACAATATGGGAAACCGACAGTATTATACTTCTCATTTGCATATGCAGAAATTCCGTCAAAAGTATACTGGTCATTGCCATGGAATTCCATTACAATGCTATGTTCTTCAGAGAAGTCATTGATCTTGGCAAGAGCCTCTGTCATTGAAGGACAATACTGACACCATGTAGCAGTGAATCTGTATATAAGGACATTCTTATGGAACATCTCATACTCAGAACGGTTAACCGAAGTCACAGTCACTTCGTTCTCACAGAACTCACCCTCATACATCGCCTTTATGGTGTATGTTCCGTCAGATATTGAAGTGAATACATTAGGTGCATCACCTGAACCGATGTCAGTTCTCCACTCGCCGGTCTCGACAATCTGAAACGAAGCGTTTCTGATGTGCGCTGCATCTGTCAGCACATTGCCATTGGCATCAGTAATTGTAAATGTTGCAGCATCCTTTCCGTCAGATTCGATCTGAGCCTTGTCAACTGAGAGAGTGAAAGGTGCAGTCACGCCTGTGGCAGCATCCTGTTCAGGATCATGAGTACCTGCGCACGCTGTCATCAAAACTGCTATTACAGGCAGAAATATAGAAATTTTCTTCATATAGGTAATTGATTCTAAAACGACATTGTAATAGAGAAGTTTGCTCCTGTGTATGCAGGAGTATCCTTGCAGACTCCTCCTGAACAGATCTTGCCATTCATGTATCGGCCATAGCCAAGCGCAACTCTTGTCCTTGACCTGGTATAGCTTACACCACCGTTGTAATAATGAAGTTTTGTCGATCCATGATTGTACATGTCACTTGCATACACACTCCAATGAGGGGCAAAGCTTACCTCAAGCAATGCAGCCATCCAGTCCTTACGGTCCTCGAAAGTAGCAAGGTACTGAAGTTCCAGACGAGTCGAAAAAGTATCTGTAAACTTATACAGCAGATCTGCGACAAAAATATTTGACAACCAGGTTGTCTTGTACTCTCCTGTTGACTTGCACCACTCCTGCATAGACCACATGATGGTAGACTTGAACTTCTTGCTCCACTGTTTCTCGATGTCGATGCTCAAATCACGGAACAAAAGGTTGCCGGCCTTGAAGGTACCTTCTTCAGCGATACCGAAGTATGTAGAGAAATTGGCATGGACTCTCATACCTCTCTTGCCGCCAAGCAAAGTTCCTCTCTTGAAATTGTAGAACACATCAAGCTGGCCTCCGATCTCACCACTGTTTGTAAAACGCGACGTCAGCAGACCGGTATTGGCAGTATATGGGTTGAGCGTAGTAAGCATATAGGTATACTGGGTGCACATCGCAGGAACATAATTGATCATGTTCATTGTCGGATCCGCATCAGCGACTACCGGATTATACATCCACTCCAGGCGACGCAATGTCAGGTTCACGCCAAGTCCTCTTCCGTTATAACCGGCTTCAACAAGCTGAGCATTTCCTCGCTTGCTATGGTACATATCGGAATTGTCGGTATAGGTGGAATTATAGAAGTACTTCACACCAGCATCTACATACTCTCCCTTAAGGAAGAAACCATTATGCTCCATATTCAGACGTGCAGACCAACCTGTATTGTTAGGCTTGCAGCCTGCTATCTTCATATCATCATTAAGAGCCTCATACTTATCAAGCACTGATGCTTCGAGAGCAAGATAGAGATTGCTGTTCCACGATGGAAGGTTCGAAAGAGCAACGCTCACATCTGCTCCTCTGACCTGAGTACCCGAAAACTTCATTCCATATCTCGGCATTCCCCACAAAGCCTTCAATGATACGATATCTCTGAAATTATATGTCACTCTGGCTCCGGTAAGAGCATTGTTCATTCCCAATGCTCTGTCTTCCCAGCTTCTGAAAAGCAGACCGCTTCCGAACTGATCATAGAATGTACCGGCAGTGATCGAAAAGTCATCATCTGTCCATCCCACATAATAGTTGGTAAGAGCGACACCTTTGAGTCCGGAAATATAACCCAGCAATGCAGGCGAATATGCCTCCATCTGAATACCAGCAGTAAACTTACTGTTGTAGTAATCCAGCTTGAGATAATTATTGGAACCGAAATGTCCGTCAGGGGCCTTGGCACCGGAACGCGGGTCATCATGATAATAATTTGTATTTGACTCAAAGCCTCCTGTCAGATAACCTTTGTTACGTTCAGAATGACCTTCTGCAAAAAGCAGCATCTCTCCTGCAAACAGAAGAGATACCACTAATATAACTGAGCACCAATGTCTCATAGATTATTTTTCAAAATAGTTTGGAACTTCGAAATACATCGGTTCAAAGTAGTTGCCGTCGCGATCCTTCAGCATAACCACCACGCGATCATGAAGCACGCCCTTATCATCCAATCCCATTGCATACGGATTCATCATGTAGAGCGGATCACCATTATTGAAGTAGATCAGTGGCTCAGCTTCCTCATAATATGGGAGATATGCCTCAAGAAGAGCCTTAGCCCAGTCTGCGGCCTCCTGACCCTTAAGGCCGAATGCTGCAGCTCTTGCCTCATATCTGGATACAGTCTTATACTCTGCAATCAGATCAAGCGCACGCTGATAGTTCACGTCAACTCCATTATCCCAA
>JAEIGA010019301.1_pt1 | contig 10397 bp, 3 predicted proteins | sample 9270691 | NCBI WGS metagenome assembly JAEIGA01 (sample SAMN17057246, study PRJNA624740) | gut metagenome | biome: biome; isolation source: fecal sample | host: Bos grunniens | place: China: Xizang | collected 2019
AATGAGTACTTTGAACCAGAAAAGATACAGTTTTCGCCCATTATTTAGTGCAGAGTTATTGTTGTAACTTTTAAACCAATTGCACAAAGTGCCTAAAATAAAGGATTTTTTGTGCAAAATAAATAAGAAAGAATAGAGAGTGAAATAAGCTGATTTAGTTTTCTACATAAACCTTCAGGTTATCAATATACAGTGCGATATCCTGTTCCTCGGCCTCCTTGAAAGCCTGGAACTGAATCATACCAATTTCAGGAGTTCCAGAGTGAATGCATCCAAGTCCGGTGCTTTCCACTAAATTTCCGTTCCAATAATAGCTATACTTCTTCGACTGTCTGTCAATGACCACCTTAAAGTTTGCGAACTCCCCTTTGGTCACTGCGGGACGCACGCCTTCATCGTTCAAAACCGCACTGCTCACATGCCGCGCCATATTCGTATCTGTCATCAAGAATCTGGCAACAGACTGGGTGCCGCCGGAAAGCAGCTGGCTATAGTAGAACTTGTAGCCTGCAGGCTTGCTACCGATTCCCGCAAGTGCCACATCCATCTCAATCACCAGATTAGAGCCTGCGGGTGCGGTATTTCCCAAAGCATATGCCTCCTCCTCACTAATTTGCAGGGCAAAGTAGTAATCCGAAGCGGTAGAGCCTGGCATCTTTACGCAATAATCATTTGCATCCGCAGATGCATTGATAGTATTCTTTGCAACAATCACTGCCGCCTGCTGTGCCGCTGCGGGGGAGAATGTCCAACTGTAACCGGTTGCCCCGGTATTTACAAGCAAGGAATCCACTGCATAGGAGTTGTAATTCTCATTTATCACCAAATCCGCGGGCACTTCTGTAGGTTCTGCAGTAGGTTCTGCCGTGGGCTGCGCCGAAGGTTCTATAGAGGGTGCTTCCGTAGGAGCCTGGGAAGGTGCGGGCGTAGGCTCCGCATCTTCGTTGGACTCATACAGTTTAATGTTATCTACATAGAGTGCTTCATTGCAGGTTTCTACGCCATCCGGCAATGTCACTGCATCTGCCGCAATCAGGATATACTTGATAGCAGAAGTCTCAGACCCGCTGAACTGTGCCTTCACGTTCTCTTCTACCAGAACACCGTTCCAGTAGTATGCATATCTCTTGGTCTCTTTATCCAGCACCCATTTCAAGTGACCGATTTGACCCGGAGTATATGCATTCTTTCCATCCGACCGCAACTCTGTTACCGTTCTTGAATCCACATGACGTCCCAAGTGCGTTGCATACAGCTTGAAGTTCGTCAAGGCAAAGTTACCATCGCCACCGATACGGATGGGATATCCATTGGTATTGGTTACATTCTCGTCAACTGTCAGTGCCAAATCCATCTCCAGCACCATATACTTCAACTCATTGTCTGCATTGCCCAAGGTAATCCACTTATCTTCTGCAATATTCATATAGAGAGATGCACCATAAGGTTTTGCATGCAAGTTAGTCGCATTTTCCATCTTCAACGCAAAGTCCGTCTCAGACGCCGTTGCATCCACGGTGTCCTTCTTGACTGCAACTGTTCCCAGCTCCTGATTGTAGCTGTGTCCCCACGCTGCCGTCCAGTACTGGCCATTGATAAGGCGTGCCTGTGTGCCAACCGCCACATCGTCATACTTCACATCCATAATCACCGGATTGTAAGTGGGTGCCGCTGTGGGCTCTGCGGTCGGACCTTCTGTCGGGATTTCCGTCGGAACCGGAGTGGGTACTCCGGGTACCTCAGTAGGTGCCGGCGTCGGTACGGCAGTAGGTGCCGGGGTCGGTGCAGGAGTGGGTACTCCCACATCATTGGTCTCGTACAATTTAATATTGTCAATGTAGAACGCTTCTTCACAGGTATCCACGCCATCCGGCAAGGTCACTGTATCAGTTCCAAACAATAAATATTTGATCGCTGATGTTTCTGTGCCATAGAACTGTGCTCTGACGTTCTCCTCCACTTTTACACCATTCCAATAATAAGTATATCTCTTGGTCTCTTTGTCAAGTACCCACTTCAAATGTCCAATCTCACCCGGCGTATACGCGTTCTTTCCGTCCGGCCGCAGTTCTGTCACCGTGCTGGAATCCACATGACGACCCAAATGGGTTGCAGACAACTTAAAGTTGGTCAATGCGAAGTTACCGTCGCCGCCGATACGAAGAGGATAACCCTTGGTATTGGTCACATTTGCATCCGCACTCAGCGCCAAATCTACTTCCAATACCGTGTATTTGTTTTCACAGTCTGCCGTTCCCAGAGGATACCATCTCTCATCTCCAATCTGGAAATACAGGGATCCGCCATACTTATACTGATCCAAGGAGGTTGCATTCTGCAGACGAAGCAAATTGTCTGTCTCAGGTGCCGCAGCATCCGTCGTATCCTTCTTCGCCAAAATCAAGCCCTTGTCGTGGTTATAGCTGTGTCCCCATTGTCCCTTCCAGAACTCACCACTTAAGTAACGTGCCTGGCTGCCGGTCTCCACATCATCAAAATCAACATCCAGAATCACCGGTGTATAAGTGGGTTTCGGCGTTCCGGTGGGCTCCGGTGTAGGTACCGGAGTGGGAGGTGCCGTAGGCACAGGCGTAGGCGCATTGGGATCCCTGGTAGGTCCGGGTGTAGGGGTCAACATACTGCCGGTTTCATAAATCTTGATATTATCGATATAGAATTTCTCATCAAAACTATCAACGCCATAAGGCAAATCCATCAAAGGTGTGACGAAGGAAATGTACTTAATGCAAGGCGTCTGGTCTTCGCCGGAGTACTGTGCCAGTACATTTTCTTCCACCATGGTACCATTCCAGAAGTAGGTATATCTCTTGGTCTCTTTATCCATCACCCAAGTCAGATGTGCGATGTCGCCCTTGTAGTATACATTCTTCTCATTGGGCTCTGTCAAATGTGTGGAATCAATATATCTTGCCAGATGACCTGCGTACAACTTGAAATTCGTCAACCCGAAGTTGCCTTCTCCTCCAATACGGATTTGATATCCGTCTGCTCCGGTTAATCCATCCGTACCGGTCAGTGCCAGATCCATCTCTACTACCACATATTTGTTACCATCATAAATATCTGTAAAGTTATACCATCTGGAGTCGGGGATCTGCATATAAAGCGGCAAGCCGTATTTATACTGTTCCACATCGGTTCCGGTTCTGAATTCAATGGTTCTGTCCGTATCGGATGCATTGGGATTGTAGCTATCTTTGGAAGATACCACGGTTGCGTGGTCATGGTTGTAACTGAGTGCCCAAAGTGCAGTCCAGTTATCACTCTCCAAATTGCTTGCCCAGGTATCTAATTTGAATCCGTCGAAGTTTTCTTCCAGAATCAAAGGGAAATAGGTGGGCTTAGGAGTGGCAGGTGCCAGTTCCTGAGCATATCTTTCTTCGACTACACTTCTTTGTAATTCATAAACCTTGAAATTGTCGTAGAACAATTCTGCATTGCAGTATTCATCCTCCGTATACACACCGAATCCGATGCCACCGAATCCGGGACAGAAATTATGGAATGCAGGTACATTCTTCTCGATTAACTCATCATCCAGATAGTAGTCAAAGCTTCCATCCTTCTTATTGAGAATCAAGGTCATCTTGTAGAACTGCTCTTCGTTCATTTTCCGTCTGGTGGCCTTGCTCAGCGTGGTACGGTCTATCCTTCTTACGATTTCACCCTTGTCATTGATGATGAAGGAAGCAAAAGCACTGGTACCGGTCAAAATAGACTCACCAAATTTCAGATAGAAACCGTTGTGCTTATCCTGCAAGTTCTTACATGCAATTTCCAGTTCAATGACAACCAACATATCGTCCTGCTCGGGTCCGAAAAAGATTGCTTCGTTTTCATTCAACTCCAGACATGCGCCGGCCTCACCGGGTTTGTCATGACGGTAAGGGAAGTTCCAGCATCCGTAACCCTCGTAGTCGGGGCGTACCCAGTTCTTAGGGATTACCTTCCAGTTCTCGTTATAGTTGACAGAAGTACCATTGATGAACCAGTTATAACCTTCTGATTTGAGATACTGAATCTCTGTACCTATCTTATGATTGAAGTTCTCTTCGAAAATCGTTTTCACATAAGTATTGTCCATGTCGATTGTATACTTATGCGTCGTTCCCTGTACCCATACCTCTGCACGACCGGGCAGAGAGTCGGGTAAAGAGACTTCCACAGGTGTGCCACTGAAGCTGGTACCCGTGATAACAGGCGCCTGTGTGGTACCTAAATACAAGTTTACATCGTAATCGAAAATAGTGGAATTGAAGTTATCCAAGGGTTCCTCACCCAGTCGGATTTCCTTAATCATCCAATCTTCCTGTTCTGCCACTGTTACTTCGATTTCCGCATATTCTTCATCTGCGGTAGCGGTAATGGTCACCGTACCCTCCTTCAAGGGATACATTCTACCCTGTGCGTCGATTTCCAAAATCGTGGCATCGGAAGTTTCCCAAGTAATAATCTGGGAGTCTGCATTATATGGTGTTATCACTGCGTTCAGCTTCTGTACGCCGGTCACAGGGATATAACGATAAATATTTTGAAGGGCATCTGCCACCATCGCCTTGGTCACATCAGCCTTAGGCATAAAGACATCTTCCTCGATATCCACCATCAAACGACAGTTGGTAGCGATGTCTGCATAATCCCTTGCCCAGTCAGAGATGGTGTCTGCATCTGTGATACGATACAGCGCGTTGGCTATGTAGAATTCCTTCTCCGGAAGGGCATTCTGTAATGCCTTTACAAGAACATATGCCATCTCTTCTCTGGTGACGATTCTATCGGTAGCAAAAGGCACCTGTCCCAAAATAGCATCCAACGCCGCCCGATTCTCCAAGCCGAAGGCCTCTACTACAATTGCTGCCAATTCTTCATATGTCACAGTGGCATCGGGGTTGAAGTTGCCCTCTGCATCCACCTCTAAAAGGCCCAATGACACCATCTGGCGGATGGCTTTTTCGTCTGCATGTCCATACACATCCCGGATTTCGATATCAGGCACCTGATCCAAAATCAAAGAATAGGTATCACTGCCAAACTCTACTTTTTTTACATTTACCTTAGCGCGGTTATAGAATACAGCGCCATCACTTACCTGGCCCCTGCCATCGTGTGCATAATCCGGACCACTGTGGGAAATATCCAAACTAATCTGATCCAAGATGCCTCTGGTCATAGCCTCTACGCAGAATACCGCATACATAGGCTCTGTATCAAACTTAATGTAAGGTGCATTCTTGCTACCGAACAATCCGATTTCTTCGTCGTAAGCGGCCATCAAAATATTGTCTGCCAATTTTACCGCCAAATCGTAATACTGCTGATGTCCGGTATGCTTATACAGGGATAATACACCCAGGGTAATCATGGGGCTGTTATTGTTGGTGTTGAGATTTACATTGACATTTTCACCTAAGTATGTTCCGATGTCGCCAAGACCGGAGCTCATACCCCAAGCTCTTGTTGCCGCCCAGATTTCCTCAGCATCCGCCCGGTCCTTCTCCTCCAACATATCTACCATGTCCACCATACTCTTAAATACCAGGTCATGGACGGTTTCACTCTCAGGGAATGATTTTCCTTCGTATAAGTAATATCCACCACGAGGTGCTATCAGGATGGGGCCATTGCCCTCACCGGGATTAAAATCCGTACCATCGTTTCCGATGGGGGTTACCAGCCTGTGTCTGGTGGGGTCATACATGAATCTCACAAAGCCCAGCATATTATCCTTGGCCATGTTATAGAACTTCTCACTGCCGGTCAGTTCATAGAGATAAACATACGTCTGTGTACCATATCCCTGGGTAGCCTTTGTACCATCTCTGTTGCAGTAAACAGTCTCACCTACAATGCGGGAATCCCACTCCGTCAGGGTCTTATAATCCACGCCGCTGGCATCCACAAAGTCTGCGCCGGCAAAGTTGTACAGCCATCGGTCACGGGTGGAAGTACCATCGCCTGCATCTTCTACCATGATGCCGTACACACCGGCAAGCAAACCGGTCTTAGGATTACTTACGGCTATGTATTTATCCAACAAATTGTCTGCCCATTGGCGATAAATCTGGTCACCGGTCTTATAGGTCAAATAATACGCCAACTCCATCATATCGTTACCGGTACTGATGAAAGGAGCCGTCCAGGATTCTACCCAAGGATCCGTATTGGTATACTCGCTACTCCAGAAGTCACCATTTGCCATCGGCTGATCATAGTATCCGTGACGGTTCATGATAAGACTGGATGGATCATAAACATGGGCATTCCAGAATGCAGTTACATATTTCTTAAACGCTTCTGGGTCTACTCTATAATACATATCTACCGGCAGCTGATAGTCCTTGGTCTCATGATACAGGAAGGACTGCTTGCCCGTCATAATATCTGTTACGGTATGACCACCGGCATAGAACAAACCGTTGCTGTCAACCAATCCGGGGGTATTGTAACGGATACGAATCTGGTCATAGGCCAAATCCTGATACTTCTGGTCTCCGGTAATCATGGTCAGACCTTCCAACATCTTCAACAGGTTGGACTGTCCATAAAGGTTAGATACCCAGGATTTGTCACTGGTAAATTTGTTCCAGATGACCGCTTCCTTGGTCACAGGATCAATACCATCTACAATCAACTGAGGGTACAGTGCACCTTCCTGATTGCGACCATAACGGAATACATTGTCAGCCACTGCCAACAGTGCATCAATTCTGGTGCTGGGGGTTCTGTCAATGGCCTCACCTACCATTTCCTCGCGGGAAATTTTGTCCGCCATATCTTCATACCCCTGGGTGGTACCGATGGGTCTGTTTTCATTCAAACCATGGGCAATATAATGCTCGATGATTTTATTTACATCTCTGCCGCACTCTGCCTTCACATCCTCATACGCATCTGCGTAGGCGAAAGGGTCAAACAAAACACCCTGTGTTCTGCCTTCATAGACACCTGTGGTCAACCAATGGTCCACATAGGCATCCCAGTCATCCCCGAATGCCGCCTGCAGATCCGCATGTGCACTCTTATATTCCTCCACATCCAGCACATACTGTACCCATGTGCGGCCGGAAGGCAAAACAACAGCCGTTTTCGCCGGTTCTGTAGCTGCTTTTTCCTCTTCTGCGTCATCATAGGGATAAATCAACGGTGCATCCTCGTCGGAAATATTCTCCTCATAAGGACTCTTCTCTTGGATTTCATCCAAATCCTCCAAGTCCTCCGTTGAAGCCTCCTGCGAGCCCTCTGCCCCTGCATCTTCAGAAATATTTGCATCCTCTGAAGAAATGGAAACAGATGTCAATCCTTCGGGAATTTCCGTTCCTTCGGGCACCTGACAAGCGGTCAGCATCATAGCCACAGCCAAAAGCATCGCTATGAACTTTACTACACTTTTTCTTGTTCTCATGTTGCAACTCCTCCTTTTCCCTTCTCCTCTTTTACCCACGGAGAAACATGGGGTAATCCTTCAATATAAAACGCTCCACGATTGTCTTGCCGTTCTCTATCCGGATGTTCAGCTTCTGCTCCACACCGTTGATGGGGTCAAATCCAATCAATTCCTTATATTCTCCCGGCAACACCAAATCCACGGTGTCACCGGCAAAGGTCTCATCACTTAGTTCATCATACCAGAGTGCAAATATTCTTTCTTCGCCTCTGACAAAAGGCTTCTGTACCATATGCTTCTTGGCACCGGTGACAGCCACTTCCCCCTCACCGCCTTCTACGCCATCTAAGTAGGTACTTAAGTTTCTCATCACATAGTAGGCTGCCTGGGGTTGTCTGGCATCCACAGGATCCTGAATAGTTGCCCTACGGAACAAGGATAAATCCAGGGGATGACAGCTATTATTGGTCTCGCAGAAAATACTACTAATACTATGATATGTATGAAGTACCGTTGCTCTGGCGATATAAAACGCTTTTTCAAACTCAGTACACTGGAAGTGTCCCCACCACATATCACCTTCATAACCAGGCAATGTGTTAGAAAAATTATATTCGGACGCAGAATAGGTACCTTGGAAGCCTTCACTCTCACAAAATCTCTTGAAAGCACTGATATCTGCATCATAATGTTGTAAAGACTCAGGCGAATTATTATAGAACGGATGATATCCTATTACATCCACTTCCTTGGCTAATCTTGTGACAGGTGCCACGAAACGGTTCTCCACCTTTTGCACTTCTAATTCTTCAGGGCTCCACTGGCTGATGCCATGGGTAAATCCATTCACGGAACCCATAACAATCTTCGCTTCCGGTGCTTCCTCACGAATGATTTCGATAGCAATTCGTGCGATTTTTTCGTATAAGTCTAAGTCTTGCGCATCGCACCAGTAACAATAATTGGTCCACTCGTTCCATATTTCAAAATAGTTTACACGGTCCTTAAAGTGGCGCACCATAAATCTGCAGTAATTTCCCCATGCTTCCAATGCCTCTTCCGTCTTGGGCGGAGTGGGCGGATCATAGTTGAACTCCCACATCTGAGGCAGCACACGGGGCTGACCGGTGTACAGACGATTTCCAAAGTTTAGGCACATCATGATTTCTGTTCCATTGTCGTGCATCTCGGTAATGGTTGCATCTGCGTAAGGGTCAATTTTAAGTACGCCCTTTTCTTGCTCTACCCAGTGCCAGTTAATGACATCATCATGGTAGCCTATACGAATCCACTTCACTCCCAGGTCATAATGCACAGGGAATAAAGTTCTCTGCACTTCCATCTCCTGACCATGAGAATGGGTTGTGGAATTTACTTGCACACCCACACCCTTGTTGACGAGGGCAATATTATTATCATGTTCATCATATACTTCTACGCTTGCAATAGAGAAACAATACATCAGGTTCTCTACCATTACCAGTCTGGTTCCCGTAATACGAATCATACGGACAGGCTTTAGGTCTGTCTTGATTTCAAAGAATTCCTTGTTATCATTGTCATTGGTTTCCCCCTCAAACACCTTCTCCCAATGCCAACCATCTACGGAATATTCCACAGTCAAATGTCCCGGTATACCTCTACCTATATCAACCGCGCCTTCACCTTCTAATCCCCAGGCATACTCTCTGTTTCTTTCAGAAATAACCGGGAGTTTTCGAAGTACGATGCGATTACATTTCTTTTCCACAGGAAAATCTAAACGAATCCATATGGGCATCATCGTGCTAATGGGCTGAGTTTTACTCAACCAACAGGTCATAGGATTACCATCAATCAAATTGATGCATTCTACCGGCATATAATCATTGTCACTGACACGGGGCATGCGTGTAGTATTACATCCCACATAGTTGGAACCAATTTCATCACTATGTTTCAGTACAAGTTTATTGATTTCGTTTGAATTACCCTTCTGGAGTTCCACCGAATCAATCAAATCCGGTGCCTCTGACGAAATATAGGTGTATCCAAAACCATATACTTTACTTCCGTCACATGTAGTTCTCACCACAGGCGGTTCGCTAAAATGTTTTCCTCTAATGATTTTCATGTTTTAGACATCTCCTGTCGTTAATAATCTGCTATTTGCCATATACCAAAACTTAGGGCACGATAAATGGCTCCTTCTTTGCTTCAGCAATAATATCAATAAACTTCTTCACCTGATTCGTAACGGAAATCAGGCCTTCTTTTTCAATCTTGTCAAAATCCATAAAGGTACGAGCCCCGGAAACGGCACATGCACCACAACGGATGAAATCAGCCGCGTTATCGGGAGTAATGCCACCGGAAGGAATCAGATTAACTTCGGGGAATACCATCTTCAGATTGGTCATATACTTAGGACCACCCAATGCACCGGGGAAAATCTTCACCATGGTGGCACCCTTACGCATTGCTGTAAATACCTCTGTTGCAGAGAACGCACCACTAAACACAGGCACATTATAACGATTTGCCACATCGATAACATCCTCAATCACACAGGGATTTACGATGATGCTACCACCGTGCAAAATCACCTCTCTTGCAGAGGCAGGATCCAATACCGTACCTGCTGCCACCAGCATTTCATCCCCAAAGTGGGAAGAAATCGCTTCAATCGCTTCCAACACTCCGGGCGTAGTCATAGTCACTTCCAACACTCTTGCGCCACCATCGTACATTGCCTGTGCATAGGCAATATAGTCATCTTTTTTATGTAATTTTATACAGGGCAAAATACCTGTGGTTTTGGTTTGTCTAATGACATATTCCTTTAAAGATTCATTTACGTTTCTCATATCTGTTCTCTCTATTCTTTCTTATTTATTTTGCACAAAAAATCCTTTATTTTAGGCACTTTGTGCAATTGGTTTAAAAGTTACAACAATAACTCTGCACTAAATAATGGGCGAAAACTGTATCTTTTCTGGTTCAAAGTACTCAT
>JAEIGA010019302.1_pt1 | contig 10397 bp, 7 predicted proteins | sample 9270691 | NCBI WGS metagenome assembly JAEIGA01 (sample SAMN17057246, study PRJNA624740) | gut metagenome | biome: biome; isolation source: fecal sample | host: Bos grunniens | place: China: Xizang | collected 2019
AGGCGCCTGTCTTCAGCCAGGGCGGAGACTGTAATGCACTCAATTTGTGAAACAGTGCCTGATGAGTGGAAGGGGAAGGTCAATAGTGCGGCATTGCCGGAAAACTGGGACCAGTTCTCTCTTCTGGTGGAAAATGACACTGTACTGACCCCGGCTGTAAAACGTAAGGCTGTATCTCTTGTGAAACTTGCCGAGACAGACCCCGACAGAGCAGAGTACGCTCTGTCCAGACTTGAGACCTATCGCTACATGCGTGAAAAGATATATCCTAAACTGAGGAGTGTGAAGTTTGAGTTTCATATGCATCGGGTCGGGATGGTCAAAGATACAATACACACTACTGAGATTGACACGGTCTATATGTCCGGTCTTGAAGCGTTGAGGAATATGGATTACAAACGGGCGGTTTCGCTCTTGCGACCATATAGGGATTATAATTCAGCCCTTGCTCTGACATCGGCTGATTATAATCATACAGCCCTTGATGTGCTTCGTGAACTCTCCTCTGAGGATTCGAGGGTGTGCTACCTGATGGCACTTGTGCTGTCTCGTCTTGAACAGAGAAAAGAGGCTGAAAAGTACCTGAAACTGGCGATTGCATATGATCCTATGATGAAATATAGGGCAAATCTTGATCCGGAACTTTCCGGATATGTAATAACATTAAATTAAAAAACAAATTATGAGAAAAAGCTTTTTTGTGCTTGCTGCCGTGGCTTGTTGTGCCTGCAGCAAAGGAGTGGTGGGTTCTTCAGATGTGAAGAATGAGATGGTGGAACTTAGCTTCAGAGTGCCCGTGGCAGCATCAAAGGTGTCCGGACCTGTGGCTGAGGATGCAGTGGAGAGTCTGCAGGTGTTTGTGTTTGGAGAGGATGGGCAGGTGCAATCCAGTGGAGTTGCTGATGGAAACGCTCTCACCCTGACATGCTCCACCGGAGAGAAAGAGATTGCTGCGGTTGTTAATGCATCAACCTTGGAAGGAATCAATAATCTTTCCATCTTGAAGGCGCGCATGGCAGATTTTGGAGATAATGCCTTGGGGCATTTCGTGATGTCTGGAGTCGAATCAAAGAACCTTGAAGCATCTGGCTCAGTTGAGATCCCCGTAAGTCGCCGTGTGAGTAAAGTATCTCTTGCATCTGTGACAAGATCTTTTGTGCTGGAGCAACACAAGACCATGGATTTCGAATTGCTGTCGGTCTTTCTGACAAATGTGCCAGAGGAGACTGGACTCTTTCAGGCGCTGCAGTCTGATGCTCTTATCAATGAGGGAGAATCGGATATGGATGTTATCAAAGCTTCATATGGAGATCTTCTCTTTGATGATCTGGCAGCGGTTTCTGTGGCCCAGGGCGAGACAGCGGATGTCGGCAGATTCCTCTACTGCTATCCTAATGTTCTTACCGATGTCACACGTCCGGCATATCTGGTTCTGCAGACCCGTCTGGGAGATGGCGTTTATTATTATAGCATTGAGCTTCCTCAGATGGAAGCAAATAAATGTGATAATGTCTCTTTGACCGTTACTATGCCTGGTAGCCTTACTCCGAACGTGCCGGTAAGTAAAGAGGACGCGGTCTTCAGTGTGAATGTAGCAGATTGGGCAGGTAATATTGATGTTAATGAAACCATCTAGATTCTTTTTTGCCGTAGTGTTTCTTGGCGTAGTCACATCTGGCTGCGTCAAGGAACGCCGCGGATATTGTCCATGTCGCCTGCATCTTGATCTGTCCGCCTTGGACACTTCATTGGTCTCATCTGTACGTGTCAGGGTGGCAGGGCCCGGTGGATTTGTGTTTGATTCGTATGCGGATTCAAGTTTGTTTCAGGAGGAACTCATTGTCCGGGTGCCAAAGGGGGACTGTCGTCTGAACGTGTATTCGGGAGAGTGCGGAATGTCAGAACCGGAGGGAGGCCTGAGGATTCCCTTGGGTGCTGAATGCCCGCCAGTGTATATGCAGTCTTCCTATCTTGACACGGATTGCGAACTTCTCACCAGACAGGTCGCGTTGAAGAAGAATTATTGCCGCTTGTCTATATATGTCGAGGATGCAGAGCATTTTCCGTTTGCTCTGGCAGTCAGAGGAAGGGTTTCCGGATATGATCAGGAGGGGAAACCTGCCGTCGGTGAATTCTTTTACGGTGTTGAGTCGGTGTCCGATGTCGATTGGGTCTTGTCTGTTCCACGGCAGGTTGATGACTCGATGCTGCTGGAAGTCAGTGATGACACAGCCGTGCTCAAGACCTTTGCATTGGGCGAATATATAAACGCAAGCGGATATGACTGGAATGCAGCAGATCTGCAGGATATAACAATAGGCATCGACTACACGAGGACTAAATTATCAGTTTCTATACGAGGCTGGGATGAAGTTTATGAATTTGATGTTGTAATTTGAAAAAAAGTTGTTACCTTTGTCAGCTCAATGAATGCCCGAGTGGTGAAATGGTAGACACGCTCGTTTCAGGTGCGAGTGCTACACGGCGTGTAGGTTCGACTCCTATCTCGGGCACAAGAGACTGACTAGACGTCATATGACTGATTAGTCAGTCTTTTTCTTTTAGGACTTTTGTTACCTTTGTAAAGATAATGGCTGATTATACTATGAAGATTGTTTTTCTAGATGCGGCTACGATGGGCAATGTGTCCTTTGAGCCGATAGCAGCAAAGGGTGAGCTGACCTGCTATGACAGTTCTACTCCTCAGGAGGCAATAGAACGAGTTGCTGATTGTGATGTTCTGATTGTTAATAAGGTAAGGGTAACTCCCGAACTTATCGATGCAGCTAAGAATCTTAAGCTCATATGCGAATCTGCCACCGGTGTTAATAATATTGACGTGGAATATGCTGCGTCCAAGGGCATCCCTGTCAGAAATGCAGTCGGCTATTCGACTCCGACCGTTGTGCAGGCTACATTCATGCACATCCTCTCCCTTGTCGGACATGCGCCTTATTTTGACAATTGTGTAAAGAGTGGCAAATACTCCGCTTCCGGAATGTTTACCGACGTGACGGTAAACTGGTGGGAACTTGCCGGCAAGACTATCGGAATCATCGGTATGGGTAACATAGGAAGCCGTGTGGCAAAGGTTGCAGAGGCATTCGGTATGAATGTATGCTATTTCTCGACTTCAGGAACATCGCACTGCACGGATTATCCGAGCGTATCCCTTGAACAGCTTCTGAAGGAGTCAGATATAGTGTCTGTACATGCTCCTCTCAATGAGAGAACAGCGTCCTTGATCGGAAAACGTGAACTCGCAATGATGAAGCCGACGGCATATGTCGTCAATATGGGACGTGGAGGCATTGTGGTCGAGGAAGATCTTGCCGAGGCTGTAGATGCCGGAGTGATTGCCGGAGCTGGTATTGATGTGTTTGCAATCGAGCCTCTTCCAACTGATCATTGCTATTTGAAAATGACACATCCCGAGAGGATGTCATTAGCGCCGCATGTTGCCTGGGCGAGTGATGAGGCTCGTGCAAGGCTGGTCCAGATGGTCGCTGATAACATTGAATCACAAGGATTAATGAAATAAATTGCAGAATATGAGAAGGATTGCCGCATGTATGGAACCTTGTGTGTGCCTGCCATTGTTCCAGAAATAGAGCATTGGACATATCCGGAACAAATCTCAACCCGTTCAAAATGGGTGATGGATCATCTCACGAAGTTCTGAGAATTCGGTATTGTGGATTTTGTACCTCATAAAAACAAAAGAGCTTTAATTCTTAAATCAAAGAATTAAAGCTCTTTTTGTGCGGGCGAAGGGAATCGAACCCATACGCCTCTCGGCACCAGATCCTAAGTCTGGCTTGTCTACCAATTTCAACACGCCCGCGACGATTGGACTGCAAATATAGAACTATTTTTGCGGTTTGCAAAATTTAATGCAACACCAGTTGTCAATTGAGTCATGACTGACATATTCAAGACCGGAATTCTGTGCCATAGCAACGATCATTGGCATGTCTTCCACATAGAATCCGCTGACAAACAGCAGTCCTGAGCGATGGAGCGAGTGGGCATATGTCGGAATGTCCTGCAGAAGGATGTTCCTGTTGATGTTTGCAAGTAGTACGTCGTATGTGTTCCTCTGCAGGAGCGATGCATCACCACAATATGTCTCAATCACCTTTCCAACTCTGTTCGCCTTGGCATTGTCATAGGCAGATATCGCCGCAACTGCGTCAATGTCAATTCCATATACCTTGGATGCCTTCATCTTTGCTGCAAGGATTGCCAGCACTGCAGTTCCGCATCCCATGTCCATGACAACCTTGCCCTTTACGGCATCTTCATTCTGCAGCAGTGCGCGACACATCATATAGGTAGTCTGATGGTGACCTGTGCCGAATGCCATTTTCGGGTCGATGGTTATGTTGTAGCGAGTACGCTTGAGGCCCTCATGGAATGAAGCCTTGATGGTGCATTTCCCGTCGACCACGATAGGGGAGAACTGGCTCTCCCACACGGCGTTCCAGTTGACTGCCGGCATAAGGTTGGCCGAATGCTCCACTTCAAATCCGTAATCCTGAAGTCCATCAAGAACCACTTTCAGCATCTGCGCATCATAAAGTTCTTTCTGAATGTAGCATTTCAGATACGGGTCTTCTGCCGTGAACGACTCGAACGGCAGCTCGCTGATTTCAGCTGTTGCAATCTCAGCATTTTCATCGCTGAACGGTGTGATCTTGACCGACACCTCGATATATTCCTGACTATTCATATCAATTGTTGTTTTCGATTCTTATTGTATCCTGCCGGATTGCAGTGCTATCAGTCTGGGCAGAAACTTCTTCCGCAAGCTGCTTGGCTTCTTCCTCTTCCACCTGCTTCTGCTCGTCCTTGGACAGTTCCTCCAGCTCCTGATCAACAGCACGGACATAGTTGATCTTCTTCTTGTACTTACGGATCAGGTCCACTTCGTTATGTTCCCTGATGGCTGCATCCACACCCTTTTTGAAGATGTCCTCGATTGATGAAACAAGGTTGATCTTCGTGTCATCGATAACCTTGCTGAACACCGGCACATCCGGGGTCTTGTACTTCGGACGGCCTATGCGGAACTTCATGTTATCGAAGTCCGGACCATAAAGGTCGATTCCCAATCGGATCAGGAACGGAGACTTTATTATGGACGCGTGGTACTTGAAGGACATGTCAAGGTTCTGTACGCCGCTCAGAGCCAGGGTGTATCTGTCCATCTTGAGCACAAACGGGAACACCTCCACCACATTGTCTGCAATCACTCCTTCAACTGACATTGAGTCGATGTGGCCCTCCTTTTTGTTCTTGAAAAGGAGTTTTCTGGCAAGTTTCTGGAACATAGGGTTGTTCCTTACCGCCAGATTCTCGCCGGTGATCCTCAGGATGCCGTTGATGGTAGGCATCATCAGGTTCATGTTTGTGTCAAGCTGGGTTGTTGCGGCGACCTCGCAGTTCAGCAGCCCCTCAAATGACTTGAGGATCGGCATAAGAGTATCGATTGCCGGCATGAGAGCAATCACTTTCTCTGCCGTGATATCCTTGAAATCAACGCTGAATCCCGCTTTGATGTCCTTTTTGCTGCGTGAGGCGTAGAATCCATCGAACGATATGTCTCCGACATTTGACTTGGCCTCTGTGTCAGTTATCTGGACACATCTCTCCTTCATTATCAGTGCAGCCTTGAGAGAGTCAATCTGCAGACCTGTGTATTTTATGTTCTTGGTGTTCAGGTTGATATTTGCGTTTATATTTCCCGGTACTACCAATGTTCCGATCTGGACGGTTGATGTCTGAGTGGAATCGATTGCAATGGCATCTGCATATTCTTCGTCAGAAACAACCTCCAGCCTGCTTCCGTTCTTCTTTTCATCAAACTTCAGTCCCGCATTGTATGCACTGATCAACTGGTCGGCGTCGATATTGTTTGAATATATATTCAGGTTGAGGTTAAGCATGCCTCCCTTGCCTCCCGCCAGCATTCTGCCGAATCCGCTCAGCTTGCCGTCTGCTCTGAGGTCGGACTTTCCTGATGAGATGCTGAATTCACGTATGTTGATTTCATTACTGTTGAACTTGCCGTCGAATCCGTTCAGACGGTTCTTCAGAGGGAAGAATGGTGAAGCAATGAAGCCGCCCCCTATCTTTATGCTGCCTCTGAAATTCCACTCCTTGAAATATTTTGCAATCTCATCATCAAGGCGTATGCTTATATCCTGCTTTCTGAAGTCTTTCTCCTGCATCCACTCAGGTACACCGGCATTCCGGTTTCGGCTACGTTTGCGCGGTTCACGTCTGACCTTGTTCATCGTTGCGGATGCGATGACGGTAGCATCTTTCAGTCCGGCTCTCTGAACGCCGCTCTTGACTGCGATTGCCTTGTTGCTGCTGGTGACTGTAAGGATCGGAATCTTCGCATTTTCCTTGTCAGGAGTCACACGGAACCCGTTGCGGGTTTCTCTAAGCATAATGCGTGAACCTGCTCCATCGTCAGCTGACAGACTTTTGGCGCTGAACACTCCGCCGAGATGGTGGAAGTTCTTATCTCCTTTCAGCACTTCGGCAGAACTCTTTGCTGTGATGCTCAGACCCCGTCCACGAGCCTTGAGATTGCCGTAGGTTACATTAAGGCTGTCAACCTTTCCACGCACAGCAAGCATCCTCATGGATCTGGTCGTGTCTCTTCTTGACTTCTGGTCTTCAGGACCAAGCAGGATGTCTATGGAGCTGATGTCTGCCTTGATCTCCTCAGTGGGCATCTGCACCTTTATGCCTTTTCCTTTGATCTCGCCGGTCAGATCCGCCTCCGAGAACCTGTATATGTCAAGCTGAGACATGAATGCCTCGCCTTCCAGGGCTGCTGTCAAGCTTCCTTCTGCATCGATTCCAAGCGAGTCCGGAACGAAGGTCATGAGGTCTTTCAACACAGCGTTAAGCGAGCCTTTCATCTTGAATTTCGGATCTCTGCCCAGCAGATCAACGGCTCTTCCGGACATGTTCAGCGCGATTCCTCTGGTGGATATGTCAGTCTTGTCAATACGGGCATTGACCTTGCCGTCCCCGTCTGCCTCTGCATAGACCTTCAGTTCAAGGGATATATCCTCTCTGAGGGCTGTATGCGAGATGCGAGACTGCGGAACTTCTGCGGTCACTGTCATTTCAGGCAGTCTGCCTGTCTCATATATGTACTTACCATCGCACTGCACGTTGAGAGTAAGCGTTGCATCAGTGCTGATCTTGTCCGCTTCCGGGACAATATTCTTTGCCAGTCCCTTCAGCAGTCCGTTTATGTTGCATCGGTCGATTGAAAGGTCGGCATCGGCATATACACCATCCTCATGCAGTCGGATGTCTCCGGCAAATGATATAGGGATGGTGGCGATGTCGGCATTGAACTTCTCCACAGATACAGCGAATACAGAATCCTTCGGAAATGAAACACTGCCGTCCAGATGTATAGGGATGTCAAGTCTGCCGAGAGCTTTGGTTGCAAGGAAAGTACGCGCATCTGCATTAAGGTCCAGCATCTTTCCTCTCTCTCCTATCGTCATGGTCTGCAGCCCGAAGGTAAGTGTGTCGCTTCCGATTCTTCCTGCCACAAGCAGACTGTCGACATTAAGTCCGAGCCTGTTGTTGCTTATGTTGCGGTTCGCTATCCTGCCCTTGAATTCCATACTCTTCAGCCTGACAAGGGCGAAAAGGGTATCCTTGCTGTCTGTATAAACAATGTGTGGATTACTGCTTAAACTTATCTTGCCAAGCGAAAGGGGTGGTATGGCTGACTCGGTTTCAAGCGTATCTGCTGGGTCTTCCTCCAGTTTGAAAACATTCCAGTTGGCGTGCTCCTCGTCGAAATAATGTGCAAAGATGCGCGGCTTGTCCAGATTCATATATGGAATCTTTATGGCTCCTCGCAGCAGCGGCAGCATCCTGACACTTGCCTTGAAACTTCTGAATGATGCCAATGTGTCGCTTGTTTCCCCACATCCATGACGCAGCAGCCAGCCTTGTGCTCCGGCCTTTTCCTGCTCATCGAATCTGTCTGCCGGATAGGTCAGACTGAAGTCCTCGATGTCAACGTACAAGCTAGGGAACCTCTTGAACAGAGATACTCTCGCCTTCGAGAACTCAAGGCTGCCGTCTACATATTCGGCGGCAACTTTTCTTATGACCTTTGATGTTACAGCCGGAGAAAGTGCGATCTCCAGAATGACAAGCAGACTGATCCAGGTTCCAAGAAGCCCAAGAACAACCTTGCCGATGATTGAGAATATGCGTTTTATCATATAGTTCTTATAAATCACACAAAGATATTAAAAATAATCGCACCAGACGCATAACATTTTTGTTGTATTTCATGAACGAAAGTTATAAATTTGCCTGATATCAAAATCATGGTGATATGGATTCTCCTTTTATATATGACCGTTTTGTGACGGGTAAGAATTTCCTCGGACGAAAGATGGACTGTACCATTCTTTCCAACCTGCTCGTCGCAGGTGAACAGGTGATGATGTATGGCAGACCCAAGTCGGGAAAAATGTCGGTTGTGCAGCAGACCCTGTTCAATATGAGGCTCTCAGGACGTCAGTTCATGGTGGCTCATGCAAAATTTTCGAATATCAGGACTCTTGAACAGTTCCTTTTGAAATTGGGAACCACTCTCATCAAAGCCGTCTCATCAACTGCGGAGGAGTATTCGTCCCTTGTGTCACGCCATTTGGAAGGCTCGCATTTTGTGTTTGACCGAGCCCGTTTTGCAACCCATGGTGAAGTGCTTTCTCTGAACTGGACTCCGGATATGAACGATGTAGCCATGATGCTCAGGCTACCGCAGAGGATAGCGCAGGAACAGGGGAAGTCTTATCTGGTCATAATGGAAGATTTTCATAATCTGTTGAAGATGGATGAATATGAGGAGGTGTTCAAGGAGATGAACCGTCTTTTTGTGGAAAGAGACCGCTCAAGCCAGACACCATTCTCGTTCATTCTCCTCGGGTCACACGTCAATGCGATGAAGTTCATATTTGAGGAGAAGAAATATTTCTACCGCCAGGTGGAGCATCTTCCGGTCTCACCGGTGGAGGATCGAGACATAATAGATCATATATCCAAGGGCTTTATGGTCAGCGGAAAGGTGATGGATAAGAACCTGGCTCTTGGAGCCTGCAAACTGTTCCGCTGCGATATGTGGTATCTGAATCATTTCGTATCCATCTGTGACACACTGACACGAGGCTACATCAACGAAGCTGTGCTGATGGAGGCTCTCCGAATCCTTATTTCAGTCCATGAGCCTCGCTTCCAGGCGGTGGTGGATGATCTTACGGACCATCAGGTAAGTCTTCTGAAGGCTGTCCTTGACGGAGTTGTGAGATTCAGCGCTTCTGAGGTCATTGAGAAATATCAGCTTAACTCATCGGCTAATGTCCGTAGAGTCAAGGATGCTCTCAAGAAAAAAGAGGTGCTTACATTTAACGAGAAAGATGAACCGGAAATTCTGGATCCGCTGTTTGAATACTGGCTTGAAAAACATTTTTTTGAAAAATGAGTAGAAGGAAACTTATAGTGCTTACCGGTGCCGGTGTGAGCGCAGAAAGCGGGATATCCACTTTCCGAGATAGCAATGGTCTTTGGGAAAATCATAGAGTGGAGGATGTCGCATCCATTGAGGGGTGGTATAGGGATCCTGCTCTTGTGCTTGATTTCTACAACAAGCGCAGAGCCCAGCTCTCGCAGGTGCGTCCCAATGCGGCCCATCTGGCAATAGCCGCTTTGGAGAATGAATGGGATGTGACTGTTGTTACTCAGAATGTTGACAATCTGCATGAGAGGGCTGGCAGCACCCGCGTGGTCCATCTCCACGGCGAACTGATCAAGGTGCGCCCTGAGAACTGCTATAACGAGATGGACGGATTCTCCGAGGAGACTGTGTTCGATATCGGATTCGAACCGATTGAATTAGGCGATATGGCTCCGAACGGGGCGCAGCTCAGACCGCATATCGTCTGGTTTGGTGAGCCGGTGCCTAAGATCGAGCAGGCTATCGATGCGGTTGAGGCTGCTGACACGGTGCTTATCGTCGGAACTTCGCTTCAGGTCTACCCGGCAGCAGGCCTTTACAGATATGCCCGCACTGACATACCTATATATATAATCGACCCTAAGGATGTGGCTGTGCGTGATTCCAGACTCATCCATATTAAGGACGTGGCTACCAGCGGAATGGAAACCTTTAAAAATCTGATAAATTCAAAATAAGGGACTTGTAAATTAAAATTTTATATCTATCTTTGCAGCCCTATAATGAAAAGGAGGTGATAAGAGTATGATTATAGTTCCAGTAAAGGATGGTGAGAGCATCGAGAAGGCTCTGAAGAAGTTCAAGAGAAAGTTCGAGAAGACAG
>JAEIGA010019303.1_pt1 | contig 10396 bp, 10 predicted proteins | sample 9270691 | NCBI WGS metagenome assembly JAEIGA01 (sample SAMN17057246, study PRJNA624740) | gut metagenome | biome: biome; isolation source: fecal sample | host: Bos grunniens | place: China: Xizang | collected 2019
AACCGGTACGGTCCACGATATATCCTATGTGTTCTTTACCCTCATATGCCTGGGGATCGATATATTCTTCAACATAAGCGTAGGCATTTTTCACCATCTTAAAGAGGCTGTCTTCATCACACCATTTTACAAAGTCTTCGGCAAGACGCGGATTCTTTTTGCCGGTGCGCCCTAACAGAACTATACGGAAGTAATGCTCTTTGCTTCTGGTCCAGGCACGTGTCGGACAGTATGCGACGCAGACGCCGCACCCGATACATTTATCCTTGTCTCTGACAACTTTGCCGTTCACAAGCGAAAGCGCACTGACAGAACGGATATTGCAGAACTTGATGCATTGCTCGCAGGACACGCATCGGTCCGGATCGTACTGCGGTTCTGTCATACCGATGATACCGAAATCGTCCATCCTGACCTTGCCGCAGTCATTGGAACATCCTGTAAATGCGATCTTCACATGCAGATTGTTGGGGAAGATCATCTTGTCCATCTTCTGTGCCAGTGCTGTAGTATCATAGCAGCCGAAGGGACACAGTCTGGATCCGGGACAGGCAACCACATTGCGCGTGCCGGAAGCCGGATAACCTTTATCTCTCTCTTCCTGGTTTACGCCGGAATCATCGATGATAGACTGGATGGCCTTGTTGACTTCATCCATCTTGTCCATCGGAATCCCCGGCAGTTCGACACCCTGACGGTTGGTAACAAAAATCGTCCCGTTGCCGTAGGTTTCTGCCACTTCAGCGATCTTAGCCATGCTTTTCGCATTGATCACGCCGCCCGGGATCCGGATACGGCTGGCCGTTTCTCCCCTGACTTTGGAGTAACGGAATGCATTCTTTTTTAATTTTTTTACATGAATATCTCTGCCCATGATCCGTCCTCCTAGTCTATCATATTTTTACTTTCAGTATAGTTAAACACAGGGCCGTCAAGGCATATATACTTCTCGCCGATCCTGCAGTGGCCGCACTTCCCAAGCCCGCAGCACATCCTGCGCTCCTGGGATACCCAGATATTTTCTTCGCGGAACCCCTTCTCCAGAAGACCCATGACAGAGAACTTCATCATCGCCGGCGGTCCGACGACAACAGCCCGTGCCTTTGTCACGTCCCTGACCGGAAGGTCCGGGATAAACTTCGTCACAAGACCGATATTGCCGGTATAGTCTTCCGGGGCGCCATCCACCGTCAGGATCAGATCCATTGAATCTGCCCAGCGTTTCAGATCATCTCTGAAGAGCATGTCGTCTGGGCTTCTGAACCCGACGATCACATGTTTATCCTGTGCATCTGCTGTGCGGCTGAGGGCATCGATCACTCCTCTGACCGGGGAGACACCGGTTCCTCCGGCCACGACAACCACTTCGCCGTCTTCAAATAACGACGTATCAAAACCATTGCCGTAAGGTCCGCGAAGCAGCAGGGTCCTGCCCTTTTTGTATTCAAATACTTCTTCTGTCACCCGTCCGACCTTCCGGATCGTCAGATCGACATGATCAGGTCCGATACCGCTTACAGAGATGGGGGCTTCACCGTATCTGGGAACAGATACCTCAAAAAACTGACCCGGCTTCACATCACCTGTAAAATGCATGCGGAAAGTGTATTCCTTCGCTGTATGCTGAATGATCTCCATGATCTCGGAAGGAAACGGAACATAGGGATTATCTTTGATCTTAAGCATGATCCTCGGCCTCCTTTACCGCAGCTGCCACCTTATTGATGCAGTTTGAATAGGAAATGTATTCCGGACAGACCATATCACAGCGGCCGCATCCGACACACATATCATAACCGAAACGTTTTCGAAAATCCGAGATCTTATGCAGCACCTTGAAACGCATGCGCTCTCCGTTTGACCTTCTGTACTGCCCGCCGCCGGCGACATTGGTATAGCCGTCTACCATGCAGGAGGCTGCGACTCTTCGCCGCTCGCCGACACGTCCGTTATCCGTATAAAAAACATCCTGCATTGTGTAACAGGTACAGGTCGGACAGACAAAATTACAGCGGCCGCAGTTAATACAACGCACCGAGTATTCATCCCAGAGCGGATCTTTACAGATCGCGTTAGGGATGTTTTCCGGAATCGTCACATGAACTTCATTCTCCGTCACGTATCCAGGACTAATATCCCGGACTGCGGATGCTGCCTTTTCAAAGCAGTCTTTCAGCTCATCGCAAGGTACGTCACAATGATATTCGCCATCGATCAGATCTACGGAGAACAGATAGCCATCTTCTGTCCGGTTTGTTTTCATATCGACACAGAAACAATCCTCGAAGGAATGCCTGCAGCCGATCAGAACAAATTTTATACGTTCTCTGATCCGCTTGTAGAAAGGGTCCTCAAATGTATTTTCAAGATAGATGGCATCCAGCCGCCTGACAGCATGCATATCGCAGCTTCTCAGGAAAACGATCGCCTCCTGCGCAGCTGCATCTGCTTCCTTGACATCATTTTCCGTAAAGAAAAACAAAGTCTCGGAAAGCGGCGTCAGGATCTCCTTGAACGCATAATCCGACTTCTTATCAAGTTCCAGTTCGGCCGCGTCATTTATAAAATCATAACGCACCACATCAACATCTGTATAACGCCCTTCTCCGGTCTTTACAACCGGGGCATAGAGCCGGTATTTCTCCCCGAGCGATCTCAGTACCCGTGAGAATCCCTCCTGACTCAGCACATATCCCATATCCATGTGCCTCCTTTCCAAGCAAGCTAAACAGGTCCTCTGTAATTTATCCGCATGGTGATGCGGCAAATTCAATTTTGTTAATATTATAACATGTTTTTGTGATCTACGCATGTGATGCAGGTCACATTCTCCTGAAATAAAAAAAGAGTTTCGCTTGTGAAACTCTTTTTGGGTGCGCATCCGGCCCGGCTGATCTATTCTTTTGTCGCACTGCAGTATGGCACGGCCACAAAAAGTATACCGCCTACCATGTTGCCGAGGGTAACAATGATCAGATTGTAGAACCAGCCTCCTACAGTGACGGCCTGTCCGGCCGGATTGATCAGGGCGTAGGTCAGCACGGTCATATTTGCAACACTGTGTTCAAATCCTGTGGTGAAGAAAGCTGTCAGGCACCAGAAGATCATGATCAGCTTTGCAACTTCATTTTTGCACCTGAAGCCGCACCAGACTGCAATACATACCAGCATATTACAGAGAATACCACGAGTAAAGAGCTGCACAGGACCGGCGCTCATCTTCGCCATGGCACCGGAAGCCAGAAACTCTCCGACTGGACCATTTCCGAGGCCTGTCAGGTGGTAAAGAACAGCCAGCAGAATGCCGCCGACTGTGTTGCCCAGCCAGCAGAAAATCCAAAGACTGATGGCATCTGCCACGGTGACCTTCTTTTTCATGACGCCTGCAGCCATCACAAAGTTATTGCCTGTAAACAATTCACCGCCTGCCATCACAACCAGTGACAGGGCTACACCGAAGCAGGCGCCCATGACAAGCTTTGTTCCCGGTGCGCCAGCAAGCAGGCCGCCTGCGGTAAAAGCCAGCAAACCGCCGAAGCCGATGTACATACCGGCAAGGATCGACATCAGAAAATACCCCACCGGATTCTTTTTCATTAGCGACAGCTTGCCTACTGCCCCGTTGGAAGCGGCCTCAAAATCCTCTCTGAACATTAATAATTACCTCCTGCCATAACAAATATCGATATCAGTAATCGATCTTTTTTTTCAGCTTTATTAAGTATAGCATGTTTCTGCAGCTCTCGGGTATCGTAGCTTTGTATCAATATATAGGTAATAACAGGCATTTTATTGTTAATTTCTTCCAGATGATGTATTATTATTCCAGTAAAACCGATCTGCAGGAGGAATTATAATGATCATTCTGAACCTTCTTCGTCTGACTGAAAGTCAAAAAACAGCATTTCTCAATCTGACCTCCGGACACGAGATGATCTTTGCACCGGATGGCCGCATTGAAGGAGAAGGGATCCCTGTCCCTGATGAATTGTACCATAAAGCCGAGATCATTCTGGGAAATCCGCCATATGAACCCTTAAAAGGCAATCACGTGCTCCGGTATCTGCATACCAAGAGCGCGGGCACTGACCGTTATGAGATACCCGGTCTCCTGCCGGAGGACACAGTTATCCAGGGGGCTGTAGGTGCATATGGCCATTCTGTTTCAGAGCATATGTTTGCCATGCTCCTGGCTGTGATGAAAAGGCTGCCTTCTTACAGAGACCAGCAGGCAGCAGGCATATGGGAAGATCTCGGCCCCGCCCGTACTCTTTCCGGTGCGCAGGTCCTCTGTATAGGGACCGGTGACCTCGGTGCATCCTTTGCCAGGCTCTGCAAAGCCCTGGGAGCAAATACCGCAGGCGTCCGCCGCGATCCTTCCCGATCAGCCCCGGGGATCGACAGCATCTATGGGATGGATATGCTTGACACATTGCTTCCGGAAGCGGATGTCGTTTCCATGATGCTGCCCGGAAGTGCTGAAACAGATAAACTGATGGACAGCCGGCGGCTGAAGCTGATGAAAAAGGATGCCATCCTCCTGAACGGCGGCCGCGGCAACAGTATCGATTGTGACGCATTAGCAGCTTTAATGGCTGACGGGCATCTTTTTGCAGCCTGTCTGGACGTAACAGATCCCGAACCGCTGCCGGCCGGCCACCCGCTCTGGAGACAAAAGCGTGCCCTCATCACACCGCACAGCGCCGGTGGAGACCATCTCAGCGATACGGCTTACCGCGTAGCCGAAGTGACGCTTAAGCATCTGAAAAAATATCTTCAGCTGTAAAACTCACGGCAAAAACATATCCGTTAAAAAGAAAAGGATGCGCTTCCATATAGGAAACGCATCCTTGCTTTTTTATGAAATATTTCAGGATCAGGCCTTGTGATCGCAGCCGAGAACGTCAACGATCTTATGAGCAACCATTTCCTTAATGGCAGCACGTGCCGGCTTCAGATACTGACGCGGATCGAAATCGCCCGGATGTGTAGCAAAATGCTCACGGATGCATGCTGTCATAGCAAGACGAAGATCGGAGTCGATGTTGATCTTGCAGACGGACATGGAAGCAGCCTTACGAAGCTGATCTTCCGGAACACCGATAGCACCCGGCATAGCGCCGCCGTATTTGTTGATCTTCTCAACAAATTCCTGCGGAACAGATGAAGCACCATGAAGAACGATCGGGAAGCCCGGAAGTCTTCTGGAAACCTCTTCAAGGACATCAAAACGAAGCTGCGGCTTTGTGCCCGGTTTGAACTTGTATGCGCCATGGCTTGTGCCGATAGCGATTGCCAGAGAGTCACAGCCAGTTCTTGTAACGAACTCTTCAACCTCTTCCGGACGGGTATAGCTTGCATCGCCAGCTGCTACCTTAACCTCGTCTTCGATACCAGCGAGGGTACCAAGCTCAGCCTCAACAACAACGCCCTTATCATGAGCATATTCAACAACCTGTTTTGTAACTGCGATGTTCTCCTCGAACGGTTTGGAGGACATATCGATCATAACGGAAGTAAAACCGCCGTCGATGCAGCTCTTGCAAAGTTCGAAGCTGTCGCCGTGATCCAGATGCAGGCAGATCGGCAGATCTGTCTCGATCAGAGCAGCTTCAACGAGCTTGATGAGATATGTATGATTTGCATATGCGCGGGCACCCTTGGAAACCTGAAGGATCAGCGGTGCACGAAGCTCACCTGCTGCTTCTGTGATACCCTGAACGATCTCCATGTTGTTAACATTGAATGCGCCAATTGCATAACCGCCGTTATAGGCTTTTTCGAACATCTCTTTTGTTGTTACTAATGGCATGACACTCACACTCCTTTAAACACTGTGTTATTGGTTACGCCGACCATCCCCTGTTTTTGGTAGATAACCCGACAATATAAGTATACCCTAAATTCAGTTTCATACAAGTTTTTTTTGGTTTTATTGTACGAAAAACCCTATTTTGTGGCATTTACCATTCAAGGCAGCGATCACACTCCGCCTCTATCTCATTGATCAGTCTTGAAGTGTGAAATCCATCTGCAGCTGCATGATTGATCATCATTGAAAACGGGACAGAAAAACAGTCAGCCTTATAATCGATCTTCCCGAAAACGATCACCGGAAAATACATGGGTCCGGGACCGGCAGTGTCATGGGAAAAGTTCATAAAGGACAGCCAGGGCAAGCAGGAAATCGGCACAAATGCATCCGGACGGTCTTTCTTTGCCTTTACGCCCTTTACATCCTTGTAATCTGCCATATCCTTGCAGGCGGCTGCGTAAAAGATGTCAAAAGCGTCATTCCATCCGGTCCAGATATCGGAAAATGTCTCATCATCCTCATGGAAAATCGTATAGGACGGGTGACAGACATCATAATACCCCAGTCTTCCATCTTCATCCAAAGCCATCCGGAATTCCGGATGACGGTTGATCACCCGCATGATCGCGTAGATCATGGACGGATAAAAACGGATCTTCTGAGTGCGGCACCATGTCCACAGCCTCGAAACATTAAGCTGCACAGTGACCTGATAGCTGGTCCTGATCTGTTCTGTATAATAACGATAATGATCAGCCCTCGGCCATTTTTCCATGTCTATCACTGTAAAGCTCATCTGCATGCACCTCTTCTATCCCAAAACACCCTTATTCGCATTGCTGATCTCAGGGACAGCATCTTCATTATAATCATCAATGTGTCTGCCGCTGTATTTTTTAGTTTCTGCAGCAATGACACCGGACAGTAAAAGTACAGCGACGATATTCGGAACAGCCATCAGACCGTTTAACAGGTCAGCCAGGTCCCATACCGTATTCAGTGTCATCAGCGATCCGACAAAGACACCGGCCACCCACAATACCTTATAGACCGGAATGGCTTTCTCGCCAAACAGATATACAGCGCAGCGCTCACCATAATAATACCAGCCCAGGATCGTCGAAAACGCGAAGGTGATCAGACCTACGATCAGTACAGGAAGTCCGATCTTCGGAATCGTTGAAAAAGCCATGCTGGTCAGTTCACCGCCGTTTCCTGAAAGACCGTCAATTGACGGATGCTTGATAATGCAGGAAACAAGAACCAGTCCTGTCATCAGGCAGATGACCACTGTATCCCAGAAGGTTCCTGTCATGGAAACCAGCGCCTGACGCTTCGGATTGCGTGTCTGGGCAGCAGAAGCGACCAGGGGTGCAGATCCCATGCCGGATTCATTTGAAAAAAGACCCCGTGCAAATCCGTAACGGCATGCCATGGCAACTGTGCTGCCGACAAAGCCGCCAGTGGCTGCTCTCGGAGAAACAGCTGCAGTGCAGATCGTTGCAATTGCCTCCCCAAGCACATCCCGGTTCATGACCAGGATGATCAGGCAGCCGACAAAATAAAACAAGGCCATAAAGGGCACCAGCATCTCTGATACCTTTGTGATGGATTTGATACCGCCGATGATGACAAGGCCAACGATAATGCTCAGACCTACAGCCGCGATCCATGGTGACAGTCCCAGATTATCACTCAGGTTGGATGCTACTGCATTCGCCTGGACCATGCAGCCGATCCCGAAACCGCAGATGGCAGCAAGGAGGGCAAACAAAATACCCAGCCAGCGCATATGAAGACCGCGGTCAAGGGCATACATGGCTCCGCCGATCATGGTGCCGTCTTCGCTCTTGACGCGGTACTTTACCGCGATCAAAGTCTCGGCATTCTTTGTAGCAATGCCGAAGACACCCGTCAGCCAGGTCCATAAAACCGCGCCTGGTCCGCCAAGGGCGATCGCTGTACCTACGCCGATGATGTTCCCGGTGCCGATCGTTGATGACAGTGCAGTCGTCAGTGCCCCGAACTGGGATACATCGCCTTCCGCGTCAGGATCCTTGGTTACCGACAGCTTGATGGCTTTAAAAATGTCTTTCTGTATAAAGCCGGTTCTCACCGTCATAAAAATGTGTGTGCCGAAAAGCATCAAAATAAGTGGCCATCCCCATAGAATGCCATCCAGTTTGCTGATCAAAGCAGCCATATTCACTTTCTCCCCTTATCTGTGTTATTTATAAAAAAGAAAAATCCCCGTCAATCCATCAGCGCGAAGGTACGCATGGCGGCCTTTATATCCTCTTTCATGGCCTCCCGGGCAGCTGCCAGAACCGATGAGAAGAAGCGTGGTTCGTTCTCCTTCAGCCCCTTAAGGTATTCCTCTGCCGCGGTGCCGCCGCTTTTATCCATGTAGGTAAAATAATTGATCTTGCGCACGCCGGAGCGCACTGCCTCATGAAAATCCTCCTTGCTGACGCCGGAGCCGCCATGCATGACCACCGGAATATCCCCGGTCAGGCTGCGGACATCCCGCACCACGTTAAAATCCAGGCAAGGTTCTGCCAGGTATATGCCGTGGGTCGTCCCGAAGGAGCAGGCCAGTGCATCCACACCTGTTTCCCTGACAAAGGCCTTCGCCTGCACCGGATCGGTATATATCTTCGTTTCATCCTCAGCACCGCTGTGATCGCCGAGACCGGATTCCTTGCGCCCCATTGATCCCAGCTCTGCCTCCACGCCGGCCCCCTTCATCAAAGCCATTGCCACGGCCTTTTTGGTGTTTGCCACGTTTTCTTCATAAGGAAGTGTGGAGCCATCATACATCACACCGGTAAAGCCCAGATCCAGGGCCTGCTGAACATATTCCAGTGTCTCACCGTGATCGAGATGGACGCACACCGGTACAGCTGCCTTTCTGGCTGCTTCAATCATTATTGGGCCGATGACGGACAGCGGGATCCAAGGTTCATGACACTGGGCAAACTGCATGATGACAGGCAGTTTCAACTCTTCCGCTGCACAGATTATGGCTTGAAGGCTCTCCAGATTCGGACTGTTGAATGCACCAATGGCGATTTTCTCTTCCTCTGCTTTCTGTAATATCCATTGCAATGTGACAAGCATCTTCCTGTATCTCCTTTCCTGGCAGGGCTTGGCCCTGTTTATCTCAAAGACTTGTAAAGCCGCATCGTCTCCTCATAGTTTCGCATACCCTCCGTCGCTCCGGGTTGGCTTAAAGAGCAGGCGGCAACCGCTGTACCGAGTTCAATGGCCTCGCTCAGCTTCATTCCCTTCCATGCGCCATAGAGCACCCCAGAACAGAAGGCATCTCCGGCACCGACGGACCCCTTGATATATCCCTCCGGAAGCTTAAGACCGGGGATCTCAACATAATCGTCGTTTTCGTCCAGTCCAAAGCCGCCCTCAGGACAATGGATCACCGCCCAGTTGCTGACGCCAAGGGATTTCATTTTTTTTAGCGCTTTGACCATGTTCTTCCAGATGACCTTCCCCTGGGCGTCCACCAACTGAACACCGGTCGTTGCCTGTGCCTCAGCCTCATTAATGATACAGTAGTCGGTATAGCGAAGTGCGGGTACTACGGTGTGCTGGAAGCGCTCGCCGGCTTCCGTTACCATGTCAATGGATGTACGGATACCGTGCTGCTGAGCTGTATGCAGCAGTCGGGCCATTTTCGTGCCGTACACCTCATCCGGCGCGTCCATCGTGTCAAGCAGCAGAATATAACCGATATGCAGCATTGAAACATTGAGCCTGGACCAGTCGATGTCTGCCTCGCAGAAAGCCGCGTTCGCGCCGCGGCACTGATAAAAGGACCGCTGTTTGCTGATCTCATCAGCCATCACCAGGGTATAGGAGGTTGTACCCTCCCTTTTGATCTGGCTGAGGTCGATGTTCGGCCGCGTACGCATATTGTCCAGCAAAAAATCGCCTGCTTCGTCCGTGCCCACGCGCCCCAGTGCCGTAAGCTGAAGTGATGGATCCAGCACGGCCAGGTCGATGATATCATTGCACAGGCAGCCGCCCGAAGCTCGGGTCATATCCTTGACAATGGTCGTCAGCTCACCAGGTTTGGGAAAGCCACTGATGGGATAGAGCATATCCACGATCATATTGCCTGCGACAGCTATACCCTTATTCATTTCAATCCTTCCTTTTTCTATTCAGGTTTTTGTGTCACGTATTTATGCAGAGTCCGCCGGATAGCGCCTTTGCCCTGATAGAGTTCTTTCGCCATGGCTTCTACCTTATCTCCCAGGCCGCAGGCATAAATGTCGATGCCGAAAGTCTCACTGTGTTTAAAAAGTTCTTTCAGGCATGAGAAATCCTGCTCGCCTTCTCTCACTTCCAGGCCTGCCACGATGGGCTGATATAAGGGCAGCCTGTCATCCGGGGAGCAGGTAAATGGCGTCAGATCATCCGTAAGGCCTCTTAAGTAGCGGGCGTAACCGGCAAAAAGAAGCGGGATATAGGTCAGTTTCGTCACATCGTGACCGCGACGGATGTGCTCCTTCAGGGTGCCGCCGAAACGGATGCCGATGGTGGTCGATGTATCAACGGCGA
>JAEIGA010019304.1_pt1 | contig 10396 bp, 6 predicted proteins | sample 9270691 | NCBI WGS metagenome assembly JAEIGA01 (sample SAMN17057246, study PRJNA624740) | gut metagenome | biome: biome; isolation source: fecal sample | host: Bos grunniens | place: China: Xizang | collected 2019
ATTATGGCACTTTCTTCAATTACCAAGAAGCTTATCATGAGTATAAGCGGCCTTTTCCTCATCATGTTCCTTCTTCTGCACACAACAATCAACTTCTTTGCTGTAGTTGACGCATTCAAGGGCACATGGGGAGCACCTGCAGGTGAGGGATGGTATGCCAGCGGATGCTGGTTCATGGCAACCCCTGTAATCGACATCATGGTTCCTATCCTCGCGCTCGGATTCTTCGTACACATCATCTACGCAGGTATCCTTTCTTATGGAAACTACAAGGCACGTGGTCCTCAGCGCTATGCAGTCGCTAACAAGACAAAGGCTGAGTCATGGGCATCAAAGAACATGCTTGTTCTTGGTGTAATCGTTCTTGGATTTGTTGCATTCCACATGTCACACTTCTGGGCTGAGATGCAGTATGTAGAGTGGGTTAAGCACCAGCACGTAGCACCTGAGTCAGTATACGCACTCATGGAGCTCACATTCGGAAACATCTGGATGGTCATCATCTACATCGTTTGGTTCGCTGCCCTCTGGTTCCACCTCACTCACGGTTTCTGGAGCGCATTCCAGACAATCGGATGGAGCAACAAGATTTGGGAGAACAGACTTATGCTGCTCGGTAAGGCGCTTGCAACACTCTTCTTCGTTTGCCTTACAGTTACAGCCATCACAGGCTACCTCGTAGCTAACGGCATTATCCCAGGAAGCGTTCTCTAATTGAACACACATAGAATAATATAAGAAAAAGAGGATCACGACTGTGATCCTCTTTTTTTGCAAAACGGCATCTTAATCACTTCGCTACTTCTTTGGCTTAGAAGTCTGCGTCTCATATGATCTTACCTTTTCCAATACAGTTTGAATTGTGTTTGCATTGACTCCCCAATCCTCAAATCTGATTCCATAATATCCTGACGGAAAGTCAACCTGAACAACATCACCGACTTCCTTAAGAACAGATCCTTCAAGAGTAATTGGCAAAAGTAGCAGACTGTTTGCACTCTTTGCATTATCCCTCACTTTTTGCTTGATGTTATCTATATCTTCTCCAAATAACCATTCATCATACTCAAGAAGAATAAAGAAGGCATGCATTCCATACTTTCTCGCCAAACTCTTGCTTTCAACCCTTCCTAACAAACAATCATATATTGCTCCTATCTGACGGGCGTTGAATACCTCTGGAGTCTTTTTAGCTCTCTTAAACTTAGCTAAATAGTTTCTGATTTTCCTTGACAGGCGGAGTTTCGAAAGCACCTGCTCTTCTTTAAGATCTCTATATATAATGAATTTATCACCAGCTATATCAGTTACGACGTCGCGGTAGCAGAAGCCATAATCATTGATATGCCTATTGTAGTTTGCGTCTAGACTTACATAGCGGATCATCGAGCCGTCACTCGAGTACTGCAATTCAGTACCATAGTCACCAAATCTGTCTCTTACGGCATTTCCATCTTCATCCTGGAATTTGAAGAAGCGCAGTTCTCCGTCACTATGCAGTTCGGATTTAGCTGCATATCCTTTGGCATTATTGACGATGCTTCCGGATTTATCAAGACTAAGTACCCTCCTCCAATCATCCTCATAAACGATCGCATATCCATACTCAAGGTCATCATCTTCCTCTGACCAAGTGTTGTCACGGTTGACATCATAATAGAAAACCCTGCGAACCTCCGTCTCCTTATTATAGCACTCTTCCTTATAGGCATATTTAGCAGAGTTGAGAGTGACCTCACCGTCCTGATTCAGATATCCCACTACCCTATTACCGTCAGATGGATATTCGTAGCACAATCCATAGCACCCCAGAAGAGATGGCAATATCACAGGAACGCCATCCATGTCAAAATACATTCGCTTAACGATCTTGTCTTCTTCATTTTTATATATGTGCATAATTCCATAACCTAACTTGTTGTTATGTGGATTTCCATTTTGATCCAAACAGGTAATGATAGTCAAAGACACCGCATCATCATAACTTCTAGCTTCTCCATAGTCACCTTCTTCATCACACATAGGCTGCTTGTACTGATTCAGATACAGGTGCCTTAAGGTTCTTCCACTCTCATCATCCTCATAGTAATTAAAGTATATACCTTCTTCGTTCGGTACGAGATCGCCCTGCAGGGTCTTTCTATAAGTATAATATGCACACTCTCGATCCTCGGTATCGACAAATTCACGGAAGGTAACATAACCTCCGCAGACCGTACCGTCGGCAGTTACCTCCTTGTTACCTATCGCACGACCAAACTGATCAAACCATGTAATCTTTTGTGCATACCCATCAGGTGTGTCGCAGACCTGATGCTCCGAATCAATATATGTGACGACCTTCATATTCTCGTCGTCATTATATTGAATGATCTCACCACTGTAACCCCAACTGCATTTCGTGAGTTGACTATCCTTGTCCAAATAGTATCTTCCTATGATACGACCTTTAAAGTCCCTGACTTTCTTTAGCCTGAGTTTAAGATTATCCTTTACATCATACAGAGACAATACTTCCTCGTTCTCGATTTGATTATACTCCCATATAGTATAGCTATCACCATCACTATCACCAACAAGGTTATCGTCTACGTCCCTGAAATATTGAGCGACTGGCCTATCATTATGATCATAAACAATCTCCTCGAAGGAACATTTGATTCGCTCCCAAGAATTATTAGCAAGACGCTCAGCACGCCACACCATATGTTTCCTTTCAGAGTCCAATATGTACTTTCGTTCCTTACGACCGCCCTCAAAGTATTCAGTTTCCGTATACAAATAAGCATACACTCCTTTCTCAGTGAATTCAGTACGCACAGTTACGTTATCTTTCTTTTCAGTAACAAAGAAGGTCACACCATTGTTTGATGGTGTAATATTGCCGTCTGCATCCAGATACTCCTCCCTAACTGTGAATTCATCGACATATTCCTTTCTAATGCCATACACTCCTGCCAAATTCGGCATTGGAGTGCCATCTACATCATAGTACATCTCCCTGATCAGGCGTCCCTCACTGTCTTCCCATGTCCTTAGAGCATTGTATCCATACTTACATGGCTTAAATTGCTTAAATTCGTTTATGAATATACGCAGGATTGGTAAGTTTTCATCACCATCCATATCATATTCAAGGCCTTCAACGCCATATTCCTCAATATATCCAGCGCCAGTCTCAGATATGGCAAACTCTCGAATCACATATGTTCCTTCCTTGTTGTAGTCAAATTGTCTAGCAAACGTGATATGGCCATCCTTATTAAGAATCTTAAATACACGCACCCTATTATGGTCATCATACTCAAAGACCTTAACAGCAGCATTGTCGCCATCTTCCACATATGCGCCATTCGCATCCAACATATATAGTTTGGTTATCTGCTTTCTCTCATTGAAATAGACAAAAGTCTTATAAACACCGTCTTTTGTTACAACTGTGGTTCCATCCTTGTCCAACGCCTGTGAGACAATGACTCCTGCCGATTGATCTACCTGACCACGTCCTCCATAAGCGCCTTCAGGAGTCTCCCATGGTTCCCCATTGGCATCCAGATACATTCCTCCCACCTGCTTGCGATCCTCATATATCAGCACATGTGTCACATAGCCATCATAATCGGGCATAAGATTGCCTTGCGAATCTACATTGCTTACAGAAGTCATCAGGTATGTTTCAGGGTCATATGACATACACTTGCCATATACTCCTGAAAGAATCTGCACCGGCTGACCCGAGGCATCAACAAACAGACGCAATACCTCATTTCCATTCTTATCAAAAACAGAATTGAAACCATGGTTGCCATGCTTATGTATTGCAGGCACCCAACCCTCCGGAGTAGAATTGAAGTACCTTGTCTCAATCGGGTTGTCGTACTTATCGTACCGGAGACTCACCATACTGTATCCGTCACGCGTCACCGTCGGATATGCCCTGTCATCCAAATATATACGGCAGATTTCTCTATCATCATCATCATACTCGATCTGGATGCCACAGTATCCTCCTAATGTATAGATCGGAGCGTCGTATGAGACTCTACCGTCAGACAGGACTTTCTTACCTCTAAAGAAAATATAGGAAATCTGATTGCCGTAGTACTTTAGTTCCACAGCGTAGAGTCCATCTATCGTCGGTGTCAGTCCGCCATCCTTATAGAAAAGCAACTTGCAGATGGAATCTTTAAGCAATGGATCTCCGAACACCTGCTGATTACGAAATTCTGAATCGCTATCATCATCAAAATGATGTTGGACCTTAGAGGCCATAAGCCGGATGGCATCAAGAATATTATCCGCCGCATTGCGATACGGTATATCGATAACTGTCCTGCAACTGCCAAAATCCAATGAATTGTCAATCAATCTACGACCTTTGTGAGTCAACACATTTCGCGCAGCAGCCCTTTGTTTGGTATTATACTCACGATTTCTCTTGGTCCTTTCCCTCTCCTGCTCCTCCTTAAGGATCTGCATCTTACGCTGTTCCTCTTCACGGATCTTCCTTGCAGCTTTCTCCTGGGCGCACTCCTCCCTATGAGGCAGAGCAACCTTACAGAGAACATCGTGAGTAAGTTCCAGTCTCAATGTGCCATACCATTCATCAATCCTGATTAGTCTTCTATCTGTGAGTCTGAATATCTCTTCTTCTGTGAATCCAAAGCTTAGGGCATCAGAAAACGCTACGGCATTCCTATATCCATCCACAGTGAGCAATCGACTCTCAAGGAACTCCACCTTTTCTTCTGAAAGTTCTTTAAGACAACCCACATAAAATTCCTTGATAATATTATCGCCGAACTCACCTATAAGATCCATCGATATTTTATCATAACCGCATTCGCGTCGTTTTTTGTCAAGTTCCGAACAGAACAAAGACAGGATAGACGGCTCCACAGAAATATCCGGTTCATCATGGAGGAAAAAATCAACGTTGTGCTTCTTGTTAGTTACCTTCTCTATGATCTGTATTGCAACCTCATCTGACACCATTCCAGGGGCAGGCTTGGTAATGATCTCCAACGCCTGTTCTTCATTGATGCACTGCAGGCTATATCGGTTTCTTTTAAGTGCAGGTATCTTATCTGCCTGCTCTTCAAGTCTTGCAAGAAAATCCTCTCTTAAGGAAATAACGAATCTATAATTAATTGATTCATTATATTCTATACGGTCATTCTCCCTATTATTGACGTATGTCTTGATGTAATCCGGGAGCTTATTATCGCAAAGTTCCGATATTTGTGCAAAGAATTCAGCTTGAGAGGCCTTATCTTTCCCCAAGGTAAAGATCTCCTCGAACTGATCTATTACAATCATAGGGACCACCGGATAATTCTCCTTTGTCCAAAACTCGTTACAATGAAGATACTCCCAAAGAGACTTGGGAACAAATTCGTTGCCTTCCTGTTCTATATACTTTGTGACCTGATCAACATCTATCTCCCTGGATCTAGCCTCCTGCTCTATAGCATCAATAATCTGCTTAAAATACGGCCTATGATTGGCTTTATCATGGGACAGACGCACATATACTGGCAAATATCCATTTGATCTAGCTACCTTGAAAATACCAGCACGTATCAAAGATGTCTTTCCAGTACCGGACGGTCCATAGATAATTGTCTGGATATTATGAAAGATATCATTTGAGAGATGCTGCACATCATCATCCCTGCCGTAGAAAATATCACTGTTAGACTCACTGTATGAGTCCAATCCGATCCAAAGCGACTGTTCTGTATTTGATATGGAAGTTTTCATATGACATTACTTTCTTATGTTACGGATCATCCTGCGAATTACATTCCTGCGTTCATCCGGGTTTGACATATCAACTCCGTGGCAGTCTCCAAAGAAATGCTCCTCTGTCAGCTGCACACCATCTATCAGGATCGGACGTATGAAATTGTCATTCGTTCCACTATGAGCCTCTTCCGCCTTCTTTGCCCAGTTCCATTCCTTTCTGAAAAATCTGGCGCCTGTTTTTTTCTCGGTATTTGCAGATATGACAGGAATAAATACTTTGACCTTTCCAATCTTATCCTTTATCAGTTTTTCATATTTATCCCCACCTTCAAGGTCTTCCTTGTCAAACCAGACCTTCAATCCCATTTCACGGAAAATATCTGCGATGTCAGACACAGTATCATAGTCTTCGCTTGCATATGAAATGAACGCCTCATCCTGAGATTCTGCATCTTCCTCCTCAGACACAGGTTCTACCGGATTTCTCATCTCCCATCTCCTGCACAATTCATCGATAAAGCTAATGGCATCTTCATGAGCACTGGCTTCCATTCTTCTAAGGAAAGATACAAGTTCCATATCAAGATTACGATCAGCCAACATACCATTGTCACGGCACTCTGTTCTCAATGTGGAGTTGTATTTAAGGGAGTGGAAGAAAAACCTGAAAAGCCAATCCGGATAATTGCATCCCAAAGCAAGAATGTATTTATCCGACAACTTATTCGAGAGTTCCTTCGGACGATAATTCTGATCCATCCAGAAGTGAATGAACTCCAATAGGTCATCCTCCGACAAAACGTAACTATGCTGTTCCGAGCTTGGCTTGCCAAATATATGATAGACGATCCTCTTGTCTGTCTTTTGAGGAACATCCTGTCCGTTGGTCCTGCGTACATAGCCCAAGTTAATGACAGAGCCTTCACCATACAGAGAATTAAGGACAGAGTATGCAATATCATCAAAACTTGTCGTCAATATCGTCTTGAATTGACTTATCGACAACAGTTTAGTAAGGCTCTCTGTCTCATACATCCTTGGTGGTATGTTTGCCAAAACCTCAGCCGTTTCCGTATATGGATCAGACCCTATAAGCTGCCAACGTTCTTTCTTATATTCATATGAAACATCTGAGAAAGAAGACACCTCAGACATATCTATACATTTCGAAGGGTCGCTTCCCTCTGAATTAAGAGCTAGGACAAGGTTGTACAATATATAGTCTTTCAACGGTACCTTCTTACCATCGACATTCAACACAGACAGCTGATCGCCCAAGACAAGAATAACTTCCTCCCTCTCGATTTTGCTTATGAGTTTATTCCACTCTCTTTCCTTGAGTTTAACCATAGGTCTTTGAATTTATTTATCTTCATATTTTCTTAGCACGAGCAATTCAATATGAGCCAATCGTGCAGATATCCTATCATAGACGTCAAGTTTCTCCATCAACTGTCTATTTTTCTTCTTAAGAGCCTCGACATGGCTGGACATATCATTTGCCTTAGCAGCTTTGAGAACCTCAATATCCGCAAGAAGGGTCTTCTTCTGATTCTCAAGGTTATCCTTTTCATTCTTAAGCTGCTCCACTTCTGCACTAAGCTTTGATTTAGACTTGAGAAGTGCTTCATCCTTACATTGCCTGAAAATATCAACAACTACCAATGCCACAGGGACAACTGCAAAGACAATAGCCAAAACTATCAGGGAAATGAGAATCCAACAGTCAACATTGACTTCAACAGCCTCAACGAAAAGATAAGCTGCTATAAAAAACAATGAAAACACAGAAAATGTTACAATCCTAGCATTCATATCCGCCTATTTTTTAATTACATCAAAAAGGTGAACTGCAATATTAATATCGTACTGCTTAGAAGAATCCAGCAATTCTTCGTAAGGAGCGATGTCCGCATGTCTGAAATGATTATTCTTAAGGTCATTCTTCTCTGCCTTGGCAGCCTTGACCACATCCTCATCTGCCGAGAGGTGTCCCTTGAGTAAGGACATTCGCTTTTCATAAGAAAGTGGACTTGTACCCATCAAGAGTCTCTCCACATTCCATCTGTTGTGCTCCACCTCTGCAAGAAGAAGGACATCATCATGAGATATCGATGCGGGAACAGAAGGATCCAAGCCGATGCTTCTGAACTTCACCGGCACTGAATTGGCCGAATATACATTCGACTGCTGCTTGATGTACTGCTGCTCTTTCTCATACCATCCCTCATCAAGTTCTGCAGCCGACCCCATGCCTGTATAATCATCAATATGAGCATATATATACTTTATCCTCTTAGCCCAAAGCAGACGTTCCAATTGAGGGTCAAAGCATTCCTCACGCATACCAAAAGGATACAGATTGCTATAACGGTCAGCTTGTTGAGCAGTAGCCAGCACCCATCTTGTCAGCGGCTGATATACAAATACCGGTATTTCATTCTTGGCATATACCTCCGCTGGCAGATATAGAGAAGCGGCCACGTTATCCTCAGCCTCCTCGCCGCAGAATGCAAAGGACAGATACTCGGAATGGCCGTCCTTAGCTACACACTCACGGATATAATTGCGAACATTCATATCCTCAATGCCGGCATCAATGAACTCCCACTCAATATCCAGGAAACCTTTGGCATCGGAGTAATTTGGATTTACATATTCCGCCTTCGGATACATCTCCTTGACTATCCTCTCTCCATCCTTATTCCATGAGACGAGTTCTGAATAAGAAAGTTCCATCAGCGAGTCAAAGCGACCCATCCAGAAACCCAATTCTTCCTTTATTCGCTTTTGAATGAATGTGATTTTGGTTCTTTTCCCCTTAGTCATAAAATTCGGGAAATGGCACATATGCGCAGCTGTCATCGCCATGGCATATGAAACCTGGGTCATGCCCACGATGATGAAATGAACGTTGACATCGCTATCCTTGCCTATTCCTGTACGATCCAGGGTCGGATATATGATATCCTTTACTCTGCCCGACACCAGAACTCCCTGGGCCATTGTCTCTGCCGCACTGACTATATTCAGACGCAAGGAATCAGTAGAAGCGTTTTCCTTTCTATATGCAAAGACGTTCAGGGTAGTCATGCGATCAAGCACCAAATAGCAATCCTTCGCACTCACGTTTCCCTCACACTTGACGCAGATATTGTGCCAGCACTTCAGATTCAGACCATCATGCTGAGGCTCATCATCTTCACCTATCACATAGATTGAGCTGGCTTTTGTCACTCGAAGAGTATCAAGAGATGTATGGTTAGTGCGCTTTCCAAAAATCACATATATGTGTTTCATCGTCTTTGCGTCAGTATACAGCATCAGCCTTTCACGCACTTGCTCAACATCCTTGCTGGTCTGAATGACGATATCCTTATCCGATGTTCCGATCTGTTTGAGGAGATTTTCAAGGATATTGCTGGAGCCAAGAATCAATATATGGTCCTCAAAATCATATGAATACTGGCCCTTTGTTATGGACTCGATGCGCCTGTTCAAGAGATTGCCTATGGCACCGATCAAAAAGCTGGTGAAGAAAACCGCTCCTACGAGTACGATCAGAAGTTGCAAAAACACCTTGCCTTGCTTATAGCCTCCGACAAAGGCCCCCGGATCAAGCATCAGTTCCATCACACGCACTGCGCGGATCTTACAATCTGACATATTATGGACCTGTTCCTCAAGCAAGACAGATGCCGACTCCTCTTCCGGAATGAAGCCAACGACAGATGCCAGAAAAAACATCAATGCAAAGAAAAATAGGAAAATACCGCCCAACCACACAAACTGCTTTAACCTACCTTCGTATATAGCACGGTCCAAGGCTTGTCTGAATTTTCGCAAATATTTATTCATAAGTTGACATTTAACGTCTAAAGATACATAAAAAAGTTTACATCTATGACGTATATAGATTTTTATGAACTAAATGGATGCTAAATTCTTGATTGTAGCGAACTTCGCAAGAAAGACGTTGCAAAAAATATAAGTCTCGGAAAACCATGGGTTTTCCGAGACCACATCAACAGTCAGTCTATTTGCCTAAGATCTTAAACCCAAGCTTGCAGATGAGCTTCAATGTGCCTAGGGCCGTGTCACGGTCGTATGCCTTCTCCACCTCCGGCAGATCCTCGTACGGCACCAGGCATGGGTGATGCTTCAGGGCATCATTACGCTCCGGGCCATAGGTCCATCCCTGATCCATACGGCTCTGGGCCCACACCTCATGGACATTCTTCGCCATCTTCTCTACAAGTTCATTCAACTCCTGTGGCAACTGGACATCACTTGTGTCCATCGGTTGCGGTACATAATTCTTTCTCATATTTTTCAGTGTATATCGCTATATACATGATTCTTTCCAAAACGTAGCTTAGATCAGTCACAAATTTAACTTTACTCCGAGAGGATATATTCACGACTTATTTCTTGGCAGCCTTACGGGAAGCCCCCTTACGGGCCTTGCGCTTTGATTCCTGGATGGCCTTGCGGACCTTTTCCTTGCGGGCAGCCTTGTTGATGCCTACAGTCACGTTATCGAATGAGCCGTCCTCGCCCTTGATGAATGAGGTTCCGCGGCCATGCTCGTAGTCGATGCGGTCGTAGATCCTTTCCTCAAGACCAGTCTCGATCAGCTCATAATCAA
>JAEIGA010019305.1_pt1 | contig 10395 bp, 8 predicted proteins | sample 9270691 | NCBI WGS metagenome assembly JAEIGA01 (sample SAMN17057246, study PRJNA624740) | gut metagenome | biome: biome; isolation source: fecal sample | host: Bos grunniens | place: China: Xizang | collected 2019
CCTTGCTCGCTTGTTCTTTGAATGTAGGTGCGGAGTATAACATCCTTAATAACCATATCGCTTTCGGTCTGTTGTCGCATACACAGTTCCTTTCCAAGGCTGCATATAGCGACCTCACCGTATCGGCAAACTTCAGACCTATGAACTGGTTAACCTTGACGTTGAGCCACACGTTCCTCAACCATAACAGACCAGGAGTATTCGGTGCGGCGCTCAACTTCCACCCTGCGGGTTTGAACCTCTACATTGGTTTGGATTACATCGACACAAACTTGGTAACCTATACCAACGAGGCTTTTGCTGAGGGAGCTTTAGGACGCACGCTCTACATCCCACGTTATGCTAAGTCTCTTAACTTGAACTTCGGTTTGGGCTTCAACTTCGGTCGTCCAAAGCATCTCAAGGAGGCAGAAAATTAACGTAGGTTAGGTGCAAATATGGGCTGTCTGACAGATTTGTCGGACAGCCCATATTCATTATATATATAATATATGTAACCCTATCTTTCGCTCGGTTATCGCGGAGGGTTGTTCAATGCTGCTTACAAATCTACCCCTCCCCGTCTTGCTACCGAAAGGTTACTCCCAGAGAAGCGGTGCGCCAGCAGCACTAATCTCAGCGTCGGAGATCTCTACAGCTATGATGCCTTCGTCAAACGATGCTACCTCGTATGGCTGGTAGACGATGACAACGCCCTGCTCCGAGAGTGTCGCAGTGCTGAATGGTGGCAGATGCTCTGCCGACTCTACAATGATATTATTCTCGGAAGTCAGCTTGGCGTAGATAAGCTCCTTGATCGCCGCTTCCCACTCACCGTCGAGCAGGTAGCCGAAGTCGTAGAGGCCTCCTGTTGCAAGGTCGAAGCACTCGTACCATAGTGCTGAGCCGCCGTGTACACCTCCGGTGTATGACTCAAGAAGTGTCTCATAGCAGAGCACCGTGTTGTCGCGCACAAAGAACGAGGTTTGGTCCATAGAGTACCAACACATAGGCCCACCCTCAAATGCGTAGCCTGCGTACTCCTCCACGAGGAGCTTTGCCGAGGCCTCCAGGTCTACCTCTGGAGTACTGTCGGTCATAGCCTCGTGACCCTCGAAGCTGTTGAGGTAGTTCTGCATCTCAATCTTTGCGAAGATGTCGCTCTCCTCGATGTTCTTAATGCGCTGATAGGCTATCTTCACGGTGTAGGATTCGTCATCCGACACCTCGTATGTAAATGTTTCGAACTCTGGCAACGTGGGCTTAGCGATGTTGTTGCAGCCGATGAGTGATAGTGTTGCCCATATAAAAGCTAAAAATCTATAATTTTTCATACCTTCTTATATTAAATTTGTGTAAAGTTACGAAAATTTATGTTACATCCAAATAATTTTTGCGATATGTTTTTGGGGCGTCTTAGCGGTCAAAGAGGATAGAAATACAATATTAATATATAGAAAGGGTTGTAAAAATGATGAAAAAGTAGGAAAAATGCAGATTTTTCGAAAAAAAAGTGTAAAAAGTTTTGGAGAATAAAATTTTTGCCGTATATTTGCAGTGTCAAAAGGAAACAACCTAATGACAGCTCAAAATGGTGGATTCATCTAAGGGCTAGGATACGTGCCTCTCACGCACGACATAGGGGTTCGAATCCCCTATCCACTACTAAAAACCGTTGATTTTCAACGGTTTTTCTTTTTATATCCCTATGTCAATATCCCTCTGCAGTGCGGTGCTGTGGTGTGATAGTGTAGGTGGTGAGCTTGGTTTCTTTCTTGGGGAGTGTATGTTACTATGATTGGCAGTCTATGGGTATGAATAGGTGATATATGGGTTTGATATAAATAAAGCTCCGAGTGATTTCCACCCAGAGCTTCTCTATTTACGTTTTATGCAGTGTTACTCGGCGTTATCCCACCATTCGTCGAACCACTCCACATCTGTGCGGCAGCCCTCGAGAGAAGTATGCCACTTGAGTTTTGCAACGTCGCTACGCTGACCCAAGGGGTCAATTACCATAGCTGCGGTAGTAATATCGCTATTAATATTAGTTAATTATTTGTGTTGTCATAAAATAGTGGAGTAAAGCATCGTACCTTTGTTGCCGCGGTCTAATGTCGTAGGGTTTTGGGCTTGAGGAGGTGGCTGTGCACCTGAACAAGGAATGTGGAGATCAGGCCGTCGCGGTAGACGAGGCGGTGCTTCCAGCGGTTGGCCCACCAGCGGCGACATTTGAACCATACAACGCGCAGCAGACCGCCGTCGGGTTGCTGTTCGGAGAACTCCGGTTGGAGAATATCGGCCAAGATGCGAGCCTCGATATCCGTGCGGCGCGTGACAGACGGAATATGCTCTGCGTCGATGTCGAAAAAGTCTATGGCATAGGCATTTAGAGCATCAAGAAACCTATCCATCTTATGCTCGCGACAGACCTCATACAACCACTTCCAATCAATCGCACTGTGGTGCGCCTTGATAAACATTGCCCAGTCGACAACGTGGCGCAGGAGAATCTCGACGGCTGCGAAGTGCGCCGCTGCGTGACGCACTAAAAAGAGTGCGTGCATATTCACCGGCGGCAGATAGACTCGCTCGCCCTCGACATCCGTGGCGAGGCTCTCCTCCATAGTTCGCCTGAGCAGCTCCCGCTCCAGCTCGCGGTTGGAGAGGTGGGAGTGGATGTTGAGAAAATCGAAGTGGTTTTCGACCATAACGCCGTCGATATGGAAGACCGTGTGGTGGTGCTTATCGGCATCAATCTTCAGGCCAAGTGTCTCACGCAGAGCCTCATCGCCACGCTGCTGATCGCCATAGAGCCAGATGTCTACATCGCAGCAGGGGCGATACTCTGGCGTGGGGTAGCAGAGGCTGAGGCCGTAGCCCTTGAGTATCATCATACGTATCTCCCTCTCGGCGTATATCTCGGCAAGATGTTTTATGGCGCGTTTCTGCTTGTTGTAACGTTTCACACATCGCTCCACAGCGTATGCCCACTGCAGCTTCGTTCCTTTGTCGAGCGGATGAAGCTCGTCGATGAGGTTGTTTGCGGCAAGAGTCTCCAGACCCTGCCACGCCACGGCAGCAACATCCTGCTGCATAGCAAGCCTGAGTACCTCATTCCAATCCTTGCAACGCATTGGTTCGCGGGGAAGTATGTCGGTGAGGGCTGTGCGCAGTAGGGTTAGTAGTATCTCTTTTGCATCTCGGTTCTTCATATTCGTCATCCTAATTCTGAGAAATAATGCGGTTGTATACTGACATATAGCCATCCACCATCCTATCAACCGTCAGCTCCTTTTCGAATATCTCTAATGAGCTGTGGCTTAGGTGTTTATATATCTTGCTATCCTCGAGTATCTCCTCTATCTTCGTTGCGAAGAGGTCGGCATTGTTTGGAAGCACATAGCCGTTAACGCCGTCGCGCACTATCTCGCTCACACCACCCACATTCGAGGCCACCACAGGCTTGCCGAAGCTCATAGCCTCGAGGATCACCATCGGCAGACCCTCGTAGTTGGAGGCAAGCATAAACAAATCGGCCTGGGAGCAGTATGCCCCGGCATTGGGGATGTTACCCACAAAGTGGCAGTTCTCGGGCAGAGGACCATACTCCGTGACCTCCTCGAGGTTGCCTATCCACACAAAGCCATACTGCGGCAGGCGGCGGGCAACGTCAATGAACAAGTCGGGGCGTTTCGGGTCGCTGACGCGGGCTATCGACAGTACCACCTTATCGTAGCGACTAAGCTCGGCGATATCCTGTAGGTTTGCCGTTTCGGGACGCGATATGCCGTTGTATGCCGTTGATACGTTGTGTTTTATGCCCTCCGCTATGAGGTTCTCTTTGTCGTAGTTGCTCACCGCAACAATAGCGCTGCAGAGGTGCTGCAACGCTCTCTCAACGGGCAGGAACTTGCGAAATGCCACGCGCACAGAGTCGAAGCCGTGTACCGTATATACCGTCCTCTTACGTGGGAAAACCAGTCGACCCAATGTTCCAGCCTTCGAGGAGTGGAGGTGCACAACGTCGGGCTTGTGGCGTTTGTATATCTTGTGCAACTCCCTAATTGCCAAGATATCGCTCTTTAGAGATATGCTTCGCTGAAGGTGTGGGCAATGCTCTCTTGTCACCCTCTCCGACACCATATCCCACATCTTTCCATCGCCCTCGCCAGCCACGAGTACCACATCGTGACACGCGCTGAGGTAGTTAGCCAACTGCACCACCACACTCTGCGCACCGCCCAACTCCGAGCGTGTTATTACGAGCATTATCTTCATAGTGAACTCTTTAGCATTAAAACAATAGGAATGGTATAGGCTGATAGAGTATATCGGTGCCTACATTACAATAGCAATTGTATATAAACCACGTTATATGCAAAATGTATACAAAAGGCATTATGCAGATGAAGCTCTTTATCGCCGAGTCTCTATTTAGCTGATAGATGTTAAGCATATAGAGGTAAAGCAGCACCATCGCCACATATACAAGTCGCTGACCAACAACCGAGAAGGAGATAAACAAGAAGCTGCACGTAACGAAGAAGAGCATCAGTTTGTATATCCTCAATTCGTATTCGGTTTGATTGAGTGTGTGTCGATTGCGACGTATATATATGAGGAATAAGGCGATAAAAATCGCACTTATCTGATTGTTTAATCGTGTGAGCTGCGTGGTCAGCGATTTGTTGAACTCAATATCGGTATCCTCGTCTCCGTAGTTGCCTATTCGGTCGGCAATAGCCTCATTTTCAACCGTTCCCATAACTATATCCACAGCACCAAGGTAGGATGATGTGTCGAGAAATATCGACACCACGCACACCGCAACTGCCAAATAATGAAGCAGTGCGTTAGGAATCCTTATGAGCCATATCACCAGTGCCATTGCCACGGCAAATATATATCCGAAGTGAATAAGCGGCGTCAGCAACAGTCCTACAATCCACCACTTGCGATTGTCGATAACCAATCTTATCAGCGAGTAGACAAACAGCGGAAATGCCGAGAAGTTGCGGATGCCACCCATAAGCGGGATATTCGACTCCATAATCATAAACAGAAGAAGTATGACTATGGGCAGTGTGTAGCGCATACGCCTGTCGCGCAGAAAGCGTTTCATAACAAGCATATAGAAGAATCCGCCAAATAATCCTACGGCCAGCATCATTATATGTGGGTCGTCCGAGACTCTTCGTGCCACCGTAAAGAGCAGATTCTCATAGATATCCTTTATCTCTCCAGCCTTAAAATCCTCGATAATCTCACCCACGCCCTTATTAGCGTCGTACTGCGTGAAGGACCAATATTTTCGATAACTATCCGCGCGTGTATCCTCAAACGTATGGCAATAGCCAAAGAGCGCGAAGAAGAGTACAAAGACGATCTGACTGCTTCGTTTTTGCAGGTCGAAGCAGGAGTATAGAAACGTCAAAAGTGGTGATAATATAAAAAATACTAAGCGCATTTATTCTTGGGATAGTTTTAAAATATGAACCTTATATTCTGCGTGACAGGCGTCGCAGCGCTATTATAACCCCTATTGGCATCAATGCCGCGCACCTTTTTGCCAACGAGCGAAGATGTGTCTTAAGAGGTAATTGCCTGAAGTACCAACGCTGGGACTCTTTTATGTTGCCCGCTTTGAGATGGGTTAGGACCCCGTCACGAAGCGATCTTCGGCCATAATCCTCGGTGCTTTGCGCACATAGTGCCGCCGAGGCATCATAGTTGCCACATATCGTAACCACACCTCTTTTAGCCAGCTCCGCCATAATATCTGCCCCTCGTTGCGACGCAACAAGCACGGCAGAAATTCCATCTTCGCGATGTTCAAATTGCGGACCGAGGAAGTCACCCAAACGCAAATCGGCAGCAGAGTGCTGCTTGCGGAGGCTGCACGTAAAGCACGAGGCGTTCAGCGCGACATTATCGAAGAAGTATCTATAAAAGGTATCCTTGTAAGCCATACCCGTGTACTCACCTCGCTCTCCTACGACTTTTATGGAGTATTGGTGCCAGCCGTTGCCCTTATATCTGAAGTTAAGATTGGAGATCTTGCCGAGTCTCTCTCGATGCTCTTTCACGTAGGGATTCCACACAAGATAGGATGGCACTCCGTGGCAGAACAGATCAACAAAAATAATGTCATTTGCAAAGCGTTTCACCCTCACCAACTCTCTTGCGCCGAAGATCTGGCACGGCGTGCCGAAGAAGATAAACCCCTGCTTAGGGTCGCTCGATGCTATATCTACAAATTTGCGTAGTGCCGCCGATGTGTCGCCCTGGATATACTTCGAGCCCTTGATACTCTCCAACTCCAATACGGATGATACGATCACGCTCTCAGCCTTGTCACGCTCATAGTTGTATATTGTGCCGAAGACCTTGTATCCATTCTCGATGCCCCACTTCGCAATCTCATATCCAATGCCTCCCGATGTTGTGGTTTTGTGTGTGTCGGGATTGGAGCTGTGGCAGCCAATAACCCTCTGCTCAGATATTGTCGCGTAGCTCGCCGTGGACTGAAATCTGTAGCATACACCCTTGCACGCTCCGCAGTCGACGCAGCGCGACATATCGACGGATGGCGCAAAGAACCCTTCGTCGTTGAGCCTTATGGATATAGCGGCCTTGTGGCATACCGCGCTGCAAGCTCCGCAGCCGGTGCACTCTAACGTGCTGTGTGATAAGATGCTATTTTGCATATACTCCCTCTATTGCATTTCTTAAGTAGCTCTCCGACTCCTCGCGCATAGCCGTTATGCGGCTGCTCAGAGCCTCGCTATCCATCTCTGTTCCCAGAACTCGCTCTATCTCGTCATAGCTGATTCTCTGGAGCATCCTCGATTCCAATCCGAGCTTCGAAACCAAGTCGTGCATCTTCGAGGAGTTGACCTCCTTGCTGTAGTAGATGGCCATAGGGCGGTTGGTGATTGCTGCGGCAATGGTGCCGTGGAACGTATCTGTTATGACATACTTGGCCAAGGAGATACACTTCAGCCACTCCAGAGCGTTGCAGGCAATATTCACGTCGCACCACTTATGATATGTTCCTGGCGATATGGTTATGAGGTTGTGCTGGCGCGCAAATCGCTTTATCGCCTCCACCTCTTCTCCATCCACGAAGCGCGCATCATAGGAGTAGACCACCAAAAAGTCGCGTTTCGGACACTTAGATGGCGCGATGTAATCCTCGATGGGGAACTGATAGAGTAGTGCCGGATCGCACACCTCACATACCTCCCTGCCAGTGAGCTCCTCCACGATATTTCGTGTCGACTTGTCGCGTGCCGATAGATATTTAAAGGCTTTTAGTCCGCTGCTCATAAGATTGCGGCAGTGATAGTGGTCTATGCGCTTCATATCCGTTTGTCCGCACGACGGTGCGTAGGCTATCATATTGTCGCAATTCACCGCGTGGCCGAACATCATAGTATTGACGCCTAACTCAAGACTAAATACCTCATCTGCGCCCACCACCGCAGCATCAATATCGGCCAATGAGTAAGAGGCGTGGTGCATAGTTGAGGTACGGAACTTTTTGTTAATGAGGTATTTCATTACATTGTGCCACGTCAGACGTAGACCCTTGGCTATCAAGAAGTTTTTGATGATGTATGGCACGGACGACAATCCAATCTGGTTGCGCTTCTCGAGCTCGGGAACAAAGTCGTAATTCTTCTTATAGGTGAGTACCACAGGCTTATGTCCCCACGACTCAAGCAGTTGGTACATAGCATAGAGCTGCAGTTGCGCGCCTTGATTGTTAACATCATAATGTGTCAGAATACCGATCTTCATAAGAAAACAGCAATGTTATTTATTACCCAAATTACGACCTCCTCGTAGCTTAGCCATTAGCATAGTGGCAATCTCATCGCGTGTGGCTACGTTTATGAGCAAGTATAAAAATCCATATATAATCGCAACTATGAGCCAATTGATATGGCATAACTGCATAGTGGATACAACAATGAGGCCAACGATAAGCGATTTTATCAGTATGCCAAGCACATCGCCGATCTGTCGCGAAAGTTTGTAGCCGAGGTAATGCGCGGCAAGCGCTGCATTTGTGAGGTAGTTTACGATGTTGCTAAGGACCATTGCCGCCAGCACAGCCCCCATACTGATATGTACGGCAAGAAGCACCGAGAGGATCAGAAACAGACTCTTAAATACGCCAGCATAGAAGAGCACCTTGCTGCGTCCTGTTGCGGCTATGGCATAGTAGTTAAGGTATTGCAAAGCGCAGAAGTAGCCGCCTATGCACAGCACCTGAAAGTAGGGTACTGCATCGAGCCACTTCTCTCCGAAGAGGAAGTTTATGAGCGGCTCGGCAATGATCATAAGCAGTGTGAGGAGTGGGAAGATGATAAATGCGATGGTCTTGGTGTTTATTCGCAACTTCTCACGGAGGATCTCCATATCATTCTGCAACTTCGAATAGAGTGGAAATAGCACCTGATTCATAGCACTCGGCAGTGTTATGCAGGCCACCTCCTCCATCTTTTTGGCCTGGGAGTATTGTCCGGCTATGGATGGAGCAAAATATTTTCCTACAAGCGTACTCTGAATATGGAAGCAGAGGTTGCTCAGGATATCCGATATGAGGATGTATTGGCCATAGCCAAATAGGCGTTTGAGTGACCTCATAGAGAATGTCAACGAGGGTCTCCACTTTGCAAATACCGATAACAGCAGGTTGGAAAGCAGACTGTTGACGATATGTATGGCTATGAGGCCCCAGAGACCATATCCCGCAGCAACCATAGCGATAGCCACCGCGGCAGCTATGACGTAGGCGATGATATTGGCAATGGCAATATGCTTAAATGCCATATCTCTTCGTAGCTTCGCCTTTGGAGTCACACCCAAGGAGTTGATAACAATAACAACGGACAACACGCGAAGCAATTGCTCGAATATTGGGTTGCCCAAGAAAATGGCAATATATGGTGATGATAGGTATATTAAGCCATAGAGTAGGGTGGCAACCACTATATTTATATAGAATGTTGTCGAGAAATCCTCCTCATCGGCATCGCTCTTTTGGATTAGTGCCGCGCCGAAGCCTCCGTCAGCCAAAATGCTCGATACCGCCACAACGACCATTATCATTCCCACAAGTCCAAAGTCATCTGGTGTCAGCATCCTGGCCAACACTAAGTTGATGACAAATTGCAGAATGACTATTCCGAACTTATCCACGGCACTCCACAGGGTGCTGCGTGCTATGTTGTAACTCGTTGGGGAACTCATCTCACATAGATCATAAATCGTGTCACTAATCCCTCATAAAGAGGTCGCGGGTGTAGACCTTGTCACTAACATCGTCCAAGTCGCTATGGTAGCGGTTGGTGATGATGACGTTGCTCTCGTGCTTGAAACGCTCAAGGTCGCCAACAACTTCCGAGCCAAAGAACATCGCGCCATCCTCCAGCGTAGGCTCGTAGATGATGATCTTTGCACCTTTGGCCTTTATGCGCTTCATAACTCCCTGAATCGACGAGTGGCGGAAGTTATCCGAATTGCTCTTCATCGTCAGGCGGTAGACTCCCACCGTCACTTCGCGCTCCTTCGCGGCATCCCAGATGCTCGAACCTACGTAGTATCCCGCCTTGCGAAGCACCTGATCTGCAATATAATCCTTGCGTGTGCGGTTGCTCTCCACAATCGCGGTCATCATATTCTGTGGTACATCGGCATAGTTGGCAAGCAGCTGCTTGGTATCTTTAGGCAGGCAGTAGCCTCCGTAGCCAAACGACGGATTGTTGTAGTGTGTGCCGATGCGAGGGTCGAGGCCCACACCCTCGATGATAGCCTTCGAATCGAGGCCCTTCATCTCGGCGTAGGTGTCCAACTCGTTGAAGTAGCTCACGCGTAGCGCAAGGTAGGTATTGGCAAAGAGCTTCACAGCCTCTGCCTCCTTGGTACCCATATAAAGCACCGGGATGCTCTTCGTTGTGGCACCCTCCTGCAGAAGCTCGGCAAAACGGCGCGCCGACGACTCTAATTGCTCGATATCGGCAAGTGCTGCAATGGCGCTATTCTCCTCGTTGTACTCCTCGCCATCAATCTGCTTGGGAGAGCCGATGATGATGCGCGAAGGGTTGAGGTTGTCGTATAGTGCCATCGACTCGCGCAGAAACTCCGGGGCAAAGAGTAGGTTGAGACGCTTTATGCCTCGTGCCGCATAGCGGACGTAGAGGCTGCGGCAATATCCCACAGGTACGGTACTCTTGATGATTATCGTAGCCTCGGGGTTGACATCCAGCACCATATCCACCACATCCTCTATGTGGTGTGTGTCGAAGAAGTTGCGCTGAGGGTCGTAGTTTGTGGGCGTTGCGATAACCACGAAATCTGCATCGCCATAGGCCTCGCGACCATCGAGCGTAGCACGCAGATTCA
>JAEIGA010019306.1_pt1 | contig 10395 bp, 9 predicted proteins | sample 9270691 | NCBI WGS metagenome assembly JAEIGA01 (sample SAMN17057246, study PRJNA624740) | gut metagenome | biome: biome; isolation source: fecal sample | host: Bos grunniens | place: China: Xizang | collected 2019
AGTTTGTCGATTTGAAAACAGGGATCATTGCTTTTGGAATTGATAACGAGAATGCCGTTTTTGCGTTGCAGAGTCATTCTCACCGGACGTCCCCAGCTGCCGAATTTGTTGGAAGCATCCCACTTCATCGGCTCTGCACCGGAAAGAATTGCAGAAAACAGCAGGGCGACAGTTAAAATAAACTGTTTCATTTTATATACCTTTCAATTTCACGGTTTCGGACGATTATGAAGTTCACAGGTATCCATAATGTGCGGGTTCATATAATTATAGAGACCGGCTTTAGTGAATTTTCCGGCGCCGTCAAAGAGGTCGCCAAGTCCCAGACTTGATACACGGCCGTCCAGATGGAGCGTGTTGGTTCGTTTGTTGTGAGTTGCACCGAGGACACCTTTGGATGTGGTGTTGAAAGGATAGAAAAATTTATCGTAAGAGTGGAATTGATAAACTTCTGCGGTTTTGGAGATCGCGGAATTGCTTTTGTAATTCATCACGTCCATAATGAAAATACATTTGGGAGCGTTGGGAAACTTCATGATCGCGGTGATTTTGCTCAAGCGGTTCATAGTGGTTTTTCCGGGGTTTGCGGAATAATTTTTACCGAAAGTACCGATATTCAAGCCGTAGGACATCTCATAACAGGTGTTGTTGCCGTCATCCCATTTGTTCACCGGATTGGACGGGCAAGTCATATAATCCGGTTTCTTGCCACCGCCGGCAAGGCTTTTGAGCTTGGTGTACCACCATGTGCCGTTCGGGATGCTGCCCAGAGCGTATTCATCGTTGGCATCCATGTACAGCTGGTGGAGATATCCGACTTGCTTGAGGTTGCTCTGACAGCTGGTGGAACGCGCCCGCTGTCTTGCCTGACTCAATGCCGGTAAGAGCATTGCTGCTAAAATTGCTATTATCGCGATCACGACCAGCAGTTCGATCAAGGTGAAAAACGCCATTTTTTCTTTTGTTTTCATTTTTCGTCCTTTCCTTTTAAATTATGGGGTAAATTTTTTGTACTTTCTCTGATTATAAGTTTTCCGGTTATCGGAGTTTGTTCCGGAAATTTTTTGTTTCCAATGGAGAGAATTATATTGCGCATGCTGATTACACCGGATTCAAAAAAAGATTCATCCACCGTTGTCAGTGCCGGGGATGAGAAATTGCTGACATTGGTATTGCCGAAACCGGCGACACCGAATGCATCGGGAATACGGATGTTGCGCAAATATGCCGCCTGAAGCAGCCGGCAGGCAAGGTAGTCGTCACCACAGAAAACCGCATCCGGCTTCAAATCGATAATATCATCCGGAGAAACGTCGTGATGATTGAAAAATAATGGGGAAAGTTGATGCTTTTCCATAACCTCCCGGTATCCGGCTTCGCGCAGCGGCATCTGGAGATAGTTGCCTCCGTAACAAATAATTTTCTTATATCCGCACTCAACCAGATATTCCGTCATTGCCGCCGCACTGTTCTGCTGATCCAGAAAAGGATGCTCCGGATGTCCGGTCTGATTCAATCCGGTGATCGGAATACCCATATTAAAAAAATGCTGTGGAATATTTTTAACCAGAGAGCTTGAAATGCCCAGACAGACGATCGCATCCATTCTGGCCTGGATCGCTTTGGTCAGGGCTGATTCGAGATCGTCATCTACCTGAAACAGCCGGAGAGAATAACCATGATTCTGAGCTTCCTGTGCATAGCCGCGGATGATTGGGAAGATAAAATCTTTGAATTCGGAGACGATGCCAATGGCATGAGTACGCCCTTTGACCAACGAAAGCACCAGATCGTTGCGTACATAGCCCAATTTCTTTGCGGTATCGAGAATTTTTTTCTGTACCGCCTTGGATACACGCTGATCCTGATGACACCGCCCGTTCAAGACAAAAGATACCGTGGTACGGCTTACACCGGCCTTTTCGGCAATCTCTTTCATTGTAACCATAACTTTGATAACCTATGTTAGTTATTTTCTGTAAAATATATATAACAAAGTTGTATTTGTCAAGTTTTTTAAATAAAAAACGTTGATTTTTTACGGACTTGAGCCAATTCTACAGGCTGATTTACAGGCAGGTTTTCTGTATCAACTGCACTGCGCCACTTGCCTGATTCCATGAGTTTGGCTTCAAAAACGGTGCTGATTGAATAGCTGCTGCCAAGGGTATAGCGTTTCATTAACACCGGATCAATCAAAAGTCAATGTCTTGATTTCATTATTATCTGCAAGTTCGTTGACCGTTTTCGCATCGGGAATGTCTTTCGGCTCCTGCCGGGCTGCATCGTTTTTCAGCTGCGATGATGATTATTTCATTAAATTTTACATTTTATACTTTACAAAGGGGTAATGTGGTGTTATCTTATAAAGGTAAGTATAACATAAAGAGAAAAGAAACAATGGGTGCTAAAAATTGGAAACTGTCCGGAAATTTTCTGACACAAGACGTTGATCTTATCCAGCAGAAATTTTCACTCCCCCGTCCGATCGCGGTCTACTTTGCTTCCCGCGGCATCGGCGCTGATCAAGTCCGAGATTTTATCAATCCGCGACTGGCAAACTTGAGCGATCCTTACCGTTTTCCCGGGATCAAAGAGGCTTCTGCCCGGCTGTGGCAGGCGATCGCCGACCGTGAACCGATCCTGATCCACGGCGACTACGATACTGACGGCATTACCGCCAGTGCGCTTCTGGCTTTGGTGCTCCGGCAGAATGGAGCGGTGGTCAACTCATTTATCCCCCACCGCTTTGATGACGGCTACGGATTCACCCCGGAATCTCTGGAAAAAGCTCTGGAAATGTTCGGTAAATGCGGCGTGCTGGTCACTGTCGACTGCGGTATCACCAGTTGCGAAGCGGTTCAGAATGCCGTAGCGATGGGCATCGATGTCATCGTCACCGACCACCACGAAGCCGGCAGTGAACTGCCCAAAGCTCTGGCGGTGATCAACCCCAAAGTTTATCCCGAACTGGAAGATTTGCAATTGCTTTCCGGTGCCGGTGCGGCATTCAAACTTTCTCACGCTTTTGTGAAGTACGGACGGGAAAACAATCTCGGCGGTTTCCAGACCAATCTGGAAGAGGTCCTGGATTATGTCGCCCTCGGTACAGTGGCGGATATCGTTCCGCTGCTCGGCGAAAACCGGATCCTGGTCAAATATGGTATCGAAGCATTGCGCCGTCAGCTGCGCCCCGGAATCCGGGCTTTGATCGAAAGTTCCCGCATCCGTTCGGAACTGGCTCCGGCGGATATCACTTTCCGTCTGGCTCCCCGCATCAACGCTGCCGGTCGGGTCGGTGATGCCAATGTCGCTTTGCAGCTGCTGGAATCTGACTGCATCGTGGATGCCTACAACTGCGCCGGACAACTGGAACAATTCAACCGCAACCGTCAGGAAAAAGAGCAGGAGATCTATCAGGACGCCCGTGAACAGATCGAACGGAATCTCGCCTGGCAGAGCCCCTATTCGCTGCTGGTCGCCGGAAGAGACTGGCATCAGGGGGTCATCGGTATCGTGGCATCCCGTTTGGCCAGAGATTACAACCGTCCGACGATCGTTCTGACCATTCAGGGCGACGAAGCCTACGGTTCCGGCCGCAGTATTGCCAATTTGAATTTAGTCGAAGTTTTGAGTCAGAGCGCTCACTTGCTCGAACGTTACGGCGGCCACCCGATGGCGGTCGGTATCGGGCTCAAAACGGAAAATATCGCCGCATTCTATGAGGAGATGGACCGGGAGATCCGCAAACAGATCTCTCCGTCGGAACTGGAACGTTTTATCGCTTACGACGGCGAAGCGGAACTGGAAGAGCTGACTCCGGAATTTTTCACCTATCTTGATCGGCTTTCTCCCTTCGGACACAGCAACCAGAAACCGGTCTACCGTTTCAACGAACTTCGGGTCGTGCGGTGCGGTGCCATCGGCGGTGGAGCCCACACCCGTGGTACGCTGCAGGGCAGACACCGGCAGATGGATTTCATCGCATTCAACCGTCCGGTGACGGAATTCAGTTCCCGGATACTGGACGTGCTTGCCACTCCGCAGTTGAACCGGCAGCAGCCCGGCGAACCGCCGCAGTTGAATATCATCGATATAAAGGATGTCTACTGATATTTAACAGTTGCATCCGGTAAAATCGCACTCTTGTAGGAAAGGGTATCATTATGAAATATCTGGAACTGACTGTCGGGGCAGTATTGGTTTACAACTTTGTCTTATCCCGTTTTCTCGGGATATGTCCTTTTCTCGGTGTCTCCAAACGCCTGGGGACAGCGATGGGTATGTCAGGGGCGGTCATATTTGTGATGACGATCGCCTCCTGCATCACCTCGATCATTTCCAATTATCTGTTGAAATTCACCATCAGCGGCCAGGTGGTGAATTTGGATTTTCTCCGGATCCTGCTCTTTATTCTGGTTATTGCCGCACTGGTACAGCTGCTTGAGGTGATGATGCAGAAGCTCACCCCTGCGCTCTATCGGGCGCTGGGAATATATTTGCCGCTTATAACCACCAATTGTGCCGTGCTCGGAGCTGCCACCATCAATGCGGAAAACGCCCGCAGTGTGCTGGACTCCACCATTTTCGGAGCCTTTTCCGGAGTGGGTTTTGCGTTGGCGCTTCTGTTGTTTTCCAGTATCCGGGAAAAATTGGAACTGGCTGCCCCGCCCAAATCTTTTGAAGGTACTCCGATCGCACTGGTGACTGCCGGTATTCTGGCAATGGCATTTACCGGTTTCGCCGGATTGTGCTGAAATTCCTGATGAAAGGAGCATTATGACGCTTTATGTTGCGCTGGCGTTGATGGGAGTGCTGGGAGTTGTGCTCGGCGGTGTCATCGGCGTTTTTGTGAAAATTTTCAAAGTGGAAAAAGATGCCCGGGCCGAATTGGCTCTCGAACTTCTGCCCGGAGCAAATTGCGGCGGATGCGGCAAGGCAGGATGTGCAGATTTCGCCCGGGCGCTTGCCGCCGGAGAGGTCATGCCGGGACATTGTCCGGTATCGAGTTCCGAACAGCGTTCGGCAATCGCCATCGCTCTGGGTATCGATGCCGGCCTCGTGGAAAGAAAACAGGCAGTCGTCACCTGTCGCGCCAATCTCGGCGCCGAAGAGATGAATTACAACGGTGTTCAGGAATGTAACGCCGCCAATCTGGTTGCCGGAGGACCGACCACCTGCCGCTACGGATGTCTGGGGCTGGGCAGCTGTGCCCGGATCTGTCCTTTCGGTGCGATCGAGATCATCGGCCGGGTGGCGGTGGTTCATCCGGAATTGTGTACCGGTTGCGGTAAATGTATCGAAGTTTGCCCGCGGCATGTTATCAAAATGGTTCCGGCGGATGCGGATATCCATGTGTACTGCAACTCGCCGGACAAGGGAATTGTCAAACGGGAATATTGCAAAGCCGCCTGTATAGGCTGCCGCAAATGCAGCCGGGCATTTCCGGGGAAATTCAAATTTGACGGATTCCTTGCGGTGATCGATTATGATAATTCGAAATTACTGAGTTCCGAAGATATTGAAAAGTGCGATTGTCCTGCCAACTGTATCATGAAAGAAAGTGACCGTTATCAGATCGCCAAAAATGCAGTCGCTCAAGGAGAAAAATGAAAAGTTCACGAAATGTAATGACCTTTTCCGGCGGTATCCATCCCTGCGGTGACGGTAAGCGCCTCACCTGTTTCAATGCGGTGCAGACAGTTCCGCTGTTGGACAAATATCAGGTGATCCTCGCTCAGAATGCCGGAAACCCGCCGGTTCCGGTGGTTAAAAAGGGCGATGAAGTCAAAAAATATCAGCTTATCGCCCAAGCGGACGGTTTTGTTTCTGCCAATTTGCATGCTCCGACCAGCGGGATCGTTTCCAACATCCGGGAGATCCCCGGCACGATGGGGATCCCGGCGATGGCGATCGAAATTTCCGCCGACGGCAAGGATGAAGGTGCCCCGCCCTTTGAAATCATTTCCGATTGGAAAAATGCCGACCCGCAGCTGCTCAAACAGCGGGTGATCGACGCCGGGCTGGTTGGCATGGGCGGAGCTTCGTTCCCGATGCACGTCAAACTTTCACCGCCCCCCGAAAAAAAGGTGGATACTCTGATCCTCAACGGCGCCGAATGTGAACCGTATCTTACCGCCGATCACCGCTTGATGCTGGAATTTCCGGAAAAAGTGGTGCGGGGTGCCGCCATTCTGGGACGTATCCTCGGTATTTCCGAAGTCGTTATCGGTGTCGAGATCAACAAGCTCAATGCCATTGAAACATTGGAAAAATTCACCGAACAGTATGGGGTCAAAATCGCCACCTTGCATGTGCGCTACCCCCAGGGATCGGAAAAACAATTGATAAATGCCATCACCGGGCGGACGGTCAAATCCGGTACTTTACCGATGGATTCCGGATGTGTGGTGCAGAATGTCGCCTCTGCCGCCGCATTGGATGATGCCGTGACCCGGGGGATCCCCCTGATCGAACGCATCGTCACCGTTACCGGCAAAGTGGTCGCCAAACCGGGGAATTTCCGGATCAAGATCGGCACCCCCGCTCTGGAAGCGGTCAGATTCGCCGGAGGGGTCACCGCAGAACCGGGAAAATTGGTTTTCGGCGGGCCGATGATGGGATTTGCCCAACGTTCATTTCAGGTGCCGGTGGGTAAAAATACCTCCGGTATTCTGTTGATACCGCAGGAGCAGTCATTCAATTTTGAAAGCAGCGGCTGCATCCGCTGCGGCCGTTGTGTGCAGGGATGTCCGATGCATCTGGTGCCGTGTTCGCTCTCAACGGCGATCGAAGCCGGACGGATCGATCTCGCCGCCGAAAATCATGTCATGGATTGCATGGAGTGCGGTTCTTGCGCCTATGTTTGCCCCGATCACCGGCCGCTGGTGCAGAATGTCCGCCGGGCCAAGGCGGAATTGCGCCGCCAAATGAACGCCAACAAAGGAAAGTAAACCGTTATGGATGATATCGTAAAAGAACAACCGGCCGCCGACGTGAAATTGCCGACCGGAGAAAAATTGGTGTTGAGTTCATCGCCGCATTTGAGCAGCGGTTCTTCGTTGCGCAAGATCATGGGCGGAGTGCTGCTGGCATTGCTGCCGCAGATGATCGCTTCGACCTGGCTGTTCGGTTTCCGGGCTCTGTTTATCATCGTTTACACCGCGCTTTGCTGTGTGGCCGCCGAAGCTCTCTGGTGCAAACTTGCCAATAAAGATGTCTGGCGCAATATTTCCGATTGTTCGGCTGTCGTCACCGGGGTGCTGCTGGCGATGTGTCTGCCGGTTGCAGTTCCGCTCTATGTGCCGCCAATCGGTGCGATTTTGGCGATCTGGCTTGCCAAGCAGATTTACGGCGGTATCGGCAACAATCCATTTAATCCGGCATTGGTTGCCCGTGTCGGATTGCTGATCGCATTGCCGGCAGCGATGACTTTCTGGACGCCTTCCCGGGGCATGAAATCTGCCGATTATCCGCAGATCGAACGCTTCTGCACCGCCGAAACAGTGGAAAAAATCAAAAGTGCCTCCGGTGATCTGGACGGTATCAGCTGCGCAACTCCGCTGAGTGTGGTCGGAACGACTCCCAAAATCTGTGACCGTTCATGGAAAGCCAGAGAGAATTTCGCCGATCTGGTCGATTTTAAATTGCTTATGCGCTACTTCTGGGGCGATCGAGCCGGGTGTATCGGAGAAACTTGCGTTCCGGCATTGCTGTTGGGATTTGTTATTCTGGTGGCGCTCAATCTGATCAACTGGTGTGTGCCGTTGATGTTCGTCGGGACGGTGGCGTTGCTGACCGGCATCATCAATGTTCTGATGCCCGGTGTGACTCCGCTGGCATTGTTCCACATTTTCAACGGCGGTTTGCTGTTGGGCGCGATTTTTATGGCGACGGATATGGTGACCAGTCCCATTACCGGGCGGGGATGTTTTTTCTTTGCCATCGGCTGCGGAGTGCTGACCACCGTGATCCGGGTCTGGGGAAACTACCCGGAAGGAGTGAGTTTCGCCATTCTGTTTATGAATTCTCTCGTACCGCTGATCGACCGCTGGTTCAGTAAACGTCCCTTCGGGTATGTGCCAAAACGCTGAAAGGAGCCGGAATCATGAATTTACGCAACAGTGAAAATGTCTGGGTTTTGGCAGGATTTCTCGGGGCGACCGGGATCCTGGCGGCATTGATCCTCTCCGTCGTTTCCAAACTTACCGCCGAACCGGTGCGGCAGGCCAGGCTCAAAGGCGAGATCCGGATGCTCAAAATGCTTGAACTTCCGGAGTTTGACAATGATATGACCGCTGATCAGTTCCATATCAACGGTGTCAGATATATGGCGGCAAAGAAAGATGGTAAAATCGTCGGTTTCGCCGCTGAAAGTTCCAGTAAATCCGGGTACAGCGGATTGATCCGGGCATTGATCGGATTTGATGCGCAGGGCAATGTGCTCGCCGTTCAGATCGTTGAACACAAAGAGACCCCGGGGCTCGGTGCGGCGGTTTGCGAAAGAAAATTCCAGAAGACCATTTTCAATCTGTTCGAAGCTGAACCCGCCGGTCTGCCCCCCAATGCGATTCTGGACCAATTCAGAAACAAAAATTATAAAACCGGCGGAAATTGGAAAATTTCCAAAGATGGCGGAGAGTTTTCCTACCGCACCGGCGCCACTGTGACCAGCCGGGCCGTGACCGGAATCGTGGCTTCCGCCGCCGCCGGTCTTGATTCTGCAATGAAATATTTCTCCGGAGGAAAGGCAAAATGAAAAATTCTTTGTGGCATGATTTTGTCAAAGGTATATGGAAGGAAAATCCGGTACTGGTTCTCCTTTTGGGAACCTGCCCCACCCTCGCTGTGACCAGCAGCGCATCCAACGGCCTCGGTATGGGCCTCGCCACCACCTGCGTCCTCATCGGAAGCAATGCCGTCATCAGCATCATCGCCGGTATCACTCCGCAAAAAATCCGGATCCCGGTCTATATCGTGGTCATCGCCACCTTTGTCACCGTGGTTCATTTGCTGATGCAGGCTTACGCGCCTCCGGCTCTCTGTCAATCGCTGGGCATATTCATCCCGCTGATCGTGGTCAACTGCATCGTGCTGGGCCGCGCCGAAGCCTTTGCCGCTTCCAATAAACCGCTGCGTTCCATGATCGACGGCGCCGGAATGGGATTGGGATTCGCCCTGACCCTGACCATGCTCGGTGCGATCCGGGAATTCTTGAGCAGCGGTTCGGTCTTTGAAATTAAAATCATCACTGCCTGGACCACCGATTTCCTTTTGCCCGCAGCCGCGCCCGGAGCGTTTATCATCGTCGGATGTATATTGGCATTCAAAAACTTCTGCAGTCAGAGAAGCGCCATCAAACAGGGAAAACTTTACGTCCCGCCTCAGGGATTGGACTGCCGCCGCTGCCGTATTTGTAAGTAAAGCGGTACTTGGAGGATCGGACGGGCGGCGGGCGCTCGTATGCGCTGGCTTGTGATGTGCGGGGAAGCTCGGGAACATGAGTTCACCTCGCCCCGCACATCATTGCGCCATCATCCCACGATCATCCCGCCGGGTGGATCGGATGATTTTGGATGCATGGTTGGTGGTGGTGCGGCGCAAAGCGCACGCACAACAGCTGGCGCTATGCAGGGAACCCATCGCCAACAGCGTTGTCTTTTTAGCGAAGCGCTCTATTTTGTTGCCGGCACCGTAAGCCTTGCATACCAAGCAGCACCTCACTCAAAATCTCTCAAAACTTCCCAAACCTCCCACTGACTCCCGCTAAAAGCGCCGGTTGCCGGGTTTGCATTATTTTTCAGAGGAACATCAGCAGTACGAAAAAGATGATGCCGTTAAAGATAAAGCTGTCCAGTACATCAAATGCGCCGCCCATTCCGGGGACCCAATGGCCGGAATCCTTGACATTGCACATCCGTTTGACTGCTGATTCGGCAAGGTCTCCGAAGAAACTGCCCAGACTCAACACGGCAGATGCCGTCAAATACCACCACAGCGGCGCATAATTGGCGAAACGGGCAAACGCCCAACCGACCGCAAGAGAAAGCAGCATACCGCCGATAAGACCTTCCCAAGATTTTTTCGGGCTGAGTGCCGGGGCAATTTTATGATTGCCGCCGGGAAGTTTCGAGGTCAAAGTGCCGACGATGTAACCGCCGGTATCGGTAGCTTTGGTTGCCAGGCACAGAAAAAGCAGCCACGCTCCGGAGGGAGCCTTGCCGACATGGGCATCAAAGGAACTGAGGAATCCCAGCATCGCCGGAGCAAGGAAAAAGAATATTCCGCAGGAGTTGAGATACTTTTCGGTAAAATCTTCGCTCTTGAAGAGCATTACCACGCCCCCGGAAAGCGAGAGCAGCACGATCAGCGCCAATACGATATATCCGGAAATAT
>JAEIGA010019307.1_pt1 | contig 10394 bp, 11 predicted proteins | sample 9270691 | NCBI WGS metagenome assembly JAEIGA01 (sample SAMN17057246, study PRJNA624740) | gut metagenome | biome: biome; isolation source: fecal sample | host: Bos grunniens | place: China: Xizang | collected 2019
ACGTGACATCTCGACATCGCATATGGCCTTCTCTGGAATCCGTGTAATGGCGACTACAGCTCTTATCGGCCAGGCTGCCGGTACAGCTGCTGCAATGATCATCGAAAAGGATACAACCCCTGCGGGTCTCCGTAAGGATCATATCGCTGAGCTTCAGGACGCTCTCGAGGATGACGACTGCATGCTTCCATACCGTTGGAGAAAGGTTGCTCCGCTGACACTTGCCGCCAAGACTCTTGCGGAGAATGAGCCGATGAGAAACGGTATTGACCGTGAGTGGAATGGTGAGGATAACGGTGTGTATACAGCTCCGGGCGAAGTGAACCTTACTTACACCTGGGCTAAGCCGGTGACTGTTTCGGACGTTCGTTTCATCTTTGATTCTGACCTCAAGGTAAGAAGCAAGAGAATGCGTAAGCTGGAGGCAACAACAGAGCGTAAGGAGATGCCATCAGAGATGGTGAAGGCATTCAAGGTTCAGGTTCGCGTTCCGGCTGCCACAAGAAAGCAGAGCAAACTCAATGCGGCAGATCCTGCAGCAGGTGAGTGGGTAACTGTAGCTGAGGTGAAGGATAACTTCAGACGTCTCGTGAAGCTTTCATTCGATGCTGTTCAGACTGATGCGGTCCGCATAGTTGTTGATGAGACTTGGGGTGCAGAAAAGGCCCATATCTTCGCGTTTGACGTAAAATAATCTGAAAAGATCTATAAAAGGCGTTCTCCATCTGCTGAATTTATGGCAGGTGGAGAACGCTTCCTTTTAATAATGTTCTGATATTTAAGATGTTATAAAATTCCCCTGTTCTCCACCTGTCGAAAAAACAGCAGGTGAGGAACAAGACGCGGCCCTTTTAAGACCGGGGTCTGATCCATTTCAATGGGAATTATAATCTGTCGATATAAAGCACTCCGTCAAGGTGATCGATCTCGTGCTGGAATATTACGGCTGTGAAGCCGTTGACGGTCTCTCGGATCATAGGAATATTTTCAGCGGAACCGGTTTTTGTCTTCTCGGAAGAGGTCTTCTTGATTGCGGCCATATCAGCATACTCCACCACGATTTCTTGAGAGCGAAGCACCTCCCCGCGCATTCCTGGGACTGAAAGGCAACCTTCGGGACCGGCACTTAATGAATCGGATGTCCAGACGATACGTATATTAGGATATACCTCAAATGGATAAACCATCTCTCCGTCCGCTCCGTCAGTTCCCTTGTCAAACCTCTGCACGGCAACAACTCTTCGGTTGAGCCCGACTTGAGGGCCGGCAATTCCCACGCCGTCCTGAGACGGATGTGTGACGGTTGCAACCATCAGGCGCGCCAGTTCTGCAAATGTTTCCGACTTCAATGCCTCGATTGAAAAATCTCTGCAGGATGCGCGTAGTACGGCATTGTCAAGACTGTCCTCAACGGTCAGCACCCTCATGATGCTGTCGGTTCCCTCAATCAAGGCAAGTTCTTTTTCGCTGAATCCATCAGATGGCCTGCGGCAAGAGGTTGCTCCAAGTGTCATAATTAAAAGAAACCCCAAAACTGGGGCAGTGATTAATGTTTTGGTAATCATTCTTTTCCGGTTCTTATTTCTTCAGTAGAGCTACCGCGTAGACCTCGCATCCCTCACCACGTCCCACGAATCCGAGCTTTTCGGTCGTAGTAGCCTTCACGGAGACATCTTCCACCGACACACCCATTACCTCGGCCATTGTCTCACGCATAGCCATGATGTACGGAGCAAGCTTGGGTCTCTGCATTGCAATCGTGACATCCACATTGCCGATCTCCCATCCCTTTGAACGGACAAGTGAAACTACTCTAGCCAGAAGAATCTTGCTGTCGATTCCGGCAAACTCGTCCGATGTGTCAGGGAAATGTTTTCCGATATCTCCAAGAGCCAGAGCGCCCAGCAGAGCGTCGCATAAAGCATGTATGGCCACATCCCCGTCAGAATGAGCGATGCATCCGATGGGACTTTCCACGCGCACGCCACCAAGCCAGAGCTCAAGTCCTTCTGCCAGAGCATGCACATCGTATCCGTTTCCGATCCTTATATTCATAGTGTACTGAAAATATATTCTGCAAAAGTAAAGAAAAAACATTAAATTTGCTTTTTAATATGGATATATAGGAGATACGATATGGGATTCAGTTTTAATTTTTTCGGTACTCAGGAGGTGAGGAAATTCAATTACAGACCTCGCTTTTATGATCCTGAGAAGGAGGAGCGCAGACGTAAATTCGGTGATCATAGCGCTGAAAAGAAACCGTATGTGCCAGGCCAGCACATAAAGGGAAGTCTCCGTGACGGAAATTACTCCAGAACTGAAGAGGTAGGCAAGAATCAGAAAGTTATAGGAATGATCACTACATTCCTTCTTTTTGCAGTGATATTTCTCATAGTGAAATATTATCCGATTCTTCTTGAAGCCCTAAGCAAGTAATTTATGGACATAAGGATACTTCCAAGCAATATAGCGAATATGATAGCCGCGGGAGAGGTCGTGCAGAGGCCTGCATCCGTGGTGAAGGAATTGGTCGAGAACGCTGTCGATGCAGGGGCGGATCAGGTTACAGTGGTCATTCAGGATGCTGGCAGAACCCTGATACAGGTCATTGACAATGGTTGCGGAATGTCTCCCGACCAGGCTGTCCTTTGTTTTGAAAGACATGCCACATCTAAACTGCAGACAGCGGAAGACCTTCACAATATCCTGACTTTCGGTTTCAGGGGTGAGGCTCTTGCCTCCATCGCGGCCGTTGCCGAGGTGACCCTCAAGACCCGCAGAGAGGAGGACGAGGTCGGATGCCAGGTGGATTATGCCGACTCTCAGCATCTTGCCACTCAGGAAATCACGACTCCTCGAGGAGCAAACTTCAGCATCAGGAATCTTTTTTATAACGTTCCTGCCAGACGCAAGTTTCTCAAGTCAGACAACGTGGAGTTCAAGCATATAGTGACAGAGTTCACAAGGGTCGCCCTGACTCGCCCGGATATAGGCTTCACTCTGACTCACAACGGCAAGGATGTGTGCGTTCTCAGACCTGCCAAGTCGTTGAAGTTCAGAATACAGGATGTGCTTGGAACGAGTGTGGCCAATGATGTGGTGGATGTGCACACCCAGACATCCATCGTTGAGGTGACCGGATACGTCGGCCGCCCGGAGTCTGCCAGAAAAGGTCTCGGCAACCAGTATTTCTTCGTGAACGGAAGATATTTCCGCAGCCCTTATCTGCACAAGGCGGTGATGAAGGCTTATGAAAACCTTATTCCTGAAGGAGTCACTCCTTCATACTTCATCTATCTTGAGGTCGATCCTCAGTCGATAGATGTGAATATCCACCCGACCAAGACTGAGATCAAATTTGAGGATGACAGCGTCATCTTCCAGATTCTCTTTGCCTGCATAAAGGAGTCTCTCGGCCGCAACTCTTTTGGAGACAGTATTGATTTCGATCGTGAAGGCGTCCCTGACATTCCTGCCTTTGGCCGAAACTTCGATGAATTCCGTCCTGTGGATGAGCCTCAGGCTCTCGGTGATCCTACCTTCAATCCTTTTGACAACGACGGTTTTCCTTCGGAAACTCCAGCCTTCGACAATTCATTTGTGTCAGGAGGCAGCAATGCATATACAGGAAGCGGCGGGGCCTATGTGTCGGCCGGACAAGCGACTTCACTCCACACCATCCGTCCTGATGCAGACTGGGGCAGAGCCGAGTCGGATTTCAGCAGACAGCCACACAACTTCATGGAAAAAAGAGACGACTATGGAAAGCTCTTTGAAGACAGGTTCACGCCGGGCAAGTCTCTGATCATGCTTCATGGGAAGTACATCATGACTCCTGCAAAGAACGGGCTGATGGTGGTGAATGTGCAGAGAGCGATGGAGAGGATTCTGTTTGACAGGTTTCTTTCAGCTTTGTCGGCCAACTCCCATGTTACTCAGACAGCACTTTTCCCGGTGACTGTACAGGTAGGAATGGAGAACATTTATCTTTTTGCCGAGCATTCACAGATGCTTGCAGGGCTTGGTTTCGATATCGCTCCTTTCGGTACAGACACTATTGTGGTCAATGGCGTTCCGGAAGGTTATAGCGTGGAAGCCGCAAAGGTGCATGAGATGATAGGAGAGATGCTTCAGATTCTTTCGGAGGACCAAGGGGCTCTTCCTGAGCTGATGGCCGCCAATATGGCATCTAAATTCGCGTCACTCGGAGCACGCAGTTGCGACATCCTGACAAATCCGGCAGAGGCACAGAGATTGATTGACGGCCTTTTTGCATGCGAAAATCCTGAATACACAAGCCAGGGACGCAGGGTTATCTCCATCGTTCCAATGGAAGAAATTGACAGAAAATTCTGATAGGAAATGAGTTATTATTCATATGGAAGCAACAGGGGAGGCTTCATGAGCAACATCCCCACAGCGGTAAAGAACATAATCATCATCAATGTGCTGGTGATGATTATGATCTCTCTCAATGAGGAATTCATGATAGAGAAGTTCGCTCTTTTCTATCCGACCTCGCCTTTTTTCCACTGGTGGCAGCCGGTGACCCATATGTTCATGCATGGCGGCTTCTTCCATCTTCTTTTCAACATGTACACTCTGTTCATCTTCGGAAGTGTGCTTGAGAGAGTCTGGGGACCGAAAAAGTTTCTGATATTCTATTTCGCCACAGGTCTCGGCGCGGCGGCAATACATACGGGAGTGGAGTGGATTCAGATGCAGTCCTGGATCGCTCAGGCGGCAGAGGGTACCCAGTCTGCGTTGATGGCCATCCACACGATGAAGATGACTCCGACAGTCGGAGCATCAGGTGCCATCTATGGTGTTCTCATGGGTTATGCGATGCTTTATCCAGATTCGATGCTGACTCTTGTCTTGCCTCCTGTCTCGCTTAAGGCGAAGTGGTTTGTGTTGATATTTGCAGGAATCGAACTTCTTACGGGTATTACCGGAACCGGTGGCGGCATAGCTCATTTTGCCCATCTGGGTGGATTGATTTTTGGATATATCCTGATCCGGGTGTGGAAAAAGCGTGGACATCTATATAGCAGATACGACTGATGGGAACTGCAAAACGAAAGAAATCAAAAGGCATGGCAAGCAAAAGGAAAGGTGTTTTCTTCGGAATAACATCAAGGTTCCTGATGGCTATAGTTGCAGCCCTGCTGATACTTTCGTATGCTTCCATCGTCATCAATCCTGCGAAGGTGTGGTTCATATCCCTTTCCGGACTATTCTTTGTTCCTCTGTCCCTCGCGAACTTCATCCTCCTTCTGTGGGCTCTCAAGCGGCGTTCGCGCTCGGCTCTGATTCCTCTTCTTGCCCTGGTTCCATGTCTGTTCTTTTTCGGAAGGTATGTTCAGCTGGCTTCAGACAATGACCATGAGGTTCAGGATCCTACTCTTAAGGTCATGTCATATAATGTCGGCAGGTTTGCCCTTGCAGACGACAGGATGGGAATAGATGGACGCAGTCAGTGTGCAGACTCAATCTTTGCCTTTATCAATGCTCAGGATGCAGACATAATATGTCTTCAGGAGTTTTATCTTAAGGATCTGCAGAAACTCAAGTCTTATCTTGCATCCAAGATGAAAGGATATCGTGCCGAGTATTACATGTTTCCTTCCAGAAACGGAGCTTTCGGAAATGTGACGCTCAGCCGTCTGCCCGTTACGGGGAAGGGCAAGATAAAATTCGAGGAGAGTGCAAATCTGGCTATTTATACAGACCATAAGGTCGGAGACCGCAGGTTCAGGGTATATAACTGCCATTTTGAGAGCTATAACATATCGTTTACGGGAATGGTGCGCGCATTGTTCAACGCTGATACGGATGTCTTTGCAGAGACAGGAACCAAGATGAAGCGATCGATTCTGCGTCGTCCAAGACAGGTTGACCAGGTGTTCTCTGACATTGAAAGCTGCCCGGTGGAGGCTTTTGTCTGTGGAGATTTCAATGACAATCCGATGTCATATACATATTATCGAATGACTCGTGGCAGAAAGGACGCTTTTGTGGAAAGCGGAGAGGGATTCGGGGCGACATATTCGCTCCTTTGGCCGATGCTGAGAATTGATTATGTGATGGTTCCGGACAGGTTTGATGCCCTTTCATGCGAGATCCCAAGGGTGGGGTATTCCGATCATTATCCTGTCGTGACCACAGTTGAACTATAAATTGACCATTAAATTTATGAAAGAAGAAATTCAGAAAGCCCTTGAGGTTCTGCGCAAAGGAGGATTGATACTGTATCCGACTGATACAGTCTGGGGGATAGGTTGTGATGCTACTGATCCTGAAGCGGTTGCAAAGGTGTATGAGATCAAGCGCCGTTCGGACAGCAAGTCTCTGGTGCTTCTGGCAAGTGATATGGATATGATCAGCCGCTATGTAAAGGAGGTCCCTGAAATGGCGATTCAGCTGGTGGAGGTCAACGACAAGCCTATGACCATCATCTATCCCGGTGCGGTAACAGGGCCGAAGCCTGATGGTGATGTGCTTCCTAAAGCAGAAAAATATGCACTGGCATTCAACACCGTTGCAGAGGACGGATCTGTAGGTATGAGGATTCCTATGATGGAATTCTGTCAGCAGCTTGTTTTTCGCCTTGGCCGTCCGATAGTTTCGACATCTGCCAATATTTCAGGCGAGGCTACCCCTAAGAAGTTTGCTGAGATTTCTCAAGATGTCAAGTCCGCAGTTGACCATATTGTAGATCCTGCTCTTGAACGAGGCTCTACAGGTCAGTCTTCATCCATCATCAAGGTCGGATTGGACTATTCGATAGAAATCATCCGCAAGTAACTACTCCATATAACGGAAATAAACCGATGCCGCAGCTGTCAAGGCTGCGGTTTCTGTTCTCAGACGTGATGATCCGAGATGCACTGGTATGAATCCTGCGGCGAGAGCTGCTTCTGCCTCGGAGCGGGAAAAATCACCTTCCGGTCCGATCATTACAGTGATGTCTGTGCCATCGAATGAATTCAGGACATCCTTTATGCTTCTGCGTGGGACTCTTTCGTCCTCAAAACAATAAGCAATCAGTTTAAGAGATTTCTCATTTCCGGCAGATTCCTTGATGAAGTCCTTCACGGAAATAGGTTCGTCTACTGTGGGAATGGATGCCTTTAGTGACTGTTTTGCCGCACTGACCAGAATCTTTTCCACCCTCGCTGTCTTCAGAACTTTTCTTTCAGAATGCTCTCCGATAACGGGACTGAGCTCATCGAATCCGATCTCGCAGGCCTTCTCTGCAAACCATTCAAACCTGTCGTTGTTCTTCGTCGGACACACGGCAAGACGTAGTCTGTAGGGATGTCCACCCCAGCTTTCCACGCAGTCCACTACCATTGCTTCCACGCCTTTGGGACTGTCCGCAGTGATTCTGCATCTGTAGAGCGAACCGCAACCGTCTATGACCGAAATCTCGTCGCCGGTTCTATGTCTGAGCACCTTGATACAGTGTCCGGATTCGTCCTGGTCCAGACGACAGATGCCGCCTTCTAGGTCTCGAGAGTAGAAAAGTTCCATAATAGTTGAGTTATCAAGTGCAAAAATAGTAAATTTGTGTTGTAACTGACAGAAAAGAGGCATTATGTATATAGGATTGATTTCAGACACGCACGGTGTGTTCAGCAAGGAGTTCCGGGATTTTCTGGAGCCCGTTGATCAGATCTGGCATGCAGGAGACTTTGGGGGAGGGTTGGAATTGGCTAAGGAGATTGCGGCCTTCAAGCCTTTGCTTGGTGTGGCGGGTAACTGTGACAATTATGATTTGCGTTACGAGCATCCTCTAACTCGCTTTTTTGAATGCGAAGGTATGAAGGTGCTGATGACTCATGTCGGAGGTTATCCGGGAAAATATGACTGTCGTGCGCGTCAGCTCATAGATGAACTTAAGCCTGACATATTCGTCTGCGGTCATTCCCATATCCTTAAGGTCGTGAGGGATCAGAAGCGGGATATGCTTGTGATCAATCCCGGAGCGGCGGGTATCCAGGGCTTTCACCTGGTCAGAACTGCACTTCGGTTTCATATTGAGAACGGAATAATCGACCGTATGGAGGTGTTTGAGATTGACAGGTGATTTTTTGTCAGAAAAGAGGAACACCTTATGAAAAAATTATTTAACTTTGTACCAAATAGTTTTTTATATAAATCAGTAAAAATTTAGGAATATGAAGAAGGTATTTATGTCAATTGCTATTGTAGCGGCTATGTTCGCTGCAGCATCTTGCGCTTGCAATAATAACTCTCAGCCAGCTGAGGAAGTAGTAGCTGGTGGATGCTCTGGCAACTGCGCTGACTGCGCTGATGGTTGCACTGAGGAGCTTTGCGCTGCATGTGACAGCACAGCTGCAAGCTGCCAGCAGGCTGAGTAATCAGACATTCGCAGAATGAAGGGCATTGTTCCATGTGGGACGATGCCCTTTTTTATTCGGGAAAATCATTACCTTTGAAGTAATATATGAAAGTGCTATGGCAACAATGAAGACAAAGACAGTTTGGTTCTGCAGATCTTGTGGAAATGAGAGCTCCAAGTGGATGGGAAGATGTCCGGCCTGTGGAGAATGGAATACTATGGTGGAAGAGACGGTGGCTACGGGCAAGAAGGCTTCGCAAGTTGCTGTTTCTGTTCCTGGATCAGGCAGGAAGCCTATGCCATTGTCTGATATCGACACTACAAAGGAGAACCGCATATCGCTGAATAATGCTGAGGTCGACAGGATTCTCGGCGGAGGCCTTGTAGAAGGCTCCCTGGTGCTCATCGGTGGAGAACCCGGTATCGGTAAGTCTACGCTGTCCATTCAGCTGCCTCTTTCCTGCCCATCTTTGAAGACCTTGTATGTGACAGGTGAAGAAAGTGCCAAACAGGTCAAGCTGCGCGCTGCGCGTATAGGTGGCGATGATTCCAACTGCTTGATATACAGTGAGACACTGATGGAGAATATAATTGCCGAGGCGAGGTCCATAATGCCTGATCTGATGGTAGTGGACTCTGTGCAGACCATGTTTTCTCAGAATGTGGACTCGTCTCCAGGGTCTGTCACTCAGATCAAGGAGACCGCTTCGATGCTTCTGCGGTTTGCAAAGGAAACAGGTGTCCCGGTTATTCTTATAGGTCATATAACAAAGGAAGGAAGTATTGCCGGACCTAAGATTCTGGAACATATAGTGGATGTTGTCCTTCAGTTCGAGGGAGACAACAGAGGTTCGTACCGTCTTCTCAGAAGCATAAAGAATCGTTTCGGGTCCACTTCTGAACTTGCCGTGTTTGAGATGACGGGAAAGGGACTCAGAGAGGTGAATAACCCTTCAGAGATGCTTGTGCCGATGCACGGTGAAGATCTGAGTGGTGTCGCCGTGAGTGCAATGCTAGACGGTACAAGGCCTTTCCTTATTGAGGTTCAGGCGCTTGTGAGCTCGGCCGCTTATGGCACTCCTCAGCGAAGTGCTACCGGCTTTGATGTCAGGAGACTGAACATGCTTCTGGCGGTTCTTGAAAAACGCGCCGGTTTCAAGCTTGGAGTCAAGGATGTATTCCTTAATATGGCAGGAGGTCTCAAGGTGACCGATCCTGCCTGTGACCTTGCCGTGGTGTGTGCAGTGCTGTCTTCTAACTTCGATTTTGCCATACCGTCTGACACCTGTTTCGCGGGAGAAGTTGGACTCAGTGGGGAGATCAGACCAGTAGCCCAGACTGACCGCCGTGTGATTGAGGCAGCTCGTCTGGGCTACAGAAAGATCTATGTCTCCGGATTCAGCAGTGTCGAACTTGTTCCGGACGGTATTGAAGTGGTGAAGGTCGCTGATGTTCCGGCCCTCTGCCGCTCGCTTTTCAAAGGAAACTAGAACGGAAGATCGTCGTCAGACAAAGGTGTCGACATGTCGTTTGCTGTCGGCATAGGTGCCGCAGCGGGAGCTGCCGGCGCGAATTGTGGTGCAGGTTGTGCTGCTCCTGCCGGCTCTATTCTCCATGCCCTTACATCGGTGTACCAGCGTCCGTTGTATTCGCGGCTGCTGAGGTTGAATGAAATCTTCACCTTGTCGCCGACCTGGTACTTGTCCAGATCTCTGACCTTGTCCTCTCCCCAGACATTCATGCATATCTGAGACGGGTAATTTCCTTCCTGATACTCGAAGATGAACTCCTGTTTAGACCAAGCACCTCTTGCCGAGGTGCCTGTCTGTACATTAAGTTTACGGGCAATTCTGCCCTCAAGTTCCAAAGCCATTACTCTACTACAACTGGTGCTGCCTTAGATACCTTGAGAACCTCAACCTCGAAGATAAGAGCTGAGTTAGGCTTGATGTTGCCTGTTCCTCTTGGACCATAACCGAGGTCAGACGGAACGAAGAGCTTGATCTTTGCACCCTCACCTACG
>JAEIGA010019308.1_pt1 | contig 10394 bp, 25 predicted proteins | sample 9270691 | NCBI WGS metagenome assembly JAEIGA01 (sample SAMN17057246, study PRJNA624740) | gut metagenome | biome: biome; isolation source: fecal sample | host: Bos grunniens | place: China: Xizang | collected 2019
TAAATACTGGTTTATTCTGGAATCAGGCACATAAAGATTTTAGACCGCTGGCTCAAAATACGTTATTTATGAAAAATATGGGGCAAGTAAATCGCATGCTTGAAAATAGGACTATGGGATATGTCAAACAAACGGCTTTTGAGAATAAAGAAATAGTACCTGTCGAGATTGAGATAACAGAAAAAAGAACGAAGGAGTAAAAACATGATGAGAAATGAATGTCCTAAGTGTGGGGCTTGTTACATTGCTGGGGCCAATTATTGTAGCCACTGCGGCGAAAAATTGCCAAAATATGACCCAGAGGAATTGGTTTCTTGCCCGTTTTGTGATGGCACTGGTAAAATCAAACGCAAATGTACACAATTAGAGCCCTGCGGAGTATTGCCCATTGCAACCTTAAACTATAGAGGGAATAACAGTGAAAAACTCTAAATACAAAGAAACGTATATTGATAGAGAAGGTAAAGTATATACAGAGGAAGAAGCCATTGCAGTTATACCAAATAATACAGATTACTGCTATGAGTTAGTGCCCAGCCCTGATGGGAAAGGTTTCCCGCATCGTAATCCTTGCCCATTTTATGACAAAATCAAGGGTAGGCATGAGCAAGATAATGGTTACTGCCACTTTTGCCGCTGCGGTGATTGGGAATGTTCTGGTGTAGGATTACTCTGGGATATGGTAAAATGTTGTGGAATAAAAGAAACTGTATTTGAAGAAGAGTTTGGTGAAAAAAATGACAACAATTGAAAAATTAGAAAAACAGTTAGAAGTTGCGATATATCATTTGAAAAGACTAAAAGAATGTAGATTTCAAGGCGGGGAAGATTCAGTAAAGTTAGGGGTAAGAACAGAGGCCACATATGCGTTAGATGAAATAGAAAGGATGAATCAATGACAAAACAGAAAGCTTATATTTTTGATATTGATGGCACTTTAGCTAACCATTATGACCGTGTTGAAAAATACCTAATGGAATGCAAAAATCATGACAAATTTTATGAGCATTGTGATGAAGATACTCCAATATGTGATGTGTGTGGGGTTTATAGGGAATTACGCCTACCAGTTATTTGTATTACAGCAAGACCAGAAAGGATAAGAGATAAAACAGAAAAATGGCTGAAAGATAATGATTTACCCTTTTTATCTTTGTTTATGAGAAAAAATCATGATTATAGACAGGATTATATCTTTAAGAAAGAAGTATACGAAAAACACATAAAAGATAAGTTTGAAATTGTGGGGGTATTTGAAGATAGAGACCAGTGCGTTGCCATGTGGAGAAGCTTAGGGCTTACTTGCTTTCAAGTTTCTGATGGTGGATATTAGATTGTTTTTACTTTGTTTTTTTGTTTTTATGGGTGGCAATGGCTACCCTATTTTTAATGTAAAAAACTATTGACATGATTTTTTTATTGTGATATACTAAAAACAATAAAAGGAGTTCAACATGGAAATGAATACGGAACAGTTAGTTGGAATCACAAAGCTAAACATGGCAGATGTTATTGCTGTTGGTTTGGATTGTAGAGATAAATGGTACAGAATAAATGTATCAGACTCTTATTATATCTATTTCAAAATTTCTTTGGCTACATCTTTTTTGTCTACTTGCCTTGACATTGAGCAGTGCAATGATATTGAGCGCTTGGTGATGATGATTTTGAGTGGGCCAGAAACAACGATTCGTGGATATAGAATTTGGGAGTTGGAACACATGATGGGCGAAGAACAGAACTTGTTCGACAAACGTTTGTATAATAATTTGAGTATTTACAAAACGTATGTTCCAATTATCAAAAGTTATCCTATGCTTGATGATATAAAGAAAGCAGTAAAGAATTTAGAAAAAGTTATTGAAGAATAAAAACAAATTATAAGACAATAGGAGAAAAGAATGAAAAAGATATTTTTGTCGATTGTTTTGTTAACTTTTATCACGTGTCTCATTGGTGGTTTTATTGAGGCATTTACGAGTCCAGATGAAGCAAGATGGTTTATTTGGGGGTTGTTTAGCGCAGGTGTTGGTTTTGCGTGCTTTGTATTGACGGACTATTGGAGCAAATAAGAACACAACAACAGGAGAATAAAATGGGAGTAAGTAGAACAAGAGTTGTTTTATATGGCATCAAAGGCAGGTATTCTGATTTTATAACGGAAGACTGTGCCGAATTTGAAGCAGATGAAATGAAATATATATTGCCAAATGAATATGATATCAATGCCAATGACGAAAGTAATAGTCAAGGCAAATTCGGTGTTTTTTCGGATGGTATGTGCGGTGAATACTCTTTTTTATGTTATTTTCTGTATGGCAAGAGTGAGAGTGATTGGGGGGAAGATTGTGAGTTTTCTATTGATGCCAAAACTCTGTCAACTCTTGCGGATACATTCAAACAAGATGCCGCTAAGTTGGGTATAGCAGAAGAAGACATACAAAAAGCCAAATTATATTCTTTTTATTGGTATAGCTAAGGTGGATATAATGTTAAACAAAAAGATATGTCCAGTTTGTGGCTCAAAAATGGAAACCGAAACATATATGACTGGTATTCCTAATGGCAACTGGCACTGTGAGAATGACAAATGCAGGTTTAGTTATCAATCAGTCTCAGAAAAGCATATTGAGTATGTTCAAGAGCTACAAGATACTAACAAAAGATTGAATTCTGCTCTTGATGACGCTCTAAACGTGATGCAAGGTATAGCTGCGGCATTACACACTTTTGGCCAACCACATGCCGGGGAGTGCGTGTTTGAAGATATAACAAGAATAAAACAAAAAAGAAAAGGAGAGAACAATGAAGAGGGTAGCGATTTGTAGCTTGTTTATTATACACTTTATGTGGGTGTGCATAGATTGCGCGGTGATTATTCTAGAATGGTTGTTGGAAAAACCTTACAATGCCGTTCATAGGTTATCATACTGGACTTGGCATATAAATGATTATTTGGCGGGCTGTATGGACATGTTGACAAGAAGACACAAGGGGAAATAAAATGGATGCGAATATTGATGTAGTGAGCATGCTTTTACTTATTCTAATGTGCGGGCTATTTGCGTTTGCTTTTGCGGTGCTGGGGAATAGACTTTTAGAAAAGGATTTCAAAGTTCTCCCGGTGATTTGTTGTATCATGTGTATAGTATGGTCGATTATGGCAAATGCAGTATTTTGGCATTGTATAACACAGTAGGAGCATAAATGAAAAAAGAAGAGTTGATGTTTAGAGTGTTTTGTAAAAATAGAGGCTATTATTGCTTTGGTTTTTACATGGTGGTGAATCAATCAGGGGTGTGTTATGAAGAAGGTGACAATCCTGAACATTACAGCGAAGATGAATTGATTGTTGAAAGAGCTACCGGCATTAGAGACAAAAATAATAGAATGATTTATGTTGGCGACATAGTAAAAGTCCCTGATGACTATGAAACATACGGTTTTATGGCAGGCGAAGAACGAGAAGTGTATTTCTTTGATGGCGCTTTTAGACTTAAACCAAATAACAATACCTTTCACAAGAATTGTCGAGGGCATGTGCTTGAGGGGGTAGATGGTGAATTAGAAGTTGTAAGCAATATCAATGTTGGAAAGGAGATTTTAGATGTGGAAGCATAAAGAAAAACAAATGCCAGAAGTATTTGAAGATGTAGTTTTTGATGCGGCTATGTGTGTATATATTGGTTTCTATGATGGTCTAAACTTTATAGAGACAAAAACAAACAATCAGTTTGCTCCAGAGGTTGTCGTAAAATGGGCAAAGCTTTCTGAAGTAATTGAACGAGCCACATCTAATGCAAATCTCGAGCCAATTGTTGCATCGCTGCAAGGTAGGGCTGATATTTGTGCAGAGGAATTGATGGACGAAGCGCAACTAACTATACAATGGTTTAAAAAAAGTAAATTGTTAGAAAAGCAACTAAATACAGCAAAAGAAACAATGGAAACTATATTGAATCAATTCCACAAACATAAAGATAGTGAAAAAGACGGTTTTATGGTAAATTGGGATATAGTTGCTGCTTCTAATGCTGTAAAAATAGAGAATGCTTTATATGAAATAAACAAGCTAGGGGGTGAAGATGTCGAATTGTAGTTGCTTTACTTGCACCCATGAAGACCCAAAACTAAAAAAAGCTTATTGCATTGGTTACATTGAGGCTTGTAAATGGTTTTTGGGCTGGGCAGAGTCGCAAAAAATAAAAATGGGAAGCATTTCGGATGATGATTTAGGTGGCATATATGCTCAAATAAAATGTAACCACGATGAAACATGCTGTTATGCTGATAGCCTGCCAGAATGCGATGATGAGCTAACAGATGAAATGCAGGACATGTATATTTTTTCCATGAGATATTGCTTGGGGCGTCAATCTATTGGGGTGTCTACTTGTATTGACGAAATAACACGCAAAGCCAAAAAATTATCCCCCAGAGTCTTGTTTGTCATGATGAGAGATATTGTAGAGTTTTTTCATAAAGTAGATAATTATTTCCCTCAAGATATCAAAAACTCTTGGATGGAATTAAAAGATTATTTGACAAAACTTTATAAAGAAAAAACCGGCACAAAAGATTGACAAAATAAGGCAAGTATGATACAGTAAAATCACAAAGGAGAAATATTATGAAAGAAAATGAAGTATGCCCATTTTGTGGAGAGCACTTGGTGTTAGAGAATGGTGATTTATGGTGTAATAATATAAATTGCACAGAATTCAATTCTTGTTTTTCTGATAACATACTAAAAGCAATAAATGATGGCAAAAAAGCGCAAGAAGCACTAAAAAAAATATATTGCATGAGAGAAAACATTGAAGATTATTATGGTGGTGTATCTATAAATTATTCAAAAATGGCTCACGATATGGAAGACATTGCTGAATCAGTCCTAAAAGAACAAGGCATAATAGAATGAAAAGAATAGATGAAGTTTATGATAATTCTTCTGTTGCCTTTAGAATTGACAATCTAAAGGACAGGGATTCGGTAAGTATCATTATCGGGATTGCTGACAATGGCACTCTGGCTGTTTGGAATAACGCAGATGGCGAACAAATTAATGTGCCCTTATCAGAGTTATCCGTAATAAGTGTATTCAAAAAAATGCCACCGAAAGAAACAAGGGATTTGATTGACTATACTGAAACTTGTGGGGTAACTTCTCGTCACGAATACAACCCAGCATACGGCACTTGCCCATTTTGTGGCAATCATATAATGGGGAGAAACATGGACTTTTGGACCGGCAAAATAACATGCAAATGCGGTGCAAAAATACACGATAAAAAGGCAACGAAATGACAAGCAAAAAGAGCTCTACGGGCTTAGGGTATAAAGTTGCTCGTATGCGTCACAATTCCTTAAACTATGATAAAAACTTGGATTTGATGTATGACGAAGATGGGCAGCAGACAGACTTGAGAGAGTATATCAACAAAGTATTGTCAGAGGTTGCAATTGGGAAACGCGACTATAAAGATGTTATAAAGTTACGGGCAAGTATAAATAATGCAAGAAAAAATAAAAACATTGAACAGAGTAGTAAGAATAGAATAAAAAAGATAAAAAATAAACAACCAAAACTTCAAAATGATGAAAAATCTTTGAATAATTTATTGAAAGGTGCACAAAAATATAATAAAAAAATAGAAAATAGAGAAGAAAAGATACATCGTCAATATGTACAAGTAATGCTACATAAGATTGGATTAAGTAATAAACAACTTAGTGTGAAATTGATAGGCAAAGCAGAGGTGGTATAAAATGGAAAAATGGACAAAAGTCATTGTGAATCGTAATTACGAAATTTCTGACAAAGGTCGGGTTAGGTCTTATAATTATCACTCCAAAGGAAAGCTATTAAAACCAACAAAGCGTGGCACTAGTTGGTTTTGTGTTGTGTTGTGTGATAATTATGGCAAAAAAGCTTATTCTATTTCTAATTTAGTATATGAAAGCTTTTGTGGAAAGTTGCCAGAAGGATATTCCATACTACACAAAGATGGCAATCCTAGTAACAATAGCTTAGACAACTTAGTGCCAATGAAACGTTCAGATAAGGCATTTGTAAAGGCAAACAAAGACGTTGAATTGTTGCCAAGTAAAAGCTTTAGATATGAATACTTTATCAACAATGATGGCAAGCCTAAACCAATTGGTGGAACTGCAGACCTCATGACGAAATATGGCATTAGAACCAGACAAAACGTTGAACAAAGATTCTTAACTTGGGAAAGAAGAAAAACTAATTCGAAGTGGCACTCATCAAATGGTGTAAAGTTTGGTGAAGATTTTATCATAAGAAAGAAGTGTGTGGTTGACACCAAAAAAGAAATTCGTATCGCAAAATGCGAGGCAAAATATGGGATTGTGGTGACTAAAAGAAAGGACAAATAAATGCCATACGTAGAATTGGTTTCAGAAGATGGAAAATCAAAAATAACATTCAACACAGACTATGTTGTATGCATTGGCGAATCTCAAAAGGGCAATGCTTGTATCTACACAACTAGATGCACGTTTTATACTGCAACAGAATATAAGGATGCATTAGAAAAAATCAAAGCAGCAACTAACTCGGTAAAAACAAGGTAGGTCAATAAAGATGTTTATAGGAATTCACAAATCAAACATAGAAGAATATCTGCAAAAAAATGACAACATATGCTGTAGTTGCATCATTGGTCGTTCAAAAGGTGGTGTTCGCCGTGGCATAATACAAAAAGATGGCGACCCACGCGATTTTGTACTTATCTATGTTGCTGACCCAAAAGATTCGCAACAAGTAATACAAGAATATGAAGGGGAAGAAGTATTATGACACATGGCGCATTTAGAAATTACTTTCACATCGGAACGTTGGGATTCAAATTCCCACGATACAACAGTGAAAACTGCAACCCATGGATGGTTTTTTGCTGTGGCTGGATGATGAATGTGCTAGAAAGAAAGCGTTATAGATATTACGTCAAAGGCAAGGCGTATCGGCAGTGGGGCAGATATTGGAAACGAACCCCTAACGATGAATTAATTCTGAACCCAACTTACTTTTCGTGTGGCCTATTCTGTATTGTTCGCCATTGTCCTACGCCGGTTGATAAAGATTGGTTTTATGGTGTTTATGATGAGAGAGAAGGCAACGATGCAAAATCTGAATTATATAAACAAACAGCTCACCTGTGCATAATGGATGACAAGCCAGACAGCTTTAGAATAAACAAAGAAGGCAAAATGGTTTGTGTGGATTATGGGGAGTTTACTTTATCGTATGCTTGTCGCACAGGAATCCAGCATATAGATTACAAATAATAATTAAATTTACATTAATATTGACTTCTGTTTTGTTTGTGTTATACTCCTAATCAAAAGGAAGGTAGCATGGCAAGATTTGAAGAGGTTTTACCAGTGTTGAGAAATGGCGGAAAAGTTAAATTATCTCACTGGAAAAAAGACTGTTATATCGCTATTGATAACTCATTGAATGATTTTTATTTCAAGGGACCTCAGCATTTTGATTTATCTTATTTATTATTAGACACTTGGGAAATAGTTGAAGCCGAAAAAGACTGCAAGATTGGCACTGTTTGCTGGTTTTGGGATGACGAAGAAGAAAATGGTTCTTACGACATTCTTGAAAAAATAGAAATCTCAAAAATGCATCATAAGAAAATGTATTACCCAAAAGGATGCACTAAATTAGGTTTTTTACACTGTAGACCTTTATTGGATAATGAAAAAGGCGAATAAAATGTGGGAACGGGTGAAGACTATGGTGCAGTTTATTTTCAAAAAGGATAACAACATGAATGCAATTGCTACAAATCAGTGGATAGAAATCAAAGGTAAACTTATTAATTTATCAATGTGCGAATCTGTGCGAGTTTTAGGAAATTGTTTGATTTTCTACGGCCAGCAGCAACAGAAGATTGATACAGCCGTGTTTCAGTCTTCAGAAGAAGTGGAAGAGTGCTACAAAAACATCAAAACAGTACTCGCATCCATATCTGTCAAACCAACAGTTAAAAAACAGAAAAAGGAGCAAAAAAATGCAAAAAGCAAACCAGCCAACACAACCGAAGGAAAAAGAAAATAATCTGCTGTTTTTTTATGGTATTTGGCTTAGAACATTCTTCAAATTGCCAGTTGCGTTTTTGTGGTGGTGTGTGTTGTTCTTTGTAATTTGGAGCAAAACATTACGCCAAGCAACGGATGGAATTTCTATGGCAATATTCAGATGGGTACAAGAACAATAATTAGAAAAGGAAAAAGGAATGAAAGTAGTACAAGCGAAAATTGAACCGTTGACAAAAATTGATGGTGAAGAAGCGTTGATGTTAATTCAAAAAGTTGCTAAAACATGTTACCAAACTGAAAAAATTACTGATGACGTGGAAAGTGCCAAAAGAATTATACGGCAATTGATAAACTCTGGGCACCATAGCATGTTAGAGTTTTACAACATCACGATGCGCTATATAACAAACATAGCAGCGTATAAAGATTTGAGGACCCACAGACATTCAACTTGGGGCGTAGAATCAACAAGATGGTGCCGTTACGACAAAGGAAAGTTCGATGGTGAAATAAAATTCTTGGACCCCATTGAAATTCCAAAAAGCAGCCCAAAATATCAAGTGTGGCTGAATGGGTGTAAACAGGCAGAACAAAACTATTTAGAAATGGCAAAATTGGGCGCCACAGCTGATGAATTGAGCTTGTTATTGCCACAATCTACCGCCGCTGAAGTGAATGTAACAGCCAACCTGAGAGAATGGCGCCATATCCTAAGTTTGCGCGCATGTAACTCTACTGGGCATGCAAGACCGTGTGTCAATGAAATCATGCAGCCAACTCTGGAACTGTTCCATGAAAAAATCCCTGTTGTGTTTGATGACCTGTATGAAAAATTGCAAGAAATCAAAAAGAAACAGGCAGAAAAACAACGATAAAACAATTCCCCCAGGTTACATTTTTGCCTGTTTTCTGGGGGATTTTTTTAGTTCTACATTAAAGGTTGATTTCTTATTCGAGCTACCATAAAATGCTCAATGTTGTTTGAAAGGTAAAGGAGAAAAATATGAAGACAACAATCTTACCTAACGGTCTCACGGTCATATATGAACACAGCAACAGCTACCCTTGTGATACGATGCAATTATATGTAAATGTCGGTTCGCTTTTAGAGGGGAAAAAAGAAAAGGGGCTGAACCATTTAGTGGAACATCTGATGTTCAAATCCACCAACAAACGCACTTCAGAAGAAATAACTCGTGACTTAGAGGTCTGTGGTGCCCGCGTAAATGCTTGGACTAGCTTTGACAATGTTTGTTTTTATTTCGACACATTGCCGGAAAATATGGATAAATGTTTGGAAATATATGCGGACATGCTGATGAACAAAAACATTTCCCCTGAAGAATTCGCACTGGAAAAATCAATTGTGTGTCAGGAAATCGCAATGTATTTGGACGAACCGGAAGTAATCAATGAAGATAACTGGTTTCATAAATTTTTTGGCTGGGATACGATTGCCGGAAAACAAAGTGTGGTCTCTAAATTTACTTTGTCACAGGTCAATGAATATATAAATGCTTACTATGTTCCACAAAACATGACAATTTCAGTATGTACTAGCATCCCATATCGCAAATTTATCAAAATGGTGAAAAAGCATTTCGGGCACTATGGCAATGAAGGTGGGGTTTTGGCCGCAGACGATTGGAAAAAATATGTGGCAGCAAACGCCAGAGAAGTATTTGGCAAACCAGAAGGTGGTTATAAAGTTGGCAAATGCGTGAAAGAAAAAGACACATCCCAAGTTCAATTATGTTACGGTTTCCCTGTGCCAATTATGAACCCTCTTTTGGTGGATTATTGTTGCATGGTTTTGAGTCACGGTTTATCCAGCGTATTGACCAATGAAATGCGCGAAAAACGTGGGTTGTGCTATGGTATTTCAGCTGCAGTAGAAAATGTAATATCGCCGTATTTGAGTGAATATATCCCATTTTTATTGAAAGTTACATCAAGCACTGAATCCGAAAATGTTAAAGAGTTTGTTGACACACTGCCGCTTGTTATGAAGAGTGCGAAAGACATTATCACAAACACAGACATCGAACGTGTGAAAAACGCATACAAGATGAAAGTGCTAAGAGCAAGTACTGTGGCTACACACAACTTCTTTGTTTATCGCCACCCAGAATTGAAAATGAAATCAATAAAGAAAGAAATAAAAGTATTGCAAAAACTAACACTTGATGACATACGTAAGGTTTTTGGAATAATATCAAATTACAAGTCTGGCAGCTATAATTACTCTTTGCTGGGGAAACTAAAATAAGAAATCCGGGATAAAACCCGGATTTTTATTATTCTTCTTTGTCGTA
>JAEIGA010019309.1_pt1 | contig 10394 bp, 10 predicted proteins | sample 9270691 | NCBI WGS metagenome assembly JAEIGA01 (sample SAMN17057246, study PRJNA624740) | gut metagenome | biome: biome; isolation source: fecal sample | host: Bos grunniens | place: China: Xizang | collected 2019
ATCATATCCTCGGGGATACCTGTACCGCCGTGGAGAACGAGGGGCATATCGCCTGTCTTCTCGGAGATAGCGCCGAGAACGTCGAAGTTAAGACCTGCCCAGTTTGCGGGATACTTACCGTGGATGTTACCGATACCTGCAGCAAGCATTGTAACGCCGAGATCAGCGATCATCTTGCACTCTGCGGGATCTGCACATTCGCCTGCACCTACAACGCCGTCCTCTTCGCCGCCGATGGAACCAACCTCAGCCTCGAGAGAGATACCGAGAACGTTACAAGCGTTTACAAGCTCTGTTGTCTTTGCGATGTTTTCTTCAATGGGGTAGTGTGAGCCGTCGAACATAACGGAGGAGAAGCCTGCGTTGATACAAGCCTTAGCGCCCTCGTATGAACCGTGGTCGAGGTGAAGAGCAACGGGAACAGTGATCTTAAGACACTTGATCATACCCTTAACCATACCAACGATTGTTTCGTAGCCGCACATGTACTTACCTGCACCCTCGGAAACACCGAGAATAACGGGGGAGTTAAGCTCCTGAGCGGTAAGAAGGATAGCCTTTGTCCACTCAAGGTTGTTGATGTTGAACTGACCTACGGCATATTTGCCTGCTTTTGCTTTTTCAAGCATTTCTTTTGCTGAAACTAACATTTTTCATACTCCTTATTTATATCAAAAAATTTAAACGAATCAGGGGGTTAAAATTTAACCGCATATATTATACATCATAAGAGGGATAAAATCAATAGATTTTTAAATTTTGTTTACCGCTACGCTTAAAATGTATGCTCCCTCAACGTATGTATCTATATCAAGGGTAGTCGTGTCTATCTTTAAATTACGGGAAAGAGCAGAGCCAAGCATCTTGGAATACGCTTCTTTCTTTGTCCATATTTTGTAAAATGCAAGGGCAGAATATTCTTCCTTTTCAAGCAAAGCTATCTCATTTTCGACAAAGTATCTTTTTGCAAAATTTTTAATATCCGTGTCGCTTTTTTCTGTCAATTTTTCGATATCAATGCCTACGGGTCTGTCGGAAACTGCACAAGCAACTCGACCCTTGGAGTGGGAAATGTTGAAAAATATTCCCTCCTTATCAACGAATGGCTTACCGAAATCATTTAGCAAAAACTTGGGATCCTCATCCCCGAAATACTTGCATATCATATCCTTACACAGATTGATTCCTGCAAGATGCTCTCTTTCCTTTTTCTCTCTGGGAGTGTCACTTTCTAAAAAAAGTACGTCCACGTGTTCGATTTTTAACATAATAACCTCCTTGAAAATTCTTGTATATTTATATTTTATCATATTTTTCGATTAAAATCAATTTTTTTGTTGCAAAATTGCATAAAAAATGGTAAAATATTATCAAAGCTACTTCTGTGGCTCATTAAAGCCTTAACAGGGAGGATACTATATGTCTAAAAAAGTAATCGTAACGATCGCGCGCCAGTTTGGTAGCGGAGGTAGAGAAATAGGAGAGATGGTTGCAAAATCTCTTGGATTTGAATATCACGACAAGAGCCTTATCAGTCTTGCTGCGGAAAAATCGGGCATCAATCACGAGGTGCTTAAGAATACTGACGAAAAGGCAACGCCCAGCTTCCTTTATTCCATTGCTATGGGTGGAATGGGTATGGTACCCTTTTCCCATGGTATGCCATACGACACTCCCATAAACGATAAGCTTTTCGTTCTTCAGTCAGGTATTATTGAGGAGCTTGCAAAAAGTAATTCCTGCGTGTTTATAGGAAGATGCGCTGACTTTGTGTTGAGAGATTTTGACAACGTAGTGCGCGTATTCATTTACGCGGATATAAACAAAAGAGCGGAGGAGGTTGCTTACAGAAATAACCTTCCTCTTAGCGAAGCAAAGAGCCTTGCATTAAAGCTTGATAAGAAGAGAGCCAACTACTACGGATACTACACCTCTAAAAAATGGGGTAGAAGTGAAAACTACGACCTTATGATCGATACGACGAAGATTGGTAAGGAAGGCGCTGCCAAAATTATCGAGGACTTTGTAAAGATAGTTCAGAACAGAGTGGATTTTAACTGATTTTTGAAATAAGTGTAAAACAAAAAACAGGGATGCTTCAAAAAGTATCCCTGTTTTGCTTGTATAATTTATTTTGCGTTAGCGTTCAAAAATTCTACAACGTCGCCTACTGTGATGAACTTGTGCATATCGTTTTCATCAAATTCAACACCGAATGTGTCCTCACAAAGAAGAACAAGGTCAGCAAGCTCCAAGGAGTTGATGCCGAGGTCGTTAGCAAGCTCTGCCTCCATTGTGATTGCGTCAGCCTCGATAGAAAGCTCTTCAACGAGAATGTCTCTTAACTTCTCAAACATGATAAAATCCTCCAAAAATAATTTCAATCTGTATTAGTAGTTGCTTAAATAATTATAATCGTTTTTAAAAAACTTGTCAATAGGTTATTATGTAGAAAAGAATTAGAAATTTTTGTCAAAAAATTATGCATTTTGCACAAAAAAGGTGGTTTGTTGTTAAAGGTCAATAAAATTTTAGTCTTTATTTTTTGATTTTACTCCTGCAAGAGGATTAACGTTTACGGCATCCTCCATACCTTTATTTGATACGTGGGTGTATATCTGTGTGGTGTTAAGCTGCTCGTGACCGAGTATTTCCTTGAGGACTCTTACATCCACCTTTCCGGTCTGGTACATAAGGGTTGCCGCCGTATGACGGAGCTTATGAGTGGAGAAGTGCTTATACTCAAGTCCCGCCGCCGCAAGGTATTTATATACCATCCATTGTACAGTCTTGTTACTGATCCTCTTGTATTGCTTGCTTATAAACATGGCGGGGATATTTATGGCCTTATACTTTTCACTCGTTCTTATTTCAAGATATTTTTTCAACGCATCACGGCAGGCGTCGTTAAGATATACTATCCTTTCCTTTGCGCCCTTACCAAGCACACGCAGAGAACGAAGGTCCCTGTCTATATCGTTTATATTTATTCCCACAAGCTCGGAAAGACGCATACCGCAGTTAAGAAACAGGGTAATTATTGCGTAATCTCTTTCCTTGGTCTTGGATTCCGTATCGTTTTCTATCGCCTCCAAAAGGCTCATACTCTCCTCAACGGATAAAAATTTTGGCAGAGTTTGCTTTTTCTTTGGGGATTCAATATCAATGGCGGGATTTTTTTCCATAAGGTAACGCTTGGTACAAACGTATTTGTAAAAGGCCTTGATAGCGGAAAGCTTTCTTGATCTTGCCGATGATTTATTTCCTCTGTCGTTTGAAACGTATACGAAAAAATCGTATATCTCACTTGTCGTGATGGAGAAGATAAAGTCGTTTGACATGTCGGAAATGTCAATTTCATTAAAGGAGTCGCCAAGGGGATTTATGCCGTTTCTTTTTGCATACACGTATCTGAAAAAAAGGCGCAGGTCGGACAGATATTCATCCACGGTCTTTTTGGAGCAGACCTGTATCGTCAGCTTGTATGATGCAAAATCACGGGCAAGCTGCGGCATTTGATTTACGTCAAAGCTTTTTTTCATATTAAACCCTCCTTTTTAAAATCAATGTAGCGTTTTTCACTATTCTAGCACAAAAAAACGCGTATTTGTTTAAAAGATGTAAATTTTTTTGTATAATCTTGAATTTTAATCCGTTTTCTTATATAATGAATACATCAATATAAAAAGGTGGTCCCAGATGATTAAGTTTTTTAAAGATAATTTAGCTATGATATGGAAAATAGTTCTTACACAGATAGGTATGATGGTATTTGGACTTATCGTTGTTCTTTCAACGTCTATGATAAATCCTGTGTTGTGCCATATTGCGGGCGGTCTTTCTATTCTTATGTATCTTTTCGTATTATATTCCCATTTTATTGAAAAAGGAAATGAGGATAAGATAAAAATTGACGGTGGCAGAATGGAAAAAAAGAATTTTTACGGTCTTTTCGTATACCTTGCGTCACAGTCACTCAATATAATTCTTTCCATAGGAACGGTAATAACCTACTACTTTACTGATAGCGAGGTAGAAACGTTTATGAACAGAGTGTACGCTACCTTTAAGATAATCACCCACTACTATAACGGCGCATTCCTTTCTATAACGAAGCTGACACCTGATTTCCCCTTTATTTATCTTATCCTTATGATTCCCGGCGCCATTGTGTGCTTCCTGTCTTATTTCTACGGTATCCGCGGTGTGAAGCACTTTATGCCAGAACCCAAGAAGATAACCAACGAAAGAACAAGATAATTTTATAATATCAAATCAAAACGCTCTCGGTAAACTGCCGAGAGCGTTTTGATTATGTAACTTATTTTGTCATAATGGGATCTTTTCCGAGAAGCAAGAATACAAGGTCAAGGATCCAGCAGATGGAAGAGCCGGCAAGGATCCAGATAATACCAACAACAAGCATTACGTAGTTTTCTGTGCAAGCACCCTTAACAATACGGTAAATTGCCCAAACGATGTTAAGCACGGGAAGAGCGAAAAGTACCTTTACAAGGAAAGGAAGCTCGTCAAAGGTTTTAACAAAACTCATAAATAATCTCCTTACTAAATTTATTTGGATGTAACTCCTATTTAATTATATCATTACTCGGGCGCAAAAATCAACGGTATATGATTAATTTTTTTCTAATTTTCTTATAAGAGGGAAGGAAAGAGGCCAAACTACCCCCGCAAAAACCACGATAAGCATATAGCGGATGGAGTGGGCAATGGGATGGGACATACAAATAAAGTTAAGTATGGGCTTAAGACCGGCTTTAATGCCAAGTATAAGCGCAAGACCGAGCACAACCTTGATCACCTGTGTATACCATTTGCCCTCTGTGCTGAAGTGAATGTATTTTATATCAAAGAAATACGCAATTATCATTCCTAAGGTAGCGCCAAATAGGGTGTATGCGTTTTTGATTCCCGATTCGAGATTGTGAGTATCAATATCGGCAGGAAAATTATTAAGCTCCACGTAGAGAATAAGTCCAAGCGCCATAAGAGCCATGAAGGAAAGGAAGGCGTATATTGCCTTGGGATTATCGTAAGCCTTGTCAATGAGCCACTTCATTACGAATATCAAAAGTGTGGCAACAATGGTGGAAACAATAACGTCAAGGGGAGTGTGTACGCCAAGATACATTCTTGACAAAGCCACAAGCACGCAAGCAACGATACAGGGGATCCATATTTTCTTTTTACCCTTGTGAACGTAGGCAAGACCGCCGAAATTACCAACCGCGCTCTGTGTGTGACCGCTGGGGAAGGAATATCCCGTTGCCTCAGCCCGGGCGCTTTCAACAATGGTAAATGTGGGATCCTTTACCCAAGGGCGGGGAATTCTGAAAAGAAGCTTTAAGAACTGATTAAGCACAGTACCTATAAATCCTACGCTTAAAAGATAGTATCCGTCCTTTTTGGAAAAGCACCAGAATACGATAATGGCGACAGCCATAAATACGGTCTCCTCACCAAGATGGGTGATCAGCGAGAAAAATACGTCAAGCACAGGGTTTCTTATCCCTTCAAGAAATTTTAAAAAGCCCATAGTTTACTCCTCAAAAATAATATATATTTAAATTGTAATGCATACGGGCGCAAAAATCAAGTTTATATTGACAAAAATTTAAAAAAGGTATATAATACAGCCAAAAGCAGGAGGTATAAAAATGGAAGCTGTAAAAAAATATCTTAAAAAATATTTTGTCACTGCAATGGGCGCTATGGCGCAGGGCTTATTTGCAACCCTGTTAATAGGCACTATCATAAAAACCCTCGGTCAATATACAGGGCTTGATTTTTTAGTTGAGCTTGCTACCTTTGCCTCTGCCGCAACTGGCATGGCAATCGGTGTGGCTATTGCATTATCTCTTAAGGCAGATATGCTTGTTGTCCTTTGCTCATCTGTTGTAGGTTCAATTGCGTATACCTTGAACGGTGCAGGACCTGCAGGTGCGTTTTTCGTTGTCATTATTGCTTGCGAAATTGCAAGATTCGTTTCAAAAAAGACAAAGGTCGATATTCTTGTTACACCCCTTGTAACCATTCTTGTGGGCTTTGGCGCGGCAAAGCTTCTTTGTCCCGTTATCGGTGTTGTAATGAAGGCACTTGGTAATTTTATAAATACTGCCACAGAGCTTCAACCCTTCATTATGGGTATTGTAGTTGCCGTTATGGTTGGTATAGTTCTTACCCTTCCTATTTCCAGCGCGGCAATTTGCGCTTCCATAGGAATTTCTGGTATTGCGGGCGGTGCTGCTACGGTTGGCTGCTGCGCACAGATGGTGGGATTTGCGGTTATGAGTTTTAAGGAAAACCGCGTAAACGGTCTTGTATCACAGGGCCTTGGCACAAGTATGCTTCAAATGGGTAATATTTGTAAAAACCCCCGTATATGGATCCCACCTACACTTGCAGGCGCAATTTGCGGCCCTCTTTCCACAATGGTGTTCAAGCTTAAGTGTGAGGGTGTAAGTGCAGGAATGGGTACCTGCGGTCTTGTTGGACCTCTTGGGGTTATTTCCGCAACGGAGCATAGCATACTTTTATGGATAGGCTTACCCCTTCTTTGTATCGTTTTACCCGCTATTTTGTCCTTCGTATTTGGAGAGCTGCTTCGTAAGATCGGCTGGATAAAGGAAAATGATCTTTTATTGGAGAATTGATATGGCATATTGGATATGGCTTGACGATAGTAAGTATCCCGAGTTTTCAAAAAACACAAGAGAAAATCCGTTTGATATAAACAAAAACGGCTTTTGTATGGCTGAATTTATAAAGGAATTTAAGATACAGGGTGGGGCAAAATTGAAAATTTGCGCCGATGCAAGATATGAGCTGTATATAAACGATTCCTTTTTTGGCAGAGGTCCTGCATCAGCGGGCTCGGACTTTCTTACAACGAAAATGAACTACTGTTATTACGACGAATACGAAATAACAGACACATCATCCGTAAAAATAAGAGCCGTGGTAGCGTCACAGGCTACGGCAATAAACGAATTTACATTCGGTCACCCCGGACTTTATATTGAATTGACGGATGAACAAGGATACGTAGGTGGCACGGATGAAAATTGGCTTTGCCGCCCTGTTGCACAAAGAGAGCATACATTCTTTGCGGATTATACCAAGGCGGATGAGGATTTTTCCTTGGCAAAAAGAATTCCCGATATACATACTATGCAAAAATCCCCCCTTGCCCATCTTTGCGAAACGGAAATTTATCCAAGTAATTTCACAGAAATAAGGGTAAATGGTAAGGAAAAAGCAGACAGGGTATTGCTTTTTGATAAAATATACTCCGCATTTCCCGTTATTTCCGTAAAATGCAAGGGTAAGGTGCATATAAGGATCGAAAGTGGAGAGCTTGAGGGCAATCCCAACGTGGGCGAGGATATAATTACGGACAGGGACGTAGTCCATATGTGCCAGAGGATGCGAAGCGTTGGATTTATGCGTGTCATAGTTGAGAATGAGTCTGATACGGATGTTATTATCGATAGGGTAAAGCTACTTTACTCACATTATCCCGTAATTAACGAGGGCGGATTTAATTGCTCCGACGAGATTATAAATAAGGTGTACGACGTATGTATGCACACACTTAAAATATGCAGACAGAACACGCATCTTGATTCTCCCACACATCAGGAGCCTATTGCCTGTACGGGTGACTATTATATTCAGGCACTTATGGAGTATCTTAATATCTATGATCCTACTCTTACCGCCTTTGATATCTACAGAACGTCACAGATACTGGAAATACAAAACGGCAGAATGTTCCATACCTCGTACAGTCTTATGTTCGCTATGTGGCTCTATGATTATTACATGTATACGGGGGACACGGAGCTTGTAATTAAGTCAAAAAAAGCGATGGAGTGTCTGTTTTCTCTCTTTGATCGCTACGTCGCGGAGGATAACGGCCTTATAGAATATGCTCCCGACTATATGTTTGTAGACTGGATAGCGATGAAGGATGCACCGGACCCGTATGCGGACTCCCGTGATATTATGACCCACGGCAAGGGCGAGGGATATAGCTTACACCATCCCCCTAAGTCTCTTGGACAGAGTGTGCTTTGTATGCTTTATTACCGTGCTTTGGTTTGCGCAGAAAAGCTTTATAAGGCAATTGGTGAAGAAAAAAGTTCTGTGGAGTGTCTAAGAAAGGCAGAAAAAATAAAATCCGCCATAAATACGCATCTGTATGATGAGGATGCTAAAATGTATATTGGCGGTCTTAATACACCTGACAGAGTGGAAAACAGTAATTGGTTGCCGAAAAACACCAAGCGCGTATTTCACTTAAAGCAGGCAAACGTGTTAGCAGTTCTTTTTGAAATAGCTCCAAAGGAAAAAAGAGCAAAAATCCTTGAGGACGTGGTTAAAAACCTCAGAAAAGAGGAAATGCAGCCCTATTTTTACCATTTCCTTTTTGATGCACTTTGTAATGAGGATATGTTCGGTAAGTACGGACTTGACCTTGTAAGAAGGTACAAAAGCCTTATTGACATATGTGACAAGGGCCTTTCGGAGGCTTGGGAGTTTGTAAACGGGGACTTGTCCCACGCGTGGGGCGGCGCTCCCGCTTATATTCTTAAAAAAGCCTTGTCGGGATTTGAAATGATAGAGCCGAACTACAAAAAAATCAAGTTAGAGCCGAATCTTTTCTCCCTTGATTTTGCGGATTTTGAAATTCCAACCCCCTACGGACCTATAAAAATAAAAATGGATAAAAAGGGAAAAGAAATATTTGTTCCTTCCGAAATTGAATTGATATAATGCTATAAAAATACGGTGGACACAAAAAACATACACGTCCGCCGTTTTATTTTGCTTTTTTGGGTTAATAATAGGATAAAAAAGGAGGTAATTTATGAGATCGGATATTATTAAGGTAACTGCAAGAGAAATAATTGATTCAAGAGGCAACCCTACTGTTGAGGCTACGGTGCTTCTCAGTGACGGCACAAAGGGAGTTGCGTCCGTGCCGTCGGGCGCGTCAACGGGAATGTACGAGGCGTATGAAAGACGCGACACCGACAATGAAAGATACGGTGGCAAGGGTGTGCTTGGTGCGGTGCATAGCGTAAGAGAGCAGATCTCCCCCGCAATTGAGGGAAAAAGCGCAAGGGATCAGGGCGCTATCGACCACGCAATGTGTGACCTTGACGGCACTGCAAACAAATGCAGATTAGGCGCTAACGCAATTTTGGCAGTTTCCCTTGCCAATGCCCACGCGGCGTCAAATTATTACGGGCTTGACCTTTTCAGATACCTTGGCGGCGCAAATGCAAAGCGCTTACCAGTGCCTATGTTCAATATTTTAAACGGAGGCGCTCACGCATCCAACAACGTGGAGATACAGGAGTTTATGATTGCGCCCGTTGGATGTAAGGCGATATGCGAGGCGGTGCGTGCAGGATGCGAGATCTACCACACCTTGGGGCTTTTGCTTAAGAAAAAGGGATATTCCACGGGAGTAGGTGACGAGGGAGGCTTTGCGCCCAATCTTAAAAACGACGCCGAAGCCATTGAGCTTATTTGTCAGGCAATAGAGCAGGCGGGATACACTACGGAGGAAATTAAAATAGCCCTTGACGTTGCATCAAGCGAATGGTACGAGGACGGAGAATACGTAATGCCAAAAAGCGAAAAGCGATACACGTCAAAGGAGCTTATTGACTATTATGAGGGGCTCGTAAGTAAATATCCCATAATTTCTATTGAGGACGGCCTTGGAGAAAACGATAGCGAGGGGTGGAAAATGCTTACTAAACGCCTCGGGGACAGAGTAATGCTTGTAGGTGATGACCTTTTTGTCACCAATGAAAAAAGGCTTAATGATGGAATAAAGGACGGCATCGGAAACGCCATTTTAATAAAGCCAAATCAGATAGGCACTCTTACGGAAACGTTAAACGTTATCCGTACTGCACAGGAAAACGGATATAAGTATATTATTTCCCATAGATCGGGCGAAACGGAGGACACAACCATTGCCGATCTTTCCGTGGCGGTAAACGCCCCTTTTATAAAAACGGGCGCCCCCTGCAGAAGCGAAAGAGTTGCAAAATATAACCGACTTATGAAAATTGAAATGATGCTGGGCTGCGGCTCGGTTTACGGAATGAATTTCTAAAAAAAGAGCCTTCTTGAGAAGGCTCTTTTTTAAGTTAATCTTTTGCTTTAATGATCTTAACCGGCTTGATAGCTTTTATCTTTATCATTGGTAAAATAAGCGAAATCATAGCGAGAGCAACAATTAAAATACAATTTTCAACCGCTATTTTGGGCTGGAAGGTGAGAAAGTCAAGGTCAAGCACTACTCCGCTTGGATTAAAGCGCATCATAGATTCGACAAGCACCTCGTTTGC
>JAEIGA010019310.1_pt1 | contig 10394 bp, 16 predicted proteins | sample 9270691 | NCBI WGS metagenome assembly JAEIGA01 (sample SAMN17057246, study PRJNA624740) | gut metagenome | biome: biome; isolation source: fecal sample | host: Bos grunniens | place: China: Xizang | collected 2019
ATAACGCCATGCCAAAGAAAACGAACAAAACAAAACTACCCAAAATAAAAAAGCTCCCGAGCGGGAGCTTTCATTGTAAGGTATACAGCCATACCGACGAGTCGGGCAAACTTATATATGAGTCGTTTACCAATCCCGACTATAACGCGCTCGTATACGCTGTGGCTGAATTTAAGCGCGACAGGGAACGGGAAAAGAAGGGCAACCCCAAAACATCAACGGAGACCTTACGCGACGCGTGCCGTAAATATACCGAACTGAAGAGCAACACTTTCTCACCTTCAACCATGCGGACTTATGTCGGCATGACCGAAAATTCGATGCCCACCCTAATGGAAAAGCGTCTGCACGACATAACCGCAGAAGATGTACAAAGGGAGATGAATTTGCTTGCAAAGGACCACGCACCCAAAACAGTGAGAAATCATCACGGCTTTGTGTCAGTAGTTCTTGCAACCTATCGCCCTGATCTGAAGCTGAAAACCACGCTCCCGCAAAAAGAAAAGCCGGATGTCTCTATTCCCACAGAAGAAGAGGTGCGAAAAATGCTTGAAATAGTCAAAGGCACAGAAATGGAAATACCAATAGCTCTCGGCGCACTCTGCGGTATGCGTGAGTCGGAAATCATAGGCCTTAAATGGTCAAGCGTAAACCTTAAAAAGGGAACACTAACAGTAAAAGAAGCAATGGTGCGCGGCACAGATAATCAGATCGTAAACAAGGCAACAAAAACCACAGCAGGAAAACGAACAATCCGCCTTTTCCCAATGATTCTTGAAATGCTCCAAAATGCACCCAAAGACACCGACCACGTTGTAAACCTCACAGCAAACGCTATAAAAAACAGATTTTTCCGTATGCTTGAAAAAAACGGCATAAAGCACTATCGTTTTCACGATTTGCGTCATTACTGCGTTTCCGTCATGCTCTCGCTCAACGTCCCAAAATCATACATCGCTGCATATGTGGGACACGAAACAGAAAGGATGATAGACCAAGTATACGGTCACATTATGGCATCAAAAAAGACATCTGTCGAAGATCAACTTCAGGAATATTATGAGGAAGTTTTCAGCGAAAAAACACGCTAAAAATGGCAAAAAAAGTCTAAATAAGAAACGAAATACGAAACGCTCTGAAAAAATCCCTATACCTATAGGAAAAATCAGCGTTTGCACGCGGGTTCGATTCTCGCCGCCTCCACCAAAACCGGAAACGCCGTATCTACGGCGTTTTTCTTGTTTTTCCTTTATCTACAGCCAAAAATGTGTAAAAAATTCTTTATACGATATAAAGATTTTTTTACTTTGTATTAAATATTTTTAACTAAAATAAGAAACGTTATAGGAAACGCCTTGCGCATGCAAGGTGTTTCCTTTTTTATTTGCACGAAACTTGCACGAAACTTGCCCGTTTGCTTCATCGATTTTTATCACTCAAAGTGGTATGATTTTATCAAGAAATAAAGAGGTGAGAAAATGGCATGGATTCCATTTAATGCGAACCCAACGGGTAAACAAGTTGGCGACTGTACCATAAGAGCAATAGCAAGAGCAACAGAAAAACCTTGGGAAGAAACATATTCTGAAATAGCGGTGCAAGGGTTAATGATGAAAGATATGCCTTCAGCAAATGCCGTGTGGGGATCATATCTAAAGGCCCAAGGATTCAAGCGTTACATCATGCCGAACAGTTGCCCTGATTGCTACACATTAAAAGACTTTTGCAAAGATCATCCGGCAGGAATGTATATAGTGGCATTACAAAATCATGTTGTAGCGGTAAACGACGGTGATTATTTCGACACATGGGACAGCGGCGACGAAATACCCCTATATTATTTTACGAAAGAGGAAGAATAAAAAATGGCATATAATCCATATATGATAAATTACACCCAACCTCCGGCAAGCGATGCATTAAATCAACTTAAATATCCCTATACACAACCACAGTATATTCAGCCGCAAAACACCCCCGTGCCGTACAATGATATGATCTGGGTGCTTGGAGAGGTAGAAGCAACAAGTTACCCGGTAGCACCAAACTCAACGGTGACATTATGGGACAAAAACCAACCCACAATTTACGTTAAATCAGTAAATATGCAGGGTGTGCCGTCAATGCGCGTGCTTGATTTCACAGAGCGCACCGCCCAAACGAACACTCAGGCAAAGCATGAATGCACTTGCGGGAAAGACCTTGAAGCATTAAACGGAAGAATCTCTGCTTTAGAAGAACAAATAAAAAACCTCAAAAAAACACAGGAGGAATAATTAATGGCAAATCCACTTTACACACAGAACACCCACCCACTTGATAACGGCGGCCTGTTTGCGTTTGCCAAACAAGTGCACGAAATGGAAAGGAATTTCCACGGAAACCCACGCACAGTGGTTGAAAACCTCCTTGCCTCCGGGCAGATGTCGCAGGCAGACTTCAACAGACTGGCACAGATTGCAAACAACATCTTTCCAATGATAAACAAAAAATGATAATTTGCCGTAGCGCGCACGGCTTATTATAAAATCACAAAAACAGAAAGGAAAAATAAAAAAATCATGTCTCTTACTACAGGCGAAATGACCCCCGCCGATATTGCAGCAGTATGTGGAAATAACAACAACAGCGACGGCTTCGGCTTTGGCGGGAACGGCGCGTGGTGGATCATTATTCTGCTCTTGTTCGGATGGGGAAGAAACGGTTTTGGCGGAAACGGCAACGGCTTCGGCGGAGGCGGTGGCGGCGGTGGTTATCCTTGTGCCACTCAGGCTGACGTTCGCGCCGCAGTTGACCAGCAGACGTTGATATCAAAACTCGATCAGCAGACCTACGGACTTGCGGATTCTACCTACGCACTTAATAACGCAATAACAAACGGCTTTCATGGCGTAGATAACGAAATATGCAACCTCGGATACAACATACAGAGCGGATTTAACTCAATTTCACACCAGCTCTCCGATTGTTGCGGCTCTACCAAACAAGCGATTGCTGATGTAAAATACACCATCGGGCAGGAGGCTTGTGAGACAAGACACGCGCTTTACAACAACACACGCGACATCATAGATAATGCAAACGCAAACAGCCGCGCGATACTTGATTTTCTCACACAGGACAAAATTGCAACCCTTACTGCAGAAAATCAGAGTCTTAAGCTTGCGGCTTCCCAGAGCAATCAGAACGCCGTTCTCATGGCTGCAATGGATGCAAACAAAGCTGAAATTCTTCGACGCACCGGAGCTGAATGTCCTACCGCGGCATACATTGTTCAGCCGCCCACTCCTGTGAACTTCCCGCTCAATGCTTGCGGACAGGTCCAGTTTAACCCCTGCAACGCTTGCAGCGGATTCTAAAAATCACATAAAAACAACTTCTCGCACTATGTGAGATGTTCCCCCTAATGGGAGATATTGAAAAATCAAACGGCGGGGAGACATCCTCGCCGTTATTTTCACAAGAAAGGAAAGAAAAAATGCCAGCAGAATACTCATTTAATGCACTACAGACAGTAGCCCCCGGCGCAAACGTACAGTTTGAAAACTCATCGCGCTGTTGCAAAAAAGGCTATGTAATACACCGTGATAACTCAGGCTTGTTTTACCTGAGAGGAATTACCACACAGTGTAAAGCAACCTACAAAGTACAGTTTAACGCAAACATCGCAGTATCAACAGGCGAAACGGTAGAACCGATATCAATAGCACTTTCCATAAACGGCGAACCGCTCGGGAACGCCACTGCAATCGTGACCCCGGCTGCTGTCGGAGATTTCTTTAACGTCAGCATTGCGACCTTCGTTGATGTTCCCGCTTGCTGTTGCGTAACCGTATCGGTTGAAAACGTAAGCGAGACCGCAGCGATAGATGTACAGAATGCCAATATTATAATTGACCGCATAGCATAAGAAAGGAGAAAAATATGCATAGCTTAAAAGAAATGCTGATGAACGAGCTTTATGAATATGAAGAAAGGGCAAAAAAAGCCCCGAACAGCAAGGTGTCCCCGCAGGAACTTGACAAGATTCATAAGCTTACCGATACCGTTAAAAACATTTGTAAAATAAACATGCTTGAAGAGGATGAAGGCTATTCTGAATCAGCTGATTGGATGGGAGAAGGCAGAATGTACGGCACGTCATACGCACGAGGCAGACGCGGGAACGTAAGACGCGATTCCATGGGCAGATATAGCCGAGAGAGCGGATACAGCGAGGAGGGGAACATGTCCTCGCAGGGCGGTTCTTCTTATGGCGGCGGTTCTTCTTACCGGGGCGGTTATTCACGTGACGGCGCAAAAGAACATCTTATAAAAAAAGCAGAAGAAATGATGAATATCGCCGAAAGCGAGCAGGAACGCAAGGAGATAAAGCGTTTTATAGATAACCTCGAAAACGCCTAAATAAGCCATGATAACCGAAAAGGAACTACTTAAAGCAATATCTGAATGTGAAGCTGAACCAACGACACAAAACAAAATATCAAGGCTTGCGGACTTTTATGTGATATACGACCACCTTTTCGGACATGAAAAAAGCGAAACGAAGCCCCCTTTTCAAAGAAACGTGGAGCGCATACATACCGACAGAACAAATGATTTTTTAACCCTTGTTGATGGCAAAGAAACAACGGCGGCAATGTATGTAATATCTGAATTTGTCGAAGCAGTAAAAGCTCTGCACCCGAAAATGTATGAAAGGTTAGAGCAAGCATTCAGAGAAATATAAAAAAGGCGGCAAATGCCGCCTTTTTTATTCCTTTTCGTTATCTCGTTTCATCGTTTCTTGAATTGCCCGGAAGATAAAAGCGTTTAGACTACTATCACCGTTTTTCTTTGCGTGAGCTTTTACAATATCTTTTTGCCCTTTAGGGAGCATTAAATTTACACGATCATACCGTTCTTGATTGAATTGATTTATGTATTTTATTTGATTAAATTTTTCATCTGACATTCGGGATCACCTCTCTTTGCTGTACTTTACGTTTTTTTCTCTCAATTACAAAATTCTTCATAGTATTTAACAAACATCGATCGCAATTCTGACGGGGTAACGTTGTGACCCTTCATAAATGTTATAAATTCGTTCCAAAGAAAATCTCCGCGTTCTTTGTGTGCTTGAATATCTTTCTCAAATTGTTCTCCGGTTCTATCATAACCGTATTTGCTACAAGGATCACCAACGTTAACCGTGGTTTTTCTGATAATGCGGTGTACTTTCATAATGGTGTATCTTTGCTCCGTTCTCCGGGAGATTAACCGCTCCCGGTCGGTTTATATATTTAATTAAGCGGCAAGAGCCTCAATCTCAATAGCTTCGATCTCGGCGTATGTCATACCGAACACATTTACAAGAATGTCGGCAATATCGCTCATTATAGAGCTTAATTCCATTGTGGGATTATCGCCAAATAACTTAGTGAGGGTTTTGTAATAATTTACGTTACCCTCTTTATTAAATTTTTTTATCTCTGCGGTGGTTTCAAAATTTTTTCCAAGATAAGTCATTTTCTTTCTCTCTTTCGTTCTTTGGGGTGTTTCCCTTTCGTTGTATATATTATATCACATATTACTCAATATGTCAATAGCTTTTTCAAAATTTTCTGAAATTTTTTGAGTTTTTTTCGGAAAATGATGAACGACTTTACAAGATACTACGTGATATATAAAAAAGGCGGCAAATGCCGCCTTTTTTTATTTTAGGTTTCTAAAAAGTTGTTCTTCCGCACGGTAGACAATGTTTTTTGTGCCTCTCACCGAGAGATTAAATTCTTCCGCCAAAGGCTCAAACAATACAAGGTCAATAAGCCTGCGCTTAAGTATCGCTCGTTCCCGCTCACCTTTAACGTATCTGTCAATTAATGCCGCCAGCTCAATATTGTCATCAGGAATATTGTTTTTGTTCATTTTGTTTTACCCGATTTTATAAACTTTTCAGATCTTCGTATATTGCCGCTTGATTAAAAGCAGCTGTTTCTTTTGTCTGTTGCGTGGTGCTGATATACCCGATCCACGCTATCTGACCAACCAAAGACAAGGCAACCGTCACAATAAGCGCAACCCATAATCGTTTTATTTGCCGTTCGCATCGCGCCATTTCAGACTCATGCACGATATACGGAACAGCTTCGCGCGTTTTCTTTGGCTTTTCTGTCCTACACATTTCACAATTTGCCATAATTACCTCCTAAACGCCAAACAAAGATTTAACAACAACGCTCAAAATAGCAACACCGATTGCGCCGAGGATGCCGATCATTATAGACATCTTTGTGCTGAGTTTTGCCATGGTAAGCTCGAGCTTTTGTATGTGCTCTTCATTGTTATGCTTTTTTTCATCACACGCATCGCGTGTGACGAATATTTCGCGCAGCCTCTCTATATCCTTATCGTCTATCATGATATAGCCCCCTTTGAATAAAACAATGTCACGGTATAGATGCCTCGGTCAAACGGAACACTTACCGCGGTAAGTCTGCACACCGCGTTTTCATCATCCGCTTGATCTATGGCCGCAGAAACAGCCGTTGCAATATTGCGTTCACTTGCCGCGTCATATGCCCAACCTTCTGCAGTGGCCGACCCTTCAAACTCGCCCGTGTGGGTAAACTCTCCCTCGACCGACGTTATATACGATGTTGAACCGCCTGCGCCGCTTTTGCGTTCTACCTTATATGCATACGGCTTTGCAGCTTCTGCATTAAATGTAAATTCAAAAGAAAGCACCCTGTCTGTTTCAACGTCGTAGGTTATAACATCATAATCCGTAGGCTCGTCCGGCTCTATAGGTTCATCCGTGCCGCCACCGCCACTTCCTGCCGCTTTTACGATAATGTCACCCATAACATAAGTTCCGGCAGGAACGGCAATTATATCGGTATCAGACGGGACAACGGTTTTACCCTCGATATACGGCATTGTACCGACGATTTTTTTGCCGTTTACGTATGCGGTATAGTCCTTGAGTATATATTCCGCTATCGCGGTAGCATCAGAAGTATCAATGCTCGTGTCCACCCTGCGTAGCAAGTCCGTCATTGCGATAACTCCGAGCTTGTTGCCGTTCTTGGTTATGCGGCGCACCTGATCTGCGAGTGCTGTCATTATATTGTCGTAAACCTGAAGAACCTCGCCGTTTGCATCTACAAGTCCCGATGTTTCGCCAAGAGGAACAAATTCACTGTATGACATATTACCACTCCCCCTCAAGCACTATCTGTCGTATGTGATCGTCTATCATAGCATAGTCCTCCGAGTTCATATAGTCCACCCCACGTTCGGGACGTATGTTTGAAAACTTAAATCCGAGAGAAACGCCCTCGTCCGTTCTGTCAAGCGAAACGCTTATGTTCGCTTCGCCGCCGTCGGATATCATTTCGGCATCGGCGGAAACAATCTCACCCATGCTCTCACGCAAAAGAGCCATAAGCTCCTCTGCCTGTGCCTGTAGATGCGCCGTGGGTATTCCAGTTACTCCGTCGCGCATAATGCCGCAGTAATCTTCGTCAAGTATCTTGCTCTCTATATTAGCCAGCGTTATCCCAAGGCTTCCCGCAGTTACGGTAACAACGTAAAGACCAAGCTCGTATATAAGCTCTGTCCTCTCCACCGTAGGCGGCATGGGATTTGATGCCGCAGTGCCTTTTTTCACTGCAAGGACTGACGCATTGTTAAGTGCATCAAAACGCAAAACTATAAGGTCGCGTCTGTTAAGAGCGCCGTCTGCTATCGGTATGTCAAGCACTACAGGCTCGGTAACAACTACGCTTTTGCCCTTAAACTGTCCGTTGTTTATCCACGCAAGACCGGGAGAGATGGTTACCTGCCACGAATCAGATACGCTCACCGCAAAATGATCGTCAGATGAATATACGCCGCTCTGGCGCGTGGAGAGATAAGTTTCCGCATCTTCAGCAAGATACTGTATGCCGTTAAGCGGATATGTTATAATAGCCATTTATTCAGCTCCTTTTTGTAAGCGGTATCGGCGTTCCGATGCCGACCGTCCGCTTAAACGAATTTTTTTGACTTTTGATAGTAACAGATATAACTCGCGCTGTATATTGTTCGCCCGTTAAACTGGACGCAACGGGCACGAGGTCGCCAAGCTTCACGCCCGCCTCGTCTATCTCAAAAGATATGTTTTTTATACGGTAGTGCTCGGAAAGGACCTTTTCGCCGTGCCGTGTCAGCCTTGCACGATATTCCGCATCTGTTTCACCCTCTTGCGGCTGTTCATGCCGTGCATCAACATATATTTCGCGCCTGTCTTTGCCATATGCGGAAACATTTCCCGCCGTCACCGTTACACGTGCGTCGCCGTCTCCCGCTCCCGCAACTATAGCAACGTTTGCATATGTGTTTTCGCTTTCGGAGTATCTTTCGTTGCCAACGTTGCCGAATTTTGCAGCATACCTCACCGCGGTGTTAAGCGCGGGTTTGTAACACTCAAAAAGAAGGCGTTTCCCATCTTTTCTGAATCTGTAACCCATATCTACCGCACCACATATTACAGAACAATATTCGCTGATTTTTGCATCACTTTCCTGTGCTGTAAACTTATCCGGGATGTTCGAAGCACCGCCAAGGTCAACGCATTCCCACGGACTCATATCACGGACAAGGCCGCGCAGTGCCTCCTCTGCGTTTTGGTTTTTAATAACTCTGTCGCTCACACGGTTTGAAAGTATCCAGTTTGCGGAAAATCCACCTACAATAACCTTGCCGTCGTATGCCTGAACGTTGGTCACTATCATAACCGTATCATCTACATCAAGTTTAACATAATCCATAGCGGAAATGTAACCGAACAGCTCTGTGTTTTCCTGTAACTCTATCAAAAAAGAGCCGACTCCGTAATATTCGGATACCCATAAAAGAGACACCCAATGGTACGCAATAGCTTTTCTGTTAAGATAGCTGTCAAAAACCTCTAACCTCATGATGCCACCACTCCCATATATGCAGGGCGCACGTTTACCGCCACCGTCAGATATTTGTCATTATCGTCCGCTATTGCCTTAAACACATTATCGCCCGTCGCAAGAGAAAGAAGATCGCTGTCGTCCGTCATAAGAGAAAGAACGCTTACAACGCCGTCAGCCGTTGTTTTTTCTGCTGTAACCATGCCGTTGTGTCGCTTGACGCTTACCGTCTCCCCCGCATGCAATACGTCGTCAAATTGAAGAGTTTCGCCCGTCGCCGCATTGATTATGCCGTACCCTACAACGTCACTAAGGGCAGAAAACGCGCAATCAATCGGAGCGGCAACGTCACCTCGGTTGATACAGTTGGTAAACGCTCCTGTTGTTTTCACGCCAAACGTATGTGTATCGTAAACCACGGGGAAGGAGAAGGCGGCTGTGTATCCGTTTACAATGTATGTAGTTACGTCTTTGTGCTTCCAAAATGGAGTGTCACAGTATACTTGCATCGTAAACAGGCGTTCACCCGTCTTTTTTAGCGTTATTTCGGGAGTTCTCGATATTACTATATCGCAATAATACGTATCGTTATACCACAGCTTGCCACGAGAGAGGGCAGGGAGTGCCGAAAGCATCTCCCGTGCCACTTTTTCGTTTAACAATTTACCCGTTATGCTGCGTTTAACGCCGCCCACCGTCAACGCTTGTATTGTTTCTCCAATCTGCCCAAAACCTTGAGAAGTCCCCACGTTTACCGTTGCGCCCGAAAGCGGAGAAATGTCAAACAGCACCCCGTTTTCATAAGAGAAAGAAAAGCTTTTACCCGCATCTGTTGTTATTTTTGCTCTGTACATTTGTTCACCGCCTTAATGTCCTGTCAATATAACTTTTTGCGCAGCGTACATTGCCTCATCCTGCATATCTGCCGCCGATTTTGTTTCAGAATTAAAATTCTGTATAATTACTATATTGGGATTTTGCTTTAAGTCATCAGGAAGCTTGTCATACATTTCTTGAGTAAGCTCTAACTTTTCTCCAGTATAAGACTTGCCAACGCCCTGCCACTGAACAAGAGTCGGTGCGTTTTCCCTTACTTCATTCTGTTCTCGTCTGAGTAAATCGTCGACGCCATACAAAGCGGCTATTTCGCTGTTATATCTAACGTTGCTGTTAAAGTCAGCAAAATCACGAAGTCCTTTTGAAATAGAATTATCTTCTCCAAGTAAGGTTGCAAAATCGTCTGCAAGCATTCCGGCAATACTTGCAACACCATCAGATATTATCACGTGGAATGCGTAAAGTATGCTTCCGCCCAACTTTTTGCCCACTTCCAAGAGTTTATTTATTGTTTCGCTATTGGTGAATGCGTCCACTATATTTTTGATTACATCTGGGATAGTGGTTGTTGCGTTTTGTGCGAACCCGAATATACCTTCCGCCAACTCATCAAGCAAGTCTGCGGCAATATTA
>JAEIGA010019311.1_pt1 | contig 10394 bp, 7 predicted proteins | sample 9270691 | NCBI WGS metagenome assembly JAEIGA01 (sample SAMN17057246, study PRJNA624740) | gut metagenome | biome: biome; isolation source: fecal sample | host: Bos grunniens | place: China: Xizang | collected 2019
GATGGGCTGCGATGCTATCCGTACCTCCCACAATATGCCAGCACCCGAGCAAATCGAACTCTGTGACGAGTTGGGTCTGATGGTTATGTGCGAGCCGTTTGATGAATGGGATTGGGCAAAGTGCAAGAATGGTTACCACCGTTTCTTCAATGAGTGGGCAGAGCGCGATATGGTCAATATGCTACACCACTTCCGCAATAACCCAAGTATCGTAATGTGGTCTATCGGCAACGAAGTACCTACACAATGTGCACCAGAAGGATATAAGATAGCCAAGATGCTCCAAGATATATGTTTGCGCGAGGATGGTACCCGTCCTTGTACAGCGGGCATGGATCAAGTGACTTGTGTCCTTGAGAATGGTTTTGCCAGTGTGCTCCAAATCGTGGGACTCAACTACAAAGCATATCGCTACGAGGAGTCATACCAACGTACCCCTCAACACCTCATACTCGGTTCTGAGACTGCCTCCACCGTTTCCTCGCGTGGCGTATATCAACTGCCAGCTATCCCTGATAACACCGACCATATCACCAATAGAAATCATCCTAACGGCAATAGCAAGACCAACCAATGTTCAGGTTATGACCTGCAATATTGTCCTTGGAGCAATGTGCCAGACGAGGACTTCCGCAATATGGATGACTATGAATGGACTATAGGTCAATTTGTTTGGACAGGATTTGATTATCTCGGTGAACCTTCTCCTTGGGATACTGACGCTTGGCCAAGTCACTCGTCATATTTTGGTATAATCGACCTTGCTGGTATTCCTAAAGATCGCTACTACCTTTATCGCTCGCAGTGGCGCAAGGATATACATACTGTGCATTTACTTCCACATTGGAATTGGAATGCAGGTGATACTCTCCCTGTTATGGCATATACCGATGCTACAGAAGGCGAACTTTTTGTTAATGGCAAGAGTATGGGTATTGTGCGCAAACTCACTCGTGAGGAGTCTGAAGCTGCAATCTTAGCTGGCGACCCATTGGGTTTGCAACGTAGATACCGACTAATATGGGATAGTGTTCCTTACCAAGCAGGTGAACTGAAAGTAGTGACCACTTTTGGAGAAGCCATTCATAAAACTGCAGGCGCACCACACCATATTGAAATGTACATGGAAGATCTTCCTGCTACGGATAACAGACCATTGCACTTTGTGCGTGTACGCGTTTGCGACAAGGACGGTAATCTCTGTCCTAATGCAGATCATCTCATTCATTTTTCTACCAAAGGTGAGGGCTCTTTCCGTGCAGCAGCTAATGGCGACGCGGCTAATTTAGATCTTTTCCATCTACCTAAGCATCATGCTTTTTCTGGCGAGTTAACAGCAATCATAGAAGGCTCCTGCATATTAACAGCTACTGCTAAAGGACTTAAAAAAGCAATAATAACAATACCATAAAAATACTATGACAATCGAACAACTTAAATCTGCTTACGAGGCAGCTTATCAGAAAGCAGCAACAGATATATTCTTTGCTCCTGGTCGTGTAAATTTGATAGGTGAGCATACCGACTACAATGGTGGTTTTGTTTTCCCTTGTGCCCTAAGTTTTGGCACTTATCTCTTAATTGCATCGAACGATGAAAAGAAGATAAATTTCCGTTCATTGAATATTGAGGCAACTTACTCGTTGGATTTAAACCACTTGACCGAGGTGCTACCCAATAAAGCGTGGGCTAACTATCCTTTGGGTGTAATTGCTCAGTTTATCAAGCGAGGTATAACCATTACTCAAGGATATGATATTCTCTTCTGGGGTAATGTTCCTGCAGGTGCTGGTCTTAGTAGTAGTGCGGCGATGGAGGTGGTTACTGCATATGCATTCAACGAACTACTTGCTACCGAATATGATCGTACAGAATTAGCAAAGATTGGCCAAGCAGCAGAACACGAATTTGCTGGAGTAATGTGTGGAATTATGGATCAGTTTGCTTCTTCGCAAGGCACAAAAGACCATGCCATTTATCTTAACTGCGATACACTCAATTTTGAGCTCGTACCTGTAAAACTAGAGGGTATCAAAGTGGTTATATCAAATACACACTCGCCTCACCACCTCGATTCGGGCGCCTATAATGACCGCGTACGCCAATGCCAATTGGCAGTTCAGCAGATTAGTGCCGTTCGTATAATCAAGAATTTGGCAGAGCTCTCCCAAACTGATTTCGATCAATTGGAGCATGCTATTACCGATGAAGTGGCACATCGTCGTGCTCGCCACGTCGTGGGAGAAGTACAACGTACCAAGGATGCAGTGGAGGCTTTACAACAAGGCAATATTGAGACATTTGGCAAGTTGATGACTCAAAGTCATATCTCTCTTCGCGATGATTATGAGGTTACAGGCCCACAATTAGATGCGCTTGCTGAAGCAGCGTGGAAAGTAGAAGGTGTACTTGGCAGCCGTATGACGGGTGGTGGATTTGGTGGTTGTACAGTTTCTCTTGTACGCGATGAAGTTATCCCTACCTTCATAGAACAGGTTGGTACCGAATATACAGAGAAAACAGGACTGAAAGCTGATTTCTATATTGCAGAAATTGGTGATGGAGCACATCGAATAATTTGAAAATAAATAACTGCAATGGTAAATACAGAATCATTCAATACTCGCATAGATGGCAAGCGTGTAACACTGTGTACGCTGACTAATCGTAATGGTTTACAAGCACAAATTACCAATTATGGTGCGAAAATAGTTTCCTTAGTGGTTCCTAATAAGGAGGGTGAGAAAGCGGATATAGTATTAGGCTTTTCTTCCTTTGAAGAATGGTATAAACAGGAAACCTATTTTAATGCCATCATTGGCCGCTACGCTAACCGAATCAAAGATGGAAAGTTCTCCATTGATGGAGTTGAGTATAAATTACCCATCAATAATGGTACCAATTCTTTGCATGGAGGAGTACATGGATTTAATGAAAAAGTATGGGATATTGTTGGTCAATCTACCTATTCGGTTTCCCTGCATTATCGTGCAAAAGACGGAGAGGAAGGTTATCCAGGTAATTTAGATGTGTATGTAACCTATTCGCTGACTAAAGATAATGCACTATCCATTGTCTATGAAGCAAAGACAGATAAACCTACTATCTTAGGTTTTACTAATCATGCATATTTCAATCTCGAGGGTGAAGGAAACGGTACGGTTCACGAACATCGTTTGCAAGTTTTGGCAGATGAATATACTCCCTTTGATGATACCGCTTGCCCCACGGGTGAAATTCTGTCTGTAGATAACACTCCAATGGATTTTCGTGAGATGACTAGAGTAGGGGAGAGAATTGACAATGCGTTCTTTGCTCCAGGTCGTGGTATAGATAATAATTTTGTGTTACGTCCAATATCCCCTGGAGAAAAGATGCGTCATGCAGCTACATTGGTAGCGGGTGGCAGAGAAATGCAGGTATGGACCACACAACCTGGTTTGCAAGTATATACTGGCAATTGGGTTGAACAATACCTAGGTAAAGCAGGTGCCATCTATGATGTGCAGCATGCTATCTGTTTGGAAACGCAGAATTTTCCTGATGCTCCTAATCACGAACATTTCCCTAATGCGGTGTTGCAGCCAGGAGAAATTTATTACGAGCGTACTGATTACCGATTTATATGGTAACCATTTCGACTCAAATTTGACAGTTTGGGTTAAAAATGAAACAAGGATGCAAAACTTGCATCCTTGTTTATTGTTTAAGTGATATGGAATTTATCCTAATCTCTCCAATGCAGTTCTTACGCGATTGAGTGTCTCTTCTTTGCCTAATACATCGGTGATATTCCAAATGTGTGGACCACGAGCGGCACCTACCAAACATATACGGAATGCATTCATTACAATACCCACACCATACTCTTTCTCTGCAATCCATGGCATAATCAAATTGTCAAGACCTTCAGCAGACCAATCTTCGTGTGTCTCAAGAAGAGCAAGCATCTCAGTCATATGCTTAGGACTATCTTCTTTCCAACGCTTCTTGAGTGATTTCTCATCGTACTCAGTTGGTGCTACAAAGAAGAAATTAACTTGCTCCCAAAGTTCTGAAACGAAGTTTACGCGGTCTTTGGTGAGTCCAATTACTTTGGCTACTATCGCTTGATCGCCTGATAGTCCTTTTGCCTCCAAATATGGCATAAATTGTTTGGCTAATTCTTCATTAGACTTGAGTTGTAAGTATTGGTGGTTAAACCATTTACCTTTCTCATAGTCAAATTTAGCACCTGATTTGCTCACGCGTTCCAAAGAGAATTGCTCAATGAGTTCTTTCATGGTGTACATCTCTTGATCACCTGTAGCGTGCCAACCTAGCAATGCCAAAAAGTTGATAACAGCTTCTGGATAATATCCCTCTTCGCGATAACCTGACGATACGGTTCCATCTTTTTGATTGTGGAACTCCAATGGGAATACTGGGAATCCCAATCGATCGCCATCTCGTTTAGAGAGTTTACCATTGCCATCTGGTTTCAAGAGCAATGGCAAGTGTGCAAATTGTGGCATAGTGTCTTCCCATCCAAAAGCCTTATAGAGCAATACGTGGAGTGGGGCAGAAGGCAACCACTCTTCACCACGAATAACATGGCTGATCTCCATCAAATGGTCATCTACAATGTTTGCCAAGTGGTAAGTGGGTAGATCATCCGCTGATTTATAGAGCACTTTGTCATCAAGAATATTAGAGTTAATTTTTACCTCACCTCGGATAAGGTCTTGTACATAGACATCCACATTAGGCTCTACTTTGAATCGTACCACGTACTTTTCTCCAGCTGCAATGCGTGCTTCTACCTCTTCTTTGCTAAGAGTGAGAGAGTTAACCATTTGCTCACGTGTACGAGCATCGTACTGGAAGTTAGCAATCTCTGCACGCTTTGCTTCCAATTGCTCTGGAGTATCAAAAGCAATATAGGCTTTGTCAGATGCAAGAAGTTGATCTACATATTTGTGATAAATATCGCGGCGCTCACTCTGGCGGTATGGACCATGGTTTCCCATGCCGTTAGGAGCATCTTGGCAAATGCCTTCATCAATTTCAATGCCGAGCCATGCTAATGATTCTGTGATATATTCTTCTGCTCCTGGCACAAAGCGCGTGGAGTCGGTATCCTCAATACGGAGAAGCATATCGCCACCATGTTGGCGAGCGAAAAGGTAGTTAAACAAGGCAGTGCGCACACCACCGATGTGCAACGCTCCTGTTGGACTTGGAGCAAAACGAACACGAACTTTTGTCATTTATTGTTGATTTTAAAAGTTATACCGCTTGCACTATTAGTTTGCCTGCGGCTGATAATATAGTTATTAGTTATTTTTCTTTTTATGTTTGAAAAAAGGGATGTTCCACGACGAGCGTGGCAATGTTTTGGTCATGTCATCAGACATCTTTAGTATAAATCGCTTGTAATAGGATACCAATAAAGAGGTGATAGGTAGAGCGATAATCATACCTACTAATCCCAACAACGACCCCCATATAGATAGACTCAGCAGTATCCACGCGGGGCCCATACCAGTGACATTGCCCATGATTTTGGGGACAAGTACCATGTCTTGAATACTTTGCACGATGAAAAATACCGCTGCTATACAAAGCATTACTACCCAAACAGGACGACCTGTTTCTGCCGACTGAATTAATCCAAGAATAATACATGGCGGAATACCTAATGCTTGCAAATATGGCACCAAATTGAGTATTCCTATGAAAATTCCAATACCAATACCCATTGGCAAACCAATAATCTGAAAACCAATGGCAAACAATATACCAACTATGCTAGCTACAAGAGCTTGTCCACGGAAATATGCATTCATGTTGCGGTCAAGATCCTGTATCAACATCACTATTGTATCGCGAAAACTAGAAGGTATGTATTGCTGCCAGTTCTTGGTGATTTTTTCATAATCAATCAACAAGAAAATAATGTACAATAAACAAATAAATACAATAGCCAAACTAGTAATGGCCTCTACGCCATTGCTAATCAAGTTACTCACACGAGGGAGAAGTTCCTTAACACCATTCTGAAATTCGGTACTATGAATAACCGTGTGAATGTCTATACTCTGGATAATCTCCTCTAATTTCTCATTTACGCGCGGAGATAGATATTTATTTCCTTGAAAATCAGATAGATATTCTTTTACACTAGTAGATAATGACGTGGCTTGTCTATTGATAGCTGGTATTACTGTAGCAACTACGCCTGTAACTAATCCTACTACTAGTAGAATACTCACTATGACTGACAATGCGCGGTTTTTTAATCGACATTTATGCTGTAAGAAACCTACGAGAGGTGCCAAGATATACGCCACCACAAAACTAATCAAAAATGGGAGCAGTACACCGCTTAAACGGCGGATAAGCAAGTACAATACTACTAAAACCAATGTAGTAATAATACTGCGAACAATAGTTTTGCGATTGATATGTGGGATAGTATCTGTTGAATTATGCATTTATGCGAAGTAATATATGTATAATAATCAGTGTGATACAGAAGAATGTACAAATGTTGCGTGCGAGCAACCATCGGAACAAAAACCAATCCATACCGGCCTGCACGTATTTATCCCATTCGCCCATAGGCCCCATCCACCAGCGAGGTGTATCGTTACATGGTAAACCATAAGTAAAAAGACGGGTAGAATGAATTAAGAAAATCGACATAGGTAGTGTGATAAGGGGTGTTAGATACCATGGACTCCACCATCCTAATGCTATACCTAACGCCAGCAATGCAAATGGCATGATAGCAAATACACCAATGAAAATAATCATGACTGCTTTATGGTTGAGTAATCGTGCGAATGTCATTTTGCCCAACTGAGCATCAGCATTTACCTCCATTACTGAATGAACATACACAATGTTGGTGACCATACATCCGATAGCTACACTCATGCACAACATTTGCCATGAGAAAGGATTACCAGTTATAGCTGCTTGCACGCCCATCATATTGAGCGGTCCAAACATCAAACCAATCACCAATTCTCCAAAACCATGATAACCTAATTCCAATGGTTTACCCGAATAGTTAATACCTACAACCAAGCCAAGTATAGCATAAATCACAATACCCATTGCTGCCTGCCAACCATGTAATAACCACTGTGCAATGAAAGCTATAGCACCCATCAATGCTGCGAATGTTAAAAAGCCCACGATGGCCCAGCCTAATTGGTTTAGCGTGGCCTTCCCAATAGGAGTTTCTGTGTTTTCTCGCACCAAGTAGTGACATTTTTCCATGCGAGCACGCACGCTATCGCACTTCACGTCAGCGCGTGTGCGAGGGTCATGTTTATAATCAAAATAGTCATCCGCAAGATTCATGCCCAAGTGAGCAGCACATATACCTAATACGATAGGAATAGCTAACCACCAAAGGAAACCATCTTGCCCAATACACAAAATAATAGCAGTGATACAGGGCAACGCTGATTGAGGAAGCGATATACTGCGTGCGTTTTTAATCCAAAATCGAAGAGAATTCATTATAGTATGCATATTTTGCGCAAAATTACTATATTTTTTTGAAAGTACCAAATAAAAACGACAAAATCGTGTTTCACACTTTGTCAAATCATAAATATTTTGTACCTTTGCGCTCAAATTATATTATAAAATATGAAACGAACGATTTTCTTTATCTTTTTCTCGTGTATACTGCTAGCCACGAAGGCTGCGTCATATTCGGGTACGTTGCCAGTATTGTATATTCAAACGGAGAATAATACCCCAATTACCAGCAAGGACTATTATTTGAATGCTAGCTACTATCTAGATGCTATGAATATTATTGGTTATGAGAGCTTTGGTAGTGCTTCACAGCCCCTAACTATGGAAATAAAAGGTCGTGGCAACTACACATGGAGTGGCTTCAATAAAAAACCTTATCGTATCAAACTCGCTGACAAGCAGCCTCTTCTTGGACTTACTAAAAGTAAGCATTTTGCACTGATGGCACACGCTGATGACGCACTCAATAAAAAGGGATTCATGCGTAATCAGGTAGGATTCTTCCTCAGTCGTATGATAGGTATGGCATGGACACCTGCTACCGCACCTGTGGAGGTTGTACTCAATGGTGAATATATTGGACTATATTTCTTGACAGAAACTATTCGCGTTGATAAGGACCGAGTAAATATTGTAGAACAGGATGATAATGAAACGAATAGTGAAAATATCACTGGTGGCTGGCTTGTAGAAATCGATAATTATGATAGTGATCCACATGTTACAATCAAAGAAAACGATAAGCATACGATGTGGTTCACCTATAAAACACCAGAAGTCTTATCGCAAGTTCAAGAAGACTTTTTGGAAGAGGAAATGAAGCGTATTGATAATTTGGTGTATGGCGATAAGAATTCTGATAAACTATGGCAATACCTAGATATGGATGCGCTGGCGCGCTTCTATATCGTACAAGAAATTATGGATAACTATGAGTCTTTCCACGGCAGTTGTTATTTGTATCGCGAGAAAGGTGAGGGACAGAAGTGGATGTTTGGTCCCGTATGGGATTTCGGCAGTGCGCTCAATCGTGATAAGTCAATGTATCTCTATGAGGGCGATGTTTGGCACAATCACTGGATTCCGGAGATCTGTAAATTTCCTGCTTTCATGGAGCATGTTAGGAAAATTTGGGCGGAATTTTACCCTGCCAAATTCAATGAAGTATTCACTTTTACTGCAGACCAACTCGCTTTGCTAAAAGCGGCAGCCGTATCAGATGCTAATCAATGGTCTGATTATAGTGGCAATAAGGATTTGCAGAAACGCATTAATAATGTTAATACTTGGCTTACCAATTCTACTAAATGGCTCAATGAACAATGGAATACCAATGGCGGTAATGGTGACAATAATGATACCAACGAACCTGTTTCATCTGTAGAGTATATGTATGTTTGGGTAGGTGGTGAACGTGTGGAATATGCAGTGGCAAATGTAGATAGTATTACATTTGTTAAGAAAGAGGGTATTGTGATAAAAGCAAAAGTACCTGAGTCCTGGGGTACTGATATTTATGTTTATATCTGGGATACCCAGAATGTGGCGACAGGTGAGTATAAGGCCTCTAAGCAAGGTGATTGGTATGTATATACTTATAATGGAAATGAACTGAATATCATCTTCAAGAAAGGTAAAGACTGGCAGGGTAGTAAGTACCAAACGGAAGATCTAAAGGCTACTAGTAGTGCTTGCTACGAATTAGTACAAGAAGAGGATAAAAAAGCTAAATATGTGCAGATAGATTGTCAGTAATGCCTCCAATACATATTGAACGTATACCTTTTGGACTATGAACATGCTTTGAAGTCTTAGGAAGACTCAAAATAATTGAAACACAGATAATGAAAAAAGACGAGAAATTTCTCGTCTTTTTTCTATTTCGGGTATCTGTACTCTATACTTTACTCTGCTAACAATGCCTCTATTTCTGCTTCATTGAGGTTACGACCTACTATGATACCTTCTTTGTTGATAAGGATAGTGGTTGGAATAGCAGAGATACCATACTTATCACATGGGGTATAGGGCTCAGCGCGTTGGTCACGAATGTGAATCCATGGTAATTGGTCTTCTTCAATAGCTTTTAGCCATGCTGCAGCATCTTTGTCACAACTAACTCCCAAAATTTCTAGTTTGCCAGTTGGATGGTAAGATTCATACAATTCTTTAAGCGCAGGCATCAATCGACGGCATGGACCGCACCAAGATGCCCAGAAATCTACCAATACATATTCGGTTTTACCAATCAATTCACTCAAAGCTAATACAGTTCCATCTGCTTTAAGCGATGCAATATCAATATATGGATTGCCCGCAGATGTTAGCAACTCAATTTGATATTCTTCATAAACGGGTGCTAATGTTGGCATTTCCAATCGCTCTGATGGGATAGCAGCAAAAAGTTCTGCTTTTTGCTCAGGAGTGAGCATATAGAAGTGTGACAAGACGATAGAGTCGCTGGTGAGGTCTTCTACATTCTCCATGATGAGTGTGTAACCGTCTGTGATAAAGCCCTCAATGAGTGAGTCTTTCACGGCACGGTCTTCTACGGTTTCCAACTGTGCTTCCAAATCATTGTACAATTCGATGTATTGTTCGTATGCCGTTTTCTTAGGCGTACATGCTACAAGGCATACTAATGCCAGTAGCGAAAGAAAAATCTTTTTCATATATTCTGTTCCTTTACACTTTTACACTTTCCACCTCGCGAAGCGACACAGCCTGCGCCAAGCGCATGTGTCCTCGCGGAGCGACTTACTCTGCAGTTGCCAATGGACTGGCTTGTGTATATACACGTGCAGCCAATTCTTGATCTAATTGGTAGAGCCCGTATCCGTTATCGCCTACCATAC
>JAEIGA010019312.1_pt1 | contig 10393 bp, 7 predicted proteins | sample 9270691 | NCBI WGS metagenome assembly JAEIGA01 (sample SAMN17057246, study PRJNA624740) | gut metagenome | biome: biome; isolation source: fecal sample | host: Bos grunniens | place: China: Xizang | collected 2019
ATGGATGTATGTTTTTCACCAAGCCACTGCCTCCTTAAGACTTCGCCCATGTGAGAATGGTCAAACTCATCAAACTTTGCTCCACTGCCATGATAAGCATTGCGTAATTGAGGTTTCCTCTCGCTTTCTTCCAAAAGTTTTTTTGCCTTTATCGTAGGATTTCTCGACATTTTTTTAGTAACTTTGCAAGCAAAATAGAGTTATTGGTGTTGGGGTTAGATCTGTATTCGGGTTGAGCTAATGTTCCCGCCAATAGCTCTATTTTTGCACTTCGTATGAATGAGGCACTTTAGCTTCCTTCGAAGTAAAGTCCTCCTTAATAGTTGTTTTTACTCTGTAAATATTGCCATCGAGTTCTACTGCACCATATAGTCGATGTGCCGTTAGCCTTCGTTTAGTCAACAATCCTCTGCTCCTCTTCGGTCAAGTTGGTCAACGAGAATCGTGATTTCTGTGTTTTCTTCTCAGCCGATGTCGCAGCCTTCTTGGCTTGCTTTCGGAAGGACTTTAGAATTTGACGAAATCGCTTGTTATAGTTTGTGAAGTTTTAGAGGGGAATGTGGCGCTATGTCTGAAAAAAATTGTAAATTTGCAGATTGAATTCTATGAAGACATGTCTGCAACTGTGTTACACTATGCGACTTGATGGTAGCAAGGTGGTGTTTTGTCTGCAATGTTAGCAGAATGGCCACTGTGCGGCTTGATGGTAGCAGGGTAGTGCTTTGCAGTATCAGTAGAAGTTACAGTAGGAAATGGTGATATAATTTATATAGTCTATAATGATTAAGCATATGTGCTCTAAGCGTTTCTGTACATTAATATTGTTGGGCGTGATGTTGATAGTGTCGTCGATGTCGGCATGGTCGTTGCGTCTTGAAAAGATCAAATATGGCGACTTCAGCAACTGGGTGACTCGCTCGATTACGGAGTCGAGTGTGCTTGGTGGCAAAACCAAGAAGGTCTATGAGATTGCCCCGACGCAATCTATCGTGGGCAATAAGCCGTATCGCAATCAGGGTGGTTCGCCTTGGGCTACAAGTAACGTCTATGCCAAAGTGGTCGGTATAGTCAAGGCTTCCAATACGGTTTCACCATTTGATAGAGGTGGAGGCAACAAATGTGTAAAGATGTCGGCGATGATGGAGGAGGTCAAGGTCTTAGGTGTAATTAATATGGATGTGATGGTGCAAGGCACTATCTTCTTGGGCCAAATCAACGAGCCAATCACTTCGACCAAGACACCATATTCGAAGATGGAGATGGGTATTCCCTACACTAAGCGTCCTGTAGCACTTGTATTCGACTATAAAGTCGACATGCCTGCAACCAACACACGCATTAAGTCGACCGGTTTCGGCACTCCAAAGACGCTCCAAGGTCGTGACTGCGCAGAAGTCTACTGCCTGCTCCAACGCCGTTGGGAAGACAAGGATGGCAACATCTATGCCAAGCGTGTAGGCACAGGTCGCGAACGCTATTACAAATCGACCGGTTGGATAAATGGTCACGAGCTTCGCATCCACTATGGTGATATAACATCAAAACCATTCTATAAGTCGTGGATGGGTCTGCTGACTGGCGACAAAGCACCTTACGCAAAGAATTCAAGAGGCAAGATGGTGCCTGTAAACGAGGTCGGTTGGGACACTCCTAATGCTACGCCTACCCACGTTATGGTGATGGCAAGTTGTGCGAGTGGCGTGCCATTCGTCGGCACAGAGGGCCTTACGCTATACTTCGACAACGTGGCCTTTGGTTTCTAAGAAGCGACCGAGAGTCAGACAGATTAGTAGTTTCTTAAAAAAACAGCACACATTTACTTATATAGAATTAAATCATAAAAAATATCAACCTATGTTCCTAAACAGCAAAACATTTCTCGCAGCATTAGCACTTGCCACAGGCTTTTCGGCTAATGCAGAGGTCCAAAAGTTGACCGATTTTCGACAAAGAGAGGCGATCGAAGTGCGCACGCCGGTCATCAACGACAGCGTCACTCAAGATGGCTCTCGTTATGATGTAGCAAGTCTATTGCAATCATCGGTGGTAGCCGATTTCGAGTATGCGGCAAAGGCACAAGCCGACACTGCAGGTGTCATCGCCCTCAGTCGTCCTGATCGTAACGCTTCGCTCCACATGCTTCAGACTCGCATTCGTGCCGAACGCTTCATGAAGGGCTCGCTCAAAGTCACCTCTACCGATCGCTTTGAAGTGCTTCTTGATGGCAAGTCTATCATGAGCAAGACCACTGTTCAAGACAGCATCAATGCTGAAAGTCTCTCAAAAGCAGAGCTTCGTCTCGAACCTGAGATCGACTACACGCTCGTAATCAAAGTGCTTTCAAACTCTTCAGATAAGGCTCAGCCTACGCTCAGCGTGGAGTTTGAACCGGGCAATGACTACCAAGACATCGCATTCCATAGCGGTGCCGACATGTTGCGTCGTTTTGCAATGTGTGACGTGGCATTCGGCGAAAAGGGTGTCAATGTCAGCATCTCGCCTGATGGCAACTATCTTTTGACTCTCTTCAGAGCCAACTACTCAGTCGATCGTTCGCGTGCATATGCCACATTGACCGACCTTCGCACAGGCAAAGTCATCGACGACAATATGACTACCGACTGGTCGTGGATGCCTCGTGGCTCACGCCTCTACAAGACTGTCAAGGCTGAAAATGGCCTCGACATCATTGTTAAGGACATCAAGACAGGTGCTCAGTCAGTGATAGCACGCAACGTGCCTGAAATAGACTTCTCATTCAGCCCTGATGAGAAAGCATTGTTCTACTATCACACTGAAGAGGGTGTCGCTGAGCAAGGTCCTATGCGCCGTTATGTCAATCCTGACGACCGTATCCCGGGCAATCGCACAAGAAACTTCATCATGCGTTACGACCTCGCGACAGGACTTTCAGAGCGTTTGACTTTCGGCAATCGCAACACTATCATCTCCGACATCGCTCCTGACAGCCAACGCCTTGTCTATCTCTCATATCGCGACAACCCGACAAAGCGTCCATTCACAGAAATTTCGCTTTACGAACTTGATCTCAATACATTGGCTGTCGACACAATCGTAGCCAACACCGGTTTCATCAGCGAAGCTTTCTACTCGCCTGATGGCAAGCAATTGCTCATCATCGGCAGTGCGGCTGCATTCGATGGCCTCGGTAAGAATTGTGGCGAGCACCCTATTCCTAACGACTTAGACAATCAGGCTTACATCATGGACATCGCAACTCGCGAAGTCAAAGCCATAAGCCGCGATTTCAACCCTAATATTGACGGAATGGTCAGCTGGAACAAGGCTGACGGCAAGATTTACTTCCGTGGTGAAGACGGTTTCTATTCACGCATCTTTGCCTACGATCCTAAGACCGGCAATTATGATCAATTGCCTATCGAGGTCGACAATGTGAATGCATTCAGCATCGGTCAGGAAAAAGCGTCACAGATTGCCTATATCGGTCAAGGTTATGACCATGCCGGCGTAGTATATCTTTACGACCTCAAAAAGCGTAGCAATCGTTTGCTTGCCGATCCATTCAAAAAGACACTCGATCAAATCAATCTTGCGACCGACAAAGTATGGCAGTTCACATCGTCAGACGGTACACTCATCGATGGCGTACTTTGCTTCCCACCTGACTTTGATGAGACAAAGAAATATCCGTTGATTGTATATTATTATGGTGGTACAAGCCCATCTGATCGCTCTATCCATCACCCTTATACTCCTCAGATGTTTGCGGCACGCGACTATGTGGTCTACGTTCTCAACCCAAGTGGTACGACAGGTTATGGTCAAGAGTTCTCGGCTCGCCACGTCAACGCATGGGGTAAGCGCACTGCCGACGAAATCATCGAAGGTGTTAAGAAACTCGTCGCTGAGTCGCCATTCATCGACGCTGAAAAGATTGGCTGTATCGGTGCATCATATGGAGGCTTTATGACACAATATCTCCAGACAAAGACCGACATCTTTGCTGCTGCAGTGTCTCACGCCGGCATCTCTAACGTGACAAGCTACTGGGGTGAAGGTTTCTGGGGCTATAGCTACAACAGCGTTGCCGCTGCCGACTCATATCCTTGGACCGACCCTCAACTCTTCACAGAGCAAGGTTCGCTCTTCAATGCCGATAAGATCGACACACCACTCCTTTTGCTTCACGGTACACACGACACCAACGTACCGGTCGGCGAAAGTATTCAGCTCTTCAATGCTCTCAAGATACTCGGTAAGGAAGTGGAATTCATCACAGTCGATGGCGAGGACCACGTTATCGTCAACTATACGAAGCGTCTCCCTTGGCACAACACCATCATGGCATGGTTTGCAAAATGGTTGCAAGACGACTCTAAGTGGTGGGACGACCTCTACCCAAAACGCCATATGTAATCAACCCTTTTACATAGAAAGTCGATATGACAAAATCACGATACATCATCCTTCCGCTTCTCCTTGCTCTGTGTCTCGCGGCATGTGGGCAAGGTGGCGAAGAGAGTCAAGAGCCGATAACTGTAGAGTCTGCCATCGATGAAGGTCGAAGTGCGGCAAAAAGACTTGTGCATCAAGAATTTGAAGACTCTATGCAACTCCAGTTGGCGCTTCTTGAGGCTAAAGCCAAGCAAAGTCGCTACCTCATCGCAGGTGATACTGTGGCTGCGCAAGCTTTCGACACAGCGTTCGTCTCTTTGTTGCGATGTGTCAAACCTGAGCTTGCGACAATCCTTGAACGATGAGCAAGTGTGAGTGTTCTTAAAACATAACTACCCAACATCTTCCAAATAAATGAGGCAGAATTCCGACGAGAATTCTGCCTCTATAATTTTGGTGAAATCTGATTAACTTCTGTTAGACCTATTGATTCATCACATGCGCATCAGATGCTATCGACATCGGCAATGGTCAGACGGATGCCCATGTCGGTGATGTGTTTAGCATATGCTTCCGGTATGTTTCTATCGGTGATGATATGGTCGACATCTTCGATGCCACATATTCGGCTGAAACCACGCTTGCCAAACTTAGATGAGTCGGCTAAGACGATAGTCTTGGCAGCTGCATTCATCATGACACGATTGAGCTGAGCTTCCATAAGGTTGGTGGTGGTAAGCCCAAAATCGATATCAATACCATCGACACCTAAAAATAGCTTGCTGCAAGCGAAGTCTGCCAAACACATTTCTGCATATTTGCCGACCACGGTCAGCGAGCTGTGTCGCAAGAAACCTCCAAGCTGAATGATGTCAAACTTGTCGTTTTGGCAAAGGATTTCGGAGACAGTCATCGAAGCGCTGATTACAGTGAGCTGGTCTTTAGTAACCAATTCGCGAGCCAAAGCAGTCACGCTTGAGCCTGAGGCGATGATAATCGATTCTTTATCATTGACAATGCTTGCACCAAGACGAGCTATCGCTTGCTTCTCATTGATAAAAAGCTTCTCCTTCTCATTGACAGAACGATTGCTCATATATGGGTCGATGAGCATCGCCTTGCCGTGATTGCGATAAAGTTTCTTCTGTTTTTCGAGTTCGGTGAGGTCCTTACGTATTGTTACGGATGACACTTTCAATGCATCAGATAGCTCAGTCACAGCGATTGAGCCATTTTTCATGAGAAGATTCATGATTGCAGAGTGTCGTTCGTTTTTTGTCATGTTATTAGGTGTTTTGGTTGGTGTTACATTGCAAAATTAGTCAAAATATCGCGAAAAATTGCCATTTTGGATATTAATAAAAGTTAATCTATAAACTTATTTTATTGTATTGAAGCAAATTGACCTGATAAGAGGAAGCCGGTAGACTATGCTGACAAAATGCTACGTCTCCGAGTCTGCTATAGGTGGTATTCGGGTGATTTCGTTTCGAAAATAAACGATATTTCTTGTCGAAACAGCAATTGTGATGAAATAATATTGCAATTCTGTTGCGTTTTTGTGAAAAGTGTGTCAAAATTCGGTAACATTAATCTAAAAGGTAGAAAAAATCTTAAAAAATCTTTGTCTGAAATTTGTATTATTAAAAAACATTATCTAACTTTGCTTTCGATTTAAAAGTTGTGTAGTTTTGAACATAAATTCCAAACTATCAATTTATGCAAAAATGCGGAAGTAATCAACACTTATAAAAAACAAATACTATGCTGAGCAAAAATAATGAATATGATGTCATTATTATAGGAGGTGGAGCCACCGGAGCCGGTACTGCTCGCGACTGCGCAATGCGTGGTCTGAAGACGCTCATCGTCGAAAGACTCGACTTCACAGCAGGTGCTACAGGTCGCAATCATGGTCTTTTGCACTCTGGAGCACGATACGCTTCGACCGACAAGGAGTCGGCTGAAGAATGTATCAAGGAAAATATGATTCTGCGTCGCATCGCTTCTCATTGTGTCGATGAGACCGATGGTCTTTTTATCACTCTCCCTGAAGATGATTTAAACTTCCAGAAAAGTTTCGTTGAGGCTTGTTTGCAATCCGGCATCAAGGCCGACATCATTGATCCTAAAGAGGCTCTTTTGCTCGAACCTTCCGTAAATCCTGAACTCATCGGTGCTGTCAGAGTGCCTGATGGTTCAATCGATCCTTTCCGTCTGACTATATCCAACATTGTCGATGCTCAGCGACATGGAGCAGACGTACTCACATATCACGAACTTACAGATTTCATCTTTGACGGTACATCTATTGTCGGAGTGAAACTTCACGATAAAGCGGGCAATCGCACTGTAGAATATCGCTCCAAGGTGGTCATCAATGCCGGCGGTATTTGGGGTTATAAGATTGCCAAAATGGCAGGAGCGACTGTCAACATGATGCCTTCTAAGGGCTCACTCCTTATCATGGGCCATCGCATCAACAACATGGTTATCAACCGCTGTCGTAAGCCTGCTGATGCCGATATTCTCGTTCCCGGCGACACTGTCTGCGTCATCGGTACGACATCGACCAAAGTGCCTCACGAGGAGGTCGACAGCATTCGTCCGACAGCAGACGAAGTCGACATTCTTCTCCGCGAAGGCGAGAAACTTTCTCCGGCGTTAGCCTATACTCGCATCCTCAGAGCTTATTCAGGTGTCCGCCCGTTGGTGGCTTCTGATGACGACCCGTCAGGTCGCAGCATCAGTCGCGGTATCGTTTGCCTCGACCATGAGAGTCGCGACGGTATCAGCGGATTTATCACCATCACCGGCGGCAAGCTCATCACATATCGTCTTATGGCTGAATGGGCTACAGACTTGGCTTGCAAGAAACTTGGTGTCAATGCCAAGTGTCAGACAGCCGACATCTGTCTCCCCGGCTCAGAAAAGCATAAAGACGACAACGCTCCACACACGACTGCTTACAAGGCAGCCGAATCGCGCCACGGCTCGTTGACCAATAAGATTACGACAGGCGACAACTATTCCGACTCTCTCATCTGTGAGTGTGAAGGTGTTTCGGTCGGTGAGGTCAACTATGCTATCAATGAGCTCCATGTTCACAATATGATCAACCTCCGTCGTCGCACACGCGTCGGCATGGGTACATGTCAGGGCGAACTTTGCTCTTGCCGTGCTGCCGGATTGCTTGCCAACTCACATGGCTGCAGTCAGCGTGCCAAAGAAGACCTTGCAAGCTTCCTCAATGAGCGTTGGAAAGGTATTGCTCCGATCGCTTGGGGCGAATCGCTCAGCGAAGCACAATTCACGTCGTGGATTTATGAAGGTGTGTGTGGTTTAAGTTTAACTAATAACGAAGATAGACAATGAGATTTGACACTATAATAATAGGCGGTGGGCTGGCAGGACTTGTTGCCGGCATCAAGCTAACTTCTGAAGGTCAGAAATGTGCTATTATCTCCTCAGGTCAAAGTGCATTGCATTTCTTCTCAGGCTCATTCGACCTCTTGGGTTACAATGGTACAAACGAGATAGACAATCCTATCGAAGCTATCGCCGGCCTTGATGCGAAGCATCCTTATGCTAAGTTGGGAGCATCGACTGTGGCAACTTTGGCAAATGAGGCGAAAGATTTCTTTGCATCGATGGGTGTCAGACTCTATGGTGACGCATCAGCCAACCATTATCGTATCAGCCCTACAGGCGAATTACGCAAGACTTGGCTCACTCTCGACAAGCATTTCGCTTGCGATAGTCTTGAGTCTCTTTCTCTCGGAAAAACCTTAATCCTTAATATAGATGGATTTCTTGATTTCCATCCTCACTTCCTCTCTGACGGTTTGAAACGTCAGGGCGTCGACTGCCATGTGGCGTCGGTGACAATCGATGAGTTGCAACGACTTCGCACAAGTCCCACGGAAATGCGCTCGGCTAATATTGCCAAGGTGCTTCATAAGGATGACGCTATCGTGCGACTCACCGAAAAAATTGCCGAAAAGTCGCAAGGATTTGATACAGTCATTCTGCCATCAGTCTTCGGTATCTACGACAGCTTGATGGAAAACTATCTGGTAGAGCGATTGAAATGCAATGTCAAGCTCGTCTCTACATTCCCTCCTTCAGCGCCGGGTATACGTCTTCAGATGGCTCTAAAGCAACGCTTCCAAAACCTTGGTGGTGTCTACATGCTTGGCGATATGGTCACTAATGGTCACCTCGAGGGAAATCGTCTGATGGATATCCATACAGCCAACCATAAGGATATACCTTTCGAGGCCGACAATTTCATCATTGCGACCGGTAGTTTCTTCAGTCATGGTCTGCAAGCTCATCTCAATAGCATCTGCGAGCCGATATTCAATCTTGATGTGACTGCCTCCGGTGAGCGACAACAATGGTTTGATCAGAATGTGTTTGAAACTCAGCCATATATGTCGTTTGGCGTAGTGACCGATAGCGATCTCCATCCTCAGATTGAAGGTCAAAGTATCGAAAATCTATATGCAGTAGGCTCACTGCTTGAGTCTGCAAATTGTCTAAAAGAAGCTTCAGGTGCAGGGGTGTCAATACTCACAGCACTCAACGCAGCTCACAACATTTTAAAGCGATAAGTCATGGATAAGAAGATAGCACTCAATATCAGTACAAGCAACTTTGAGCAGTGTCTCAAATGCACAATTTGTACAGTCTATTGCCCGGTATCGGCAGTCAATCCAGACTATCCCGGTCCTAAGCAAGCCGGTCCCGACAATGAGCGTATGCGTCTGAAGGATGCCGACTTCTATGATAAGGCTCTGAAGCATTGCTTGAATTGCAAGCGTTGCGAAGTGGCTTGTCCGTCAAATGTGAAGATTGGCGACATCATTCAAGCGGCTCGCATCAAATATAGCACCGACCGACCTAAGTTGCGCGACATGATTCTCGCCAACACCGACATAGTAGGCACTATGGCCTCTACTTTTGCGCCTATCGTCAACACTGTGGTCGGCATGAAACCGGTCAAGATGATTATGGACAAGACTCTTGCCATCGATCATCATCGCACATTCCCTAAGTATTCATCACAGCGCTTCGAGTCATGGTACAAAAAGCAAGCTGCAGAACAAGATAAATTTGACAAGCATGTCAGCTATTTCCATGGCTGCTATGTCAACTATAATTTCCCGAAACTTGGCAAAGACCTTGTCAAAATTCTTAACGCAATCGGCTACGGCGTGCATCTTTTAGATAAAGAGAAATGCTGTGGTGTAGCGTTGATTTCCAACGGATTAATAGGTCAGGCTAAACGCCAGGCCCTCCTCAATACAGAGTCAATCCGCAAGTCGGTCAAGGAGCAGGGTCGCACTGTGCTCGGCACATCATCGACATGTATTTTCACCCTTCGTGACGAATATCATCACCTGCTCGACATCGACAACGAAGACATCAAAGACGGCATCGAATTGGCTACACGCTTCATCTTCCGTCTCATCGACAGTGAAGACATCAAGTTGGCATTCCGTGACGATTATAAGGCTCGCATCGCTTATCACACTCCATGCCATATGGAGAAACTCGGATGGGCAATCTATTCGACATCGTTGATGCGAATGATTCCGGGCGTTCAGCTCACAATGCTTGACTCACAATGCTGTGGTATCGCCGGAACATATGGTTTCAAGAAAGAAAACTATGAAGTGTCGCAGAAGATAGGGGAGACCATCTTCCGACAGATTGAGACACTTCAGCCCGACTTCGTGGCGACCGACTGTGAGACCTGCAAATGGCAGATCGAGATGTCGACATCAGTCGAAGTGCAAAATCCGATTTCGATCATCGCTGATGCACTCGACGTAGAGAAAACAATGCAACTAAATAATGTTAACCTATAAAAATTTTTAGAATTATGCTTAAGTTTTTGCAACCACCGGCTCATAAGAGCGAGTTGCCTGCCGGCAAAGTAGATTCTACCTACAAGAGTCTGCGTTGGCAAGTCTTCTTAGGTATCTTCATCGGATACGCCGGTTACTAC
>JAEIGA010019313.1_pt1 | contig 10392 bp, 10 predicted proteins | sample 9270691 | NCBI WGS metagenome assembly JAEIGA01 (sample SAMN17057246, study PRJNA624740) | gut metagenome | biome: biome; isolation source: fecal sample | host: Bos grunniens | place: China: Xizang | collected 2019
ACGCACCGCAGGTGCGTTCTTCACTACAGCGCCAGCTGTTCTTCACCATCTGCCGCAGGCAGATTCTTCACCATGCCCAACGGGCATTCTTCACCACGGCGTCAGCCGTTCTTCTCCCAAATACCGCGAGCGTAGCGAGCCTAACTTTTGACCTCATAACGGCAATTTAGAGCCCCCCACCGTGCCGCCCGTTGCACGGGCTCTTGTTTCTAGGCGGCTCCGCCACAAGTGGGGCAGAGCCCAGCCGCGCTTACCGCCCGCGCCTTAAGCGCGGAACACAAGCCGTAGATTTAGCATCGCTTATCCCTGCGACCGCAGGGAGCGGAACTCAAAAATTGTACATTGTACATCGTAAATTGTAAATTCGCAAAGCCCCGCCAATGCGGGGCTTTGCGGCTCCTGTTTAATGGTGCTTAGAGCACTTATGAACGCACAGAAGGGTAACGGCGGTGGTTAAAGTGGCCATCAGTACGGTATGAACCAGGCCAAGGGCGAGCTTGCAGCAGCGGTGTCTCATGCATGCAGCATGGGGTTGGCAGCAGCATTCCTGTTGTTGGGGTGTTATTTGTGTTTCCATGTAGCTATGACTATGCAGCGCCCCTATTTTATCAAAAACGGGTGTAAACCGTGGGGGATATAGGAAAAAGCTCTGTTAAACTTTACAGTTGATAAATGTGAGTTTGTCGGCCCTACCGTACTACGCACCGCAGGTGCGTTCTTCACTACAGCGCAAGCTGTTCTTCACCATCTGCCGCAGGCAGATTCTTACCATGCCCAACGGGCATTCTTCACCACGGCGGCAGCCGTTCCTCCTCCCAAATACCGCGAGCGCAGCGAGCCAAATTCTGAGCCCCGAGGGGCGCCATAAAATAGCCCGGTGGTGAAGCCGCGTCAGCGGCGAAACCCCGGGGTAGACACCAATTAGTTGGAACCCCGGAGGGGTGACATAAAGGGTTGCGTTATATTATAACTCTTTCGTTATTTACGCTTTATCAATAAATAAGCGTAAATATTATAGCCGAGCATTATGCCACCCCTGACGGGGTTCCAATATATTTTTCATCTTACCCGGGGTTTCGCTGCTGCGCAGCTCCACCACCGGGCTACCATATGTCGCCCCTGGCCGGGGCTCCCGAATTCCGTTCGCTGCGCTCACATCAATGAACCCCACAAATTGCTATTTGTGGGGCTATCAACTAAAAACTTTAACAGAGCTTAGGCAAAATAACAATGTTGCTTTGTTTTTCCTAGCATATTACTGGCAAAATGTTGCATACCTTATTTTTTGGCTTGCAGTGCGCAAAAAAAATCGTTAGCATATCGGTATGAAAAACGCTTTCAGACTCTTAGCGGTCGCTTTAAGCACCATGGTGTGCTTGGGCGGAGACTTGGCGGAGCCGATTCGTAACGGCGAGCTGTGGAAGAGCCCTCGCCCGGAAAAGGGTAACAAATACTTGGTAGGTGCGCGTTACTCGCCGGTGGACGACCACACGTGGCGCATGGCCAACGGTGCTTTTACCTTTGGTAAACTGAATGCCGGAGAGGTGCTGTTGAAGTGGGATGAAGAAACCATCAGCTCCCTGCGCGTGATTGTTTACAGCAAGGGCGACGATGGCGCTGTGGAAAAAGAAGAGTTCTTGAGCAAGGTGGATAAAGCCAAGGCTGCCCTCTCCGAGCTGAGCGGCGTGGAGCCCAAGAAGGTGAAGGTGGACATTAAGCAAACCGGTGTTAAGGTGGATTGCTGGGAGTGGACTTGGGAGCAAGGCTGCGCCCGTTTGGATGCCAGCTACTCCGGCGAGCTCACTAAAAAGAAACGCGCCAACAAAAAGAACACCAACAACGAACCCTTTGAGGCTGAGTTTATTCGTGTGGATTTTGGCCCGGATGCCGAATCCATCGCCCGCCAAGGAGCTCGCGATAAGGTGAGCCGCAAAGAGCTGAAAAGCAGCTTGCAAAAGGACGAGGACGGCACGGTGTGGCTGGAGGGGGTCAACATGGTGGACCAAGGCCAAAAGGGCTACTGCGTGCCTGCCACGCTTGCCCGCGTGTTCGCCTTCTACGGCATGGACGGTGTAGACCAGCATGCCCTGGCTGCCCTGTGCGATTCCTCTGCTGAGGGGGGCACCAGCTCCAACAGCATGGAAACTGCCATGGAGCGCATTTGTAAAAAGTTCCCCGTGCGCCTGATTGTGCTGGAGGACTACCAAAGCAGCATGATGGGCTTTATTGATGCCTACAACAAACAAGCCGACAAAAAGGGTAAGCAGAGCCTCAGCCTCATGGTGCCGCCGTTGGACGTGGCAGACCCCGACCTCTTGCTTAAAGTTCGTGCCGGCAAGAAGGCTCAGGTCAAAAAATGGATGAGCGCCATCAAGAAGCATATCGATTCCGGTTTCCCGGTGGTATGGAGTGTGACTCTCGGCATTTATAAGGAAGAAGTTGCCGTTCCCCAAACTCGCGGTGGCCACATGCGCATGATTATTGGCTACAACATGAAGGAGCAAACCATCCTGTACTCCGACTCCTGGGGCGCCGGCCACGAAAAGAAGTCTATGCCCGCCGCCGAGGCCGCTGCCATGACCAATGGCCGCTATGTGATTAAGCTGAAGTAATGTTCCCGCCCCCAACCGCGGGGTATAGCACGGCTGTGCTACACTTTTTTCAAGCGCATCTGCACAAGATGCGCTTTTTCTTTGGCCGGCTTTGCCCCACAAATGGGCAGTTGTGGGGGAAATACTATCGGAGTGTTGGACTTTAGTCCAACATTTATTATCAAACCATACCACCAAAAAGGTGGGACTGAAGTCCCACCCTACGATATAGACAAATTGCTATTTAGTTCCGCGCCTTACGGCGCAAAGATAGCAAAACTCAGCACAAGCTGCCTCCCGCGCTTAAGGCGCGGGCGGTAAACGTGGCTAAGCTTTGCCCTCTCGTGCGGCGCAGCCGCCAAACTTAACAAATTGTACCTTGTACATCGTAAATTGTAAATTCACTTCGTCCTTCGGAATTCGTCCCTCGTACTTTTTCTTGCTTGTTATTAAATGAAAAAGCTCTATAATACCATGCGTATGATACGCTGTCTCATCTATTGCCTGTTCTCATTGGGCTGTCTGTCGCTGTCCTCCTGCGGCATGATAGAAAGCAGAGAAACACGCCCTATTCAGGTGCCGGCCACGGAGCAATCGGCTCTGGAGACCCATGTAACCGAGCTTTGCAAGCACCCGCGCTACGGCAAAAGCATTGAAAAAGCCCGCGCCTACATCGAAAAGCAGTTCACTGCTGCCGGTTGGCAGGTGGAGCGCCGCGCCTTTACCACAGAAGAGGGCGAAACCCGCTACAATATCTGCGCCACTCGCCTCGGCAAACAAGAGACACGCTACATCATCGGCGCCCATTACGATGCCTGCGATATCGGCAGCGAGGGTATTAACCGCGGCGCAGATGACAATGCCAGCGCCGTTGCGGCCCTGTTGGAGCTTGCTGCTCGCCTGCCCAAAACCCAGCCCCTGCATACGCTGGAGCTGGTGGCGTGGGATTGCGAGGAGCCGCCATACTTCAACACGCCGGATATGGGCTCTGCCCACCATGCGGCTGCCTGCGATAAGGAGAAGGTGCTGGGCCTCATTTGCCTGGAGATGCTGGGCTATTACTCCGACAAGCCGGACTCCCAGCCCTCTATCTTCCCGGGTTATAGCATGCTGCTGCCCACCGTGGGCAACTTTGTGGCCGTGGTGGGCGATGGCGATTCGCGCGAGCTGGCTAAACATGTGTACAAGGTGCTCTGCCGCCTCATGCCCGCGGCCCGCATTAATTTGCCCTTTGTACACGATACCGAGCTCTACTTTAGCGACCACCGCAATTATTGGCCGCTCGGCATCCCTTCTATCATGGTGACGGATACCGCCCTGCTCCGCAATCCCCATTACCACGAAACCACGGATATGCCCGATACGCTCGATTTCCGCCGCCTCGCTATCGTCACCCGCGGCCTCGTCTCTGCCATCCGCCTGCTGGCATGGGGGGAGTGAGGGTTGATTTTGGAAGTTGGATTTTGAAGGGTTGATTTTGGATTTAACACATCAGCCGCTGCATGTTGCATGCAGCGGCTGATGCTTTGTTAAAGGGCTTTCTTCCCCGTTGCGGTGCCGCAGAGGGCACCTCGTGTCGCGCGCTTTAGTGGCGACGACGGCGGGCGGCCAATCCGGCCAAGGCCAGCAGGCTCAGCGTGGCCGTGGTGGGCTCAGGAACAGTCACTCCATTAATCAGATTCTCTGCCAATTGAAGGGGATTCTCTGTGACACCGGAATAAACTGCAACCTTATCTACTACAGAATTCGGACCCAGAGTCAACCACTCATATCCCAAATTTTTAACATTTTGTTTCTGAGCATATACTTTCGCATAATTGGGAGATTCACTATCAGTCTCCCATAAGTACAGATGTCCGGTTATAACATAATAATTATCTTCCATTGTAGCAGTGAAGACTACAGCGGAACGTTCAAACGATGTATAGGGAACTGTCTGGTATGAGCCCTTGTCACCTGTATAATCAGACTTTCCTTGATTGGAATATATCATATTTATATCATTAGCTCCCATGTCAGCATAGTACATTCCAATACCTACAGAATGATTTGCAGCATCGCTAATTGTAAAAATATCATGTGTCTCGGAGGTGGTATCAAAGTTTTGCCAATTTAATGTCAAAACTACAGTAATCTCAGAATCTACGAATTCTGCACCTACTATGCTTGCTGTTGTATGGCTATCATCCCATACCAACAGGTCTGTAACGTCGGTGGTAGCTGCAAAAACTGAGCTCATAGCAGCAAACAGTAATGTCATTGTTTTTTTCATGTATGTATCTTGTGGTTTGTGGTTAAAGCTTAGAAACGCGTGTGCATCTGTTTCTATGCAATTATGTGAAAACGCGCGCTAGGTTACAGAATTTTGAAAGAGATAACATTGTTTTTATTGATGTTCAATAGATTATAAAAAAATTGAGCAACAAGATATCCTACATATATAATATACATAAAGCAATATAAAATGATAAAAATGAGAAGATTACGCACTTTTTGTTTGACATCTCTTTCAAAAAGAGATATCCTCCTCGCCCGTATGCGGGTACTAACAGAAAGGCTCGCATGCATAACCACTAATATACAATCGCTAATAATTTTATGAAAAAGACTCTTTCTCTCATCTTGACACTTACCGGTGTTGCTATGGCTGGCACACCTATAGAGCTGGGTACGCCCACAACTCAAGACGAATATGCAGTTTACACCCTGCCTGAGGATTTCGGCACCGGCAACAGCTCCACTGTAGGTATCACTTTGGATGTTAATGCTGTGCGCGATCGATTGAAAAAAGACGGCATGAACGATGCCTCTTGTGATTACTGTGACTTCGTTTCTTTCTTCACGTTGCAGGGCGTAGCCTCCGATGATCCTAACAACAGCATTGCTCAAGGCCTCGGTATTGATGCATGGGAGCAGTATGTAGTACTTAGTGGTTTCAGGGGGACATATAAAGATATTACAAGCCAAGCCAGTTATAACGCCTCCGATTTGTTGGGAATCTCTAATCTGACTTTGCCGTGGAATAGCATGGAAAGCCTGTCCATGGTTCTTGTTTCCACAGAAAACAGCCCTAAGGACGTTTTAACCTGCTACATTTCTTTCTCTGATCAATCCGGAAAAATAACCACATACAGTGGTGCGTTAACTACTGCACCTAGAGACCCGTACCCTTTCACCACGCTCAATATCAATACGGATTACGTCAAAGAATTTGAAGTATACAACAGTAGCATGAGCGAGCAAGATGCAGCTAAGTTCAGTGTTACTCTCCTCACCGGCGAAAGCGTTCCCGAGCCCACAACTGCCACTTTGTCACTGTTGGCACTGGCCGGCTTGGCTGCTCGTCGTCGCCGTTAAGACAACATTTCCTCCCTGAAAGCCATTGCAAAAGCAATGGCTTTCAGCCATCTTCGAAAAGATAAAATCGTCATAGGTAATTCCTGAGAATTACCTTTTCTTTACAAACATGAAAAAGTTTTTCATCACTCTCATTGCGCTAGCAGGCATCTCTCAAGCCTCTGTAACTACTTTCAATGACCTCAATAGCACGGAAGAAATCTTTGGGGTTACCAACGACAACGGAATAATTACCCCCAACAAGGGCAATTATTTCTACACAATGTACTATGGTTCCACCACGAGTGCATGGCCCACACAAAGCATTGCAGCTATTTCTTTTAGCTTAAATTTGGCCAACACCGCAAGCGCTAGTGATAGCTCCGTACTTGTTAGTGCCACAAACACAAGCAATCAGACAATCGATATTACATTAGGAGAACTTAAATCCCATTTCTCCGGTCAAAGCGGTTCATTTTGTGTCGTTTTTAACGGAACATCTACGTCTTTATATAACTCTCAAGGCGAATCTGTATCTATCGATGATGTATTCACTTCAAAACAGCATCGTATTTCTCTTTACACGCTCTCTACCGACCTGATTTACGCAGCATCCATCTTGTGTAACCAAGGCGGTGCTGAATATTACGATATCTCCGGACAACTCGGTCCCGTATATCCCGGCGATGAAGCTATTGCAGCAACCCTTATCTCAAGCACACCCTTTAGTCCCGCCGTCCCCGAGCCGACAACGGCAACGCTGAGCTTGTTGGCTTTGGCCGGGTTGGCTGCTCGCCGTCGCCGCGCCTAAGAGTGTGGCGGAAGAGATAAGCTACGTTTTATAGCATTTCTGCGCGAATGAGCGCAAGGCAACCGGTTACCGGAGGGGTAACCGGTTGTTGTGTTTTTGTGGGGTGGTGGCGTACTTTGAGCTTGAATGAGAAGGCGGGGCATGGTAGGCTGGGAGGCATGAGAACGCTGATGATGACAGCCTTGGTGGGGGCAGTGAGCTGTGCGGTGGCACAGGCGGCCCCGGTGAGTGAAGCGGGGCGCTCGGCCCAGTCTGCCGCGGGGGAGTACAAAGCCGCGGTTATGGACTGTGATATGAGCTGGTGCTTTGATTACATGTACCCGCCGATTAAGCGCACCTTGGCAGATCGATTGGCAAGCCGTACGCAGGGTAATGATATGGACTACATTACGGGGCTGCGCAAGGATAAGAATGAGCAGGCTGCGGAGCGATTGAAGAAAAACTTGGAGGCGCTGCGAGCTCAGTATGAGGCCATGGGACGCCAAATGAAGGCGGGCGGCTTTAAGGTAGAGCGCTTTGTGGTGGGGGCTCCGTATGCTGAGTACGAGCTGGTAAGCTCGTCCAGCGCGGTGCGCAACATTAAGGCGGGCTCTCAGGAAAAGACTTACCGCAACCCGGACGAAATCAAGTGGAAGGGCGACCGTAGCCGCTTGGTGGTGCTGCCTACCACGCTGTGGTTCAGTGCGCCGGACCCCTCCACCGGCCGCCGTGTGCGCATGGAGCGCCGCGATTTCATTTATGCCGTGCGCGACGAGGCCTACCACAACAATGTGAACACCCGCGGCACCGAGCCCGGCAAGTGGTACTTTATCGACAGCAACACGCCCGTGAGCACGCTGCGCAGCTACTTCCCCACGCTGCCGCTCAATGTGCGCACACCCGATACGGGCGACAGGCTGCTGCAATAAGCGGCCTGCGTGGCTCGCTGCCCGCCCGGCACAAGGGCGGGCCGAGCCTAGCCTTGACCACTGCTCAAAACTACCTTTAGCCATTGATACTGTATGCTGATAGCCCAAACACATGATGATTTTTCGCCCACCGGCTTGTTATCCGGCGGGCGGGGCTTTGAGTACAGAGCAGAGCAGCAAAAAATGGCGATGGCGGTGGCAGCCGCCTTGCAAAACAGGGGTGCGCTGCTGGCAGAGGCCGGCACGGGTGTGGGCAAAAGCTTGGCCTACCTTATTCCTTCCATCCGTTATGCGCTGGAGCACAATCGCAAGGCGATTATCTCCACCCACACCATCAACCTGCAAGAGCAGCTTTTCCACAAAGATATTCCCACCGTCAAAAAGGCCTTGCAGTGCGATTTTACCGCAGCGCTGCTCAAGGGGCGCGCCAATTACCTGTGCCGCACGCGCCTGAAACGTGCCTTGGAGCAGGCAAGCGACCTCTTTAACCAGGCAGAAACCAAGCAGCTGCACGACCTGCTGGCGTGGTCGCGCGACTGCGGCGAGGGCTCGCTGGCCGAGCTACCGCCAGAGCTGGGCATCACCCGCAAGGTGTGGGCCCAGGTGTGCAGCGAAAACCACGTGTGCACCCCGCGCAACTGCGGGCCGGAGTGCCCCTACCAGGCCGCCCGCCGCCGTGTGGATGAGGCGCAGGTGGTGGTGCTGAATCATACGCTGTTCTTTGGTCTTTTGTCGCTGGCAGACCTGCTGCGCGAGGAGCAAGACCCGGATGCGCCTGATGCAGAGCCGATTCCGTCCTTCATCTTTCCGAATGATTTTGTGATATTGGACGAGGCGCACACCATTGAGACTGTGGCGGCAAACCAGTTTGGCTTATCGCTGGGAGAGGCCGAGCTGCGCTACGACCTGCTGCGCCTGTATAATCCCACCACCCGCAAGGGCAGCTTGCGCCACTTTGCCACGCCTAAGTTGTTGCATTACATTGAGGAAGCGCAAACGGCGGCAGAGGAGTTCTTTCGCTGCGCGCGCTTGGATTGCCGATTGGACGAGAAAAACGGCTGTGTGCGCCTGCGCCAACCGGAATGGACGGAGGATATCCTCTCCCCCGCCCTGCACATGCTGGAGAGCGAGGTGAAGCAGATGGCTCAGGTAGAGGAAAACGAAGTGAACCGCGCCGAGTTGATGGATATTACCGCCCGCCTAATGGCCTACCGCAGCGCCGCCTCAGAGCTGATTAAGCTGAGCTCGGCAGATACCTCGGTGTACTGGGCTGAGTCCGAAGGGGCTGAGCGGCAATATACCACGCTGCGCTCGGCGCTCATCAATGTGTCGGACGTGCTGCGCGAAAAGCTCTTTGAGACGGGCAACACCTGTATTTGCACCAGTGCCACTCTTTCCACCGGCAAGCGTGGTATGGACTATTTTGCGGGGCGCGTGGGGGCAGAGAATGCGGAGCAGCTGCAAATTGGCAGCCCTTTCAACTTTGCGGAGCAAATGCGCGTGGTGGTAGCCCGCAACATGCCCCCGCCCACGGCGGAGGACGAGGTGTACCGCCCCGCCCTGTTTGAGTGGATAGCCCGCTCGCTGCAAGAGAGCGATGGCCGTGCTTTTGTGCTCTTTACCAGCTACAACCTCATGAAGGAGATGGCCGCGCTGTTGCGCCCCTTCTGTACGGAGATGGGCTGGCCCCTGCTGGTGCAGGGCGAGGGGCAGGACCGCACGGCTATGCTGCGCGCCTTTAAGGCCCATGTGGGCAGTGTGCTGCTGGGTACGGATAGTTTTTGGACCGGGGTGGATGTGCCCGGCGAGGCGCTCTCGCACGTGATTATCACCAAAATACCGTTCGAGTCGCCCTCGCACCCGTTGGCAGAAGCCCGCACGGAGGATATTGTGGCACGCGGCGGCAATGCATTTAATGATTACATGCTGCCCGAGGCGCTGCTGAAGTTCCGCCAGGGCATTGGCCGCCTGATTCGCTCTAAGACGGATACGGGTATTGTTACCCTTCTGGATTCGCGCATTACCTCCAAGTATTACGGCGCGCGGTTCATGTACGCTATACCCGATAGCGCGAAGAGAGAATTTATTTGAAGTACGAGTTGGATTTACAATTTACGATGTACAATGTACAATTTGTTAAGCTTGGCGGCTACGCCGCACGAGGGGCAAAGCCTAGCCATGCTTACCGCCCGCGCCTTGAGCGCGGAACACAAGCCCATTGATAAGCTCCGCTTTCCCCTGCGAGCCGTAGGCGAGCCTCATTCGAAGCCCGTGCAACGGGCGGCATATCAATAGCGAGTCGGTGAAGGCGTAGGCGCAGCCGAAGACGGAAACCACTCGTAGAGGGAATAAAAGAAAATGGAACCCGCGTAGCGGGTGGCACGGTGGGTGGCAACAAATTGCCGTTTTGGGCTATAAAATCGGCAAAAAAATGGGAGTTTGTCGTCTCCACCCCGCGAGCGCAGCGAGCCGAATTCTGAGCCCTGTTCAGGGGCGGTAGCGTAATAGCCCGGTGCGTCAGCGCCGGGTATCCTGATGGTGAACAATTGGAGCCCCGTTCGAGGGGCGGCAGAAAGCTGTTGTTTGGTGTATGAGCTTCATTGAAAAGCAAAGTTTTATGTATATTCTTATTCGGTAGCAAAAGACAATACCGTTCACTCGTTCTCTGCCGCCCCTCACCGGGGCTCCAATACTGTCTTTACCCAAAACCCGACGCTAACGCGTCGGGCTACTGAGCTATCGCCCC
>JAEIGA010019314.1_pt1 | contig 10392 bp, 11 predicted proteins | sample 9270691 | NCBI WGS metagenome assembly JAEIGA01 (sample SAMN17057246, study PRJNA624740) | gut metagenome | biome: biome; isolation source: fecal sample | host: Bos grunniens | place: China: Xizang | collected 2019
CGTAGCAGAAGCCCTTGCACTTGCAAATAAGGCACTAGATACGGCAGACAGTAAAAGGCGAGTATTTACAGCTACACCATACCCACCTTATGACAACGGCGACTTATGGCTACATAATCAAGAAATTTATATATGCCAGATTTCAAAGGGCGAAACGGAAACCTACGAAGAAAACGACTTTATCATAGCCACAAAGTACACAGACGATACTTTGGCTGAACAAGTAGGCGACAACCTAGAAATCGTTAGAGGTACAGTTACAACCATTAAAGAGGGTGTAGATGCCTTTAAGATTGATATTGAAACTACCGTAAAGAGCATTGATGAATTACAGCAAGAAACCATTGAAAGTATGGAACGAATGTCTTATACGTTCGGTACAAAAGATTTGGTTATTGCTAATTCAAATGACCCTGTAAATGCGAGAATCAATAACCAAGGCTTAAAAGTGTACAGTTACAATGATTTACAAGCTATCTTCAATCATAGAGGGGCTGGCATTGGAAAGTTGATTGTAGTAGGAGATGCACAGCTAGGTAACATATCGGTAGTAAAGGGAACAGATGCAAACGGCAATCCATGTACGGATATTAATTATCTTGTTTCTAACGTACAGACTTTAAGTGATTTAGAAGGAGAGTGAGTAAATGGCGAGTAGCAGAGTGGCTTGTGCTTCATTTAATTTAGGCACAAATACAACAATCACAATAACAAAAGATAACAAGGCGTATACTCACACCTTGAAATACAGTTTTAACGGTTTGACTGGTACGATTGTTACAAAGACAACTCAAACAACCTATGTATGGACTCCGCCAGCGAGTGAGTTTTACAAGAAAATTCCTAACACTACTTCAGGTTACGGAACTATTACTTGTGAAACCTACAACGGAAATGCGTTGATAGGTACTTCAACGGCTGGCTTCTATGCTTATGCGGTAAAAAATAACTGCGTTCCTACTGTTAGCGGAACGGTAGTAGATACCAACGCAAAAACGATTGCTGTAACAGGCGACAGTTCAAAGCTAGTACGGTATTTATCAAAACCAACAGCAACCTTAACGGCAACCGCAAAGAACGGTGCAACAATCAAAACAACACAGATTGAAAACCCTGTAGGACTAGTCGCAACGGCTAGTCCTTATACTTTTGATACTGTTTATAGTGATGAATTTAGATTTAAAGCAACCGACAGTAGAGGATATACGACTACCACAAAAGTAAATGTCGGTACGTTTATTGAATATGATCCATGCTACTTTGACAAAATTCCAACAGTAGTAAGAACGGAAAGCACATCTACAACCGCAACAACTACTTTGACAGGCTATTGCTTTAAAGGAAGTTTCGGTAGCGTATCAAATGCATTGACAGTTAAGTACAGATACAAGACAAGTGGTGCTTATGGTAGTTATGTGGCGGTTACTCCTACATGGAATAGCGACGGAAAGTTTACTGTTAGTGCTACTATTCCTAACTTATCACTAGACGAAACATACACAATAGAATTTGTTGTAGAAGATAAACTAACTTCATTCCCTGTAGAAGTGGTTTTAGGGCAAGGCGTAGGCGATTTACGAATTGCTAAAGACTACGTACAGACCAAAAACAATCTGTATATTGGAACAGAGGCTAACACGGAGTTTAGAGCAACTAAACTTAACAGATTTTTAAACGGCAAACACTACGAAGCAAATTTTGGTGTTGGTAATGCTGGCGGTGGCGGTGCTTGTGCAATCGAACTATACGAAGAAGGCGTACAAGTAGCACGATACGACTTGCATAAAGACGGATTTTTGTATAACACACTTTCCAATATGTCGGTAGGCGAAATGATGTCAAATGCCCCTTCTTCTGTGGCTGGTGGCAACCAAGGTTATATGTTGTTAAATGGTGGAGATAGTGTTGCACCTATTTTGGTTCAATGGGGCAGAGTTACAGTTACACCTGATACGGCAAACGTAGTTAAGTCTGTAGGAGTGAACTTTAACTATGAATTTTCAGGACTTCCTTTTGTATGTAGCGACAAGGCTTCTAATTCTCCAGCTACAGTATTTGCAAACGTAGGAGATATAACAACTACAGGCTTTAATCTTTACGTACAAAGACCAACAGCAACGGCAACTTCTATTCTTTGGTTAGCAATAGGTAATGGCTCAAATGCCTTGCCAGTATAGGGGGTGGTTAAATGAGATACAAATTAGATGTAGACGGCTATGTAGTATCTGTAGCCTTTGGTTGTTATCTAAATGGGAGTGCTGAATATGAGGGCGAAGTACCATGTGGCTATAATTCATTAGATGATTGGGCGACTTATTCATGTATTCAGGCTTACTACCTTGACAGTAACGGCAATTTAGTATTAGACCTTGACAGACTTGCAGAGTGTAGACGAAAAGAAGCACAAGAAAAGGTAGACAATGCACCTTTGCTTAGAAAAGATTTATACGGTAGCGAAGCTGTATTAGATAGCCAGTATTTAAAAGCTACGGCAAATGGCGAATTGTTTGAGTTAGAAGATATTCAAACGATTGCACCAAAAGTCGAACTTGCTGGCATACAGCCTTACGACTACAAAAAACTACACATTTTCACGCAAGGGAAAAACTTATTACCACATGATGCAATAACAGAAGAAATACACGGAGCTAGGTTTACAAGACACGCCGACGGAAGTATTTCTATGGAGGGTTCTCCTACAGAAAATGGAGAGTATACAATCGCTGGAAGTAGCACAAATACAATTCCATTATTCGCATTGAAGAAAAATCAACCATACTACGTAAACTTAGCACCAAGTGGAATATATTACGAGTTTAGATATTTCGACGGAGAAACCGAACAGCAGAAATATGTAGGCATGAGCGGAGTAATAAACCTTGATGAATCAATAGAAGTCACTCATGTAGTACTCAAAACAGATTCAAGAGATGATGGATATAGTTTCAAGTTCTACCCACAGATTGAGTGGGGTGCAAACTTCACAGGATATGAAGAACACAAGAGAAAGGTTTTTGAAATCGACTTTAGCGAATTTGTTGTTGAAAAAGGTTTATATCCAAGCGACAACTTATTCCCAAGCAATACACTATATCCGAATGACGAAAGATATTGGACTGTTACCGATATTGAGAGCATCACAGTAGAAAACGGCATTGTAACGGCTGTTATAGACGGAGCAGAAGTAGTAATAGGCTATGGAAACGTAGGGCTATTTAGTGACTACAACACAATTTACACGTCAAAAGATAGTGTAGGCATGGTAATGGAATACAGCACAAATGTATACGACGTTGATAGCTTAGAGTTCTTGCAAGGCAAAGAAACAACTACTAAGAAATTTAAAATCTTAGACGACGGATCTATCGAAGCACATAACGGATATTTTAGCGGTAAGATTGAAGCAGACGAAGGTTACTTTAAAGGAGAGATTGTTTCAAGTAGTGCTACCATTACAGGCGGAAGTTTCAAGGTTAATAAAAGCGACTTTGACTTTGACGTTTTCACTTTAGAAAGTAATGATTATCTTGTCAACTTCACTTCTAATGAACTTGAAGTTTTTGATAAAACAAATCTAAAAGTTGCAACATGTGGTGTTTCTGGCGTGTCACTTGGCACTTATACAGGAGTTCCACACACTAATAATTTTTCAAAGACATATGCTCGTTCTTATTATAAAGATAACGCATATGTAAAAGGAACGCTATATACCGCTTCTGGTACTGTTTCACAGTCGGACGAAGCGACTAAATACGATATAGCAGAATTGGAGAAAGAAAAAACAGCAGATTTCATTTACTCGCTGAAACCAAAGCAATTTAAATTCATAAACGGCACTTCTGGAAGAAATCACCACGGCTTTATTGCACAGGAAGTAAAAGAAAGCATGGCTGACGATTGGGGGCTGTATGTTGATTCAAACCCAGAAGAAGAAGGAAACAAAGCCCTAAGATATGAAGAATTGATTGCGGATTTAGTTGCAACAGTACAGACACAGAACGAGCGAATTAAACAGCTTGAAGAAAGGTTAGGTGTAAAGAATGGATAAATCCTATAAGAGAGTGAATTGGTCTAATGACACAAGTAAAAAGACCTTTTTAAATGATACTAACTTAAACGTAATGGATAAGGGTATTGATGTCCTTGACGATAGAATCATCGACTTAGACAGTAGAATCCTAGAGTTAGAGGGCTACGAAGAAGAAGCAAAAGAATCGGCAGAAAATGCAGATGTATCGGAAGCCAACGCAAAGACAAGTGAAAACAATGCTAAAGCAAGCGAAGAACTTGCAAAAGAGTACATGGAAAAGGCGTTTACAAGCACACCAGAAGGCTACGAAGCATTAGTAGATACAGTACGACTAATGGATATTGCAACTTCCACAGACTACACCTATCCAAACAGTAAGCATGGCGGATATAGATTACTCGAATTAGAGGGTAACACAGAGCAGAACGGAGAGCCAAGCCCTGACAATCCACAGAGCATTAACAATGAGGGCGATTGTGTGGAGATGATACAAGGTGGATATGGTGTATCTAATGGTGCATGGGTTAGCCTTACAAATTACGTTTGTAGTAAAAATCCTATCCCTTGTGCTAGTGGAGATGTAATAAAAGTAAATATTGAAAATCTTGGAGGTATTAGTTGTTTATTCTATAATGATAGTGGTTATTTGAGATATTCGGCTAAATCGGATACAAACATTGCAGAATTTACAGTACCAAGTGATGCAACACGTTTCCATATCAGTATTTCAAATGCAAGTGCAATCACACCATCCACAGTAGGCAAAATCACTCTCACAATCAATGGTAAGTATGTGAATTGTGTTAAGTCGCATGGGAAGAACTTTTTAAATCACACATTTAACTCTGCCACATGGGGTGGAGTAACGATGACAGTAAATGCTGATAAAACTATCACATTAAACGGAACATCAACAAGCCAAATTGATTTGTATTTGCTTGGTAGTCAAAATAGTTTTGCACCTATTTCAACAATGGCGAATGGCGAAAAATACATTATCAATGGTAAAAACAATACTTCACTTACATGGAGATTGATTGGCTCCGATGGTGTAACCAATGTTACTGCTACAAGCAACGAAAGAGAGTTTACATACAGTAACGATTTAAAAGTAATTCTCCGTATACCAAATGGAGTTACATTGAACAATGTAGTAGTTTCGCCAATGATTAGAAGCACGAGTGTTACAGACGATACCTACGAACCATACCAAGAAACAGTAGCCTACTTCCTCACAGAAAAACCAATGATGGACGATAGTGTACTGTTTAGGGAAGATGGATTGTTTAAGGTGGAACATGGTGGTACAGAAATTGTATTTGACGGAAGTGCTGATGAGGGTTGGTATCTTGAATCCGAAGGTGGAAGAATGGTTACCATAGTTTATGATGATTACATTAAAAGAACCGTTGGAAATAGCATAGTTCCTAACGCATTATGTAGTCACTATGGTGTCTTTTCAGCAAACGACACATTTCAAAAGGTTACAGGAATCAGCTATGGTACTGTTGGTGCTATACAAGTTTATGACCCTCGGTTTACAACATTAGCTGAGTGGTTAGTAAATCTAACAAACAATCCAATTATATTGAAGTGTGAACTTGCTACACCAACAATCGAAGTCCTAGACACAGCTTCACAGATTGCTCTTAATAGCCTTGAAACTTTCGATACTGTTACTTATATCGAAGTGGATAGTAGGGTTAAGCCTAGTGGGATTAAAGGGGAGTATGGCACAAGTCAAGTTGGTGCTTACACACTTAAATCTCTTAACAACACAGAAACAAATGCAATTAGATTAAATGAATTAGCGGTTGCAATGGTATCGCTAGGAAGTGAGGTATAAAATGTTTAATATCAGCAACTTTTTAATGAAAACTTTAGAAGGCATGATTGGAAACTATCCTGATTTTCAGGTGCGTGAATATGCGTTGAATTGGTACGCAAAAGGCAAGCTTACAGAGGATGACTTGGCAAGCATTGATGCTAGTATCGAAACACAGTATGTTGAACCAAAGGAAATTGAGGAAACCGAAACAGAGGTAGAAGAAACTGAATAATAGTAACTTGGGGCTAGTATTACGCTAGCCCCTTTAGTTTTATACAAAGAAAGGAGATTGTATTATGAAAATCAATCTAAAAGCAAGAATGAAAAATCCTGTATTTTGGCTGACAATGATTCCAGCCGTATCAACAGCCGTATACACTATTTTAGGCTGTTTTGGTGTTGTGCCTAGTATTAGTGAAGAAGTGCTTGTAAATGGGCTTATTTCCATTGTTACAGTGCTTTCTACTATGGGTGTATTGGTTGACCCTACTACAAAAGGCTTAGGCGATAGCGAACGTGCTATGACCTATACAGAGCCACAGTAAGGGGGTACAGTCCAATGGATTATTTAGTGCCAATATTAACAAGTGTCGTTTCAGGCGTTTTGGTTTTCATTTTACAGTCTGTTATTAAAGAAAACCGAGAACTGAAAAAGAAGAAAGACGAAGCAGACACAAACGAGCAGAAGGCAGTTAAAGAAGGCGTGCTGTGTCTGTTACGTGCACAGTTGATTATCTACCACGAAAAATACACGAGAAATGGCAGTATTACCCCTCATGGTTTAGAAAGTTGGCAACATATGTACAAGGCGTACAAGTCTTTAGGTGGCAACGGAATGATTGAACACATGAAGGAAGAAATCGAAGAACTACATATTGCATAGAAAGGAGTATTTATCATGGCTTATGTATTAAAAACGAATTTAGCCAATAAAAAGAACTACGGATCGGCGAGAGCACTTAGTGTAATTAAATACATTGTTATTCATTATACAGGCAATGACGGAGATACAGACGAAAACAACGGAAACTACTTTAAGAATCACATTGTTGAAGCATCTGCTCATTATTTCGTTGATGATGATAGCGTAACACAGAGTGTTCCTGACAACTATGTAGCATGGGCTGTAGGTGGTAAGAGATACAGCGACTACAAGACATCTGGCGGTGCGAAACTGTACGGCAAAGCAAATAATACTAACAGCTTATCAGTAGAAATTTGCGACGACGTTAAAAACGGTGTTGTATACCCTTCACAGGCTACTATCGAAAATGCTGTAGCGTTGGTTAAGGAATTACAGAAAAAGTACAACATTCCAAATGAAAATGTTATTAGACACTTTGATGTAAACGGAAAGAAATGCCCTAAATATTGGGTAGACAATGCGAAGTGGGAAACGGAGTTTAAATCTAAATTAGTTACAAAGACAGAAAGCGAGGAATACGATATGCCTACAATTAGAAAAGGTTCAAGAGGAAAAGCGGTTACGATTTGGCAGATTATTGTCGGTACAACACCTGACGGAGATTTCGGAACTAAGACAGATACAGCTACAAGATTGTGGCAGAAGAAAATGGGGCTTGTTGTTGACGGCATAGTAGGTAAGAAATCGTGGAAAGCGGGCTTAGATTCTGTTTAATGAACATTTCCTTGCCTACATAATAAAAACGCCGTAAAACCGAAAATACAAAGCGAGAGAGGGTGTTTAGCCCTCTCTCAATGCTTGTGTATCAATTATTATTTTGTGTACTTATCGGATAGCACCGAACGGAGAAGGTGCATAAGTACATAAAATGCACCTAAAAAAATATAATACTTTCAGGTATTATTTTTCTATCTTCATCTACTACAAATTCTTTAATAAGCCCATGCCAAAATGCCCTTTTATGTTCTTTATCTAAATTATTATAGATTTCTCTATAATTTGATTCTAGTAGTTCTTTTAAGCTATCTGTGTCAATCTCCCTTGGTTCTTCTATTTCTACATCTAATTTTTCCAACTTCTTTTCAAGTGCAAAAAAGTCTGTGTCGTATTCTTCTTCTGTGATTCTTCGTTTTCTAAACATAATGTTTAGTCTATCCATTTCCTCTTTGATTTCTTTTATTTCAATATCTTTCTTGTTAGGCGGTGTTTTGTCGCTGACAGTAGATACCCTTGCCATGCTATTGGCAACATACATTTCAAGATTGTCTAACAACTGTTTTTCTATTTTTATTTCCGACAATGAGCATTTAAAAGTGCAAGTTTTTGAAAATCGGAATTTGTTACATCTATACACATAGTACGATTTTCCTGAAGTAGCCTTGCTTGTGTTTCCTATAAGTTTTCTTCCGCATAAAGGACATCTTATCATGCTAGAGAAAAGATATATGTGAGAAGGGGTAAAAGATTTTCTAACATTCCTTTTTGCTATTTCTTGCAACTTATCAAACCTTTCTTTGCTTATATATGGTTCAACATAATCTTGAACACCTTTATATTCTCCATATAGCAAAGTGTTGTTAAGTAGATTAGTCAAGGCTTTAATATCCATTGACATATTATGCTTTCTGTTGATATATCCAACTGTAGAAGCTTTTGATTGGTGCATCTCATAGTAATCTAGTAAATCATGCAGAATATGTGCTTTTTCTTCGTTCTGTTCCAAGTGTTTATTCTTTGGTTCGCCTACAACGTGCCAAGGAAAATGAAAACATTGTGAGCCTGTTACAACTTGCTTGTTTTTGATTCGGTTCTTATTGTTAAACACAATACGCTTAGAAGTTTTCTTTGCTTCATATTCTGCCATTGTTAAATAGATATTGATTTTAAAGCCAGCATCAGGATCTTCAGGGTCTAAGTCCGATTCTTCAATAGAAATCCATGTAACGCCAGCTTTTTCTAATTGCCTTTGGCAAATGTAGTATTCTCCGACGTTACGGAAAAATCTATCTATACATTTAAATACTACAATATCAAATTTACCTTGCTTTGCATCTTCTATAAGCCTTGCAAGGTCTTTTCGTTTGCTAATTTCCAATGTAGCAGATATACCCTCGTCAATATACCTTTCTACAACAGCAAGTTTGTATTCTTCGCAGAACGAATCCATTAAGTCTATTTGGTCGCTGATTGTGTAGCCGTTCTTTTTCTGCTCATCGCTGGAACATCTACCATATTCAACAGCCCTTATTACTTTTCTTGATTTATACCTTTCTAATTGTGCATATGAACCATACATAATTTTTCTCCCTTTATAAATATTCACATTTTTTTCACATAAATAACATATATCTAGCAATATTCCCACTTAATATAAGAGCATACGTTCGCAAAAGGGGGTTCGCTTATATGCACCAAGAATATATAGAAGTCATTATTAAGGAACTTTGTAACTGTTCCGACTTGGAATTGCTAGATTTAATCTTAAAACTACTTCAATACAACTAACATCTGCTTAATTGCTGTTAGTTTCTCCGTTTCAAGCCCATTTAGACTTTCCACTAGAGATAAAAAATCTTTATCAGCCCTCATTCTTTGGACGATACGCACGATAGTATCGTTTTTTTGTGTCATTTCTGTTTTATCCTCGATTAAGTCCGATTTTAAAATACCAAAATAATTTGCCATTCTTTCAATCTTATCAATTCTAGGAAATTTCTTAGCTTTAACATAATCGTTCATAGTAGGGGCGGACACTCCTATTATATCTGCGAGTTCCTTTTGTGAAATGCCTTTACGTTCCATATATATATTGAGATTTCTTGCAAAAACTTCCTTAGACCACTCTGCCATAATTACACCACCTTCCCTTTAAGATAATTAAATATTACACCTTCTTCGCTAAAAAGTAAATCGGAAAGCGTAAAAAATTAGCTTTTAGGTATTGACAAAATTATTCTAGGATAGTATTATGATTTTGCGATTAGCTTTTAGCTAACCAATAAACGAAAGGAGAAATATAGAAATGCCAAAAATGACATTAAAATCTGCGAGGGTAAATGCTGGATTGAAACAGATTGAAGTAGCAGAGGAACTTGGAGTTGCTGTTTCAACCGTGCGAAATTGGGAAAAAGGTATTACTTTTCCAAAACAGCCTGTAATTAATATGTTATGCCAGCTATACAATGTACCTTATGACTACATTGACTTCGACAGACATAACTAATTTTTTTAAACACAGATTAGCTTTAAGCTAAGTTGAGGTAACAACATGGGAGAAAAAATACTATCGCTGTTAATTGATTTATACGCAGATCAAGAAAATCTAAAAATCGAATATTCAGTTGAAAAGAAAGGGGAAATATGAAAAACAAAGTATCACACTTCCTAATTGGTAGCGTAGCACTAGCATTTATGATTTTAGGAAGTATCGAAGAACCAATACCAGAACCAACGGAAGAACCAATAGAAGATATTATCCATTGGAAACAGGAAGAAGTAACAGAAGTAACTATTGAGCCTTTAGAAGTTGAAATGGTAGAACAGCCTTCACTTGAAAGCCTTGGCGAATTTAAGTTGACTGCATACTGTCCTTGTAAAAAGTGTTCAGGA
>JAEIGA010019315.1_pt1 | contig 10392 bp, 10 predicted proteins | sample 9270691 | NCBI WGS metagenome assembly JAEIGA01 (sample SAMN17057246, study PRJNA624740) | gut metagenome | biome: biome; isolation source: fecal sample | host: Bos grunniens | place: China: Xizang | collected 2019
AGAATTGACTGAAGATGTTATTCAGTCAACTACAATATCACAGATTGCAGCAGATTCAGAAGATGTTGCAATGGACTTAATCAAGGCTAGGGCAGAACTTGCTGACAGTGACTTTTGGGAAAACATTGCTTTTGTTGGTAAAACACTTGAAGGCAAGAATGTCATTGCAATCCTTGACAATGCACTTTGCACTTCAGGCTTACCATTAGCAGGCACTAATAGAGAAGGCGCAACAATTGCTGCAACATTCACTTGTCATGCTGATATTGCAGATGGTGATGATCTTGACACATTACCATGGCGCATCTACTATCCAAAGCCAACAGCATAGGGGGTAGCTTATGAAAGCAAAAGTTATTAGATCATTTATTGACAAAGAAACAAAAAATGTGCGCATGCTTGATGAAGTCATGGATTGCACACAGAAAAGATATGACGAACTTGCAAAAGGTGGGTTCGTCATAGCTGTAGCAGAAAAGAAAGAAAAAGAAGATAAGTCATCAAAGTAGGAAAGGAAGAATGAACATGAAAGGAACAACTTATGAATTAAGGGAATTGCAGTCAAAAGACATATTCCCTATGTTTAAAATTATAAAGAATATAGGTATTAAGGAATTCAAGGGATGCTTTGAATCAGAAGAAATTAAAGCCTTAATAAAAGGCAATAGTGGCGCAGACATCAATGCAGTTGGTGCTGCTGTCATGTTAGATGTAGCTTCAGTGATAGTATCACACATCCCTGATTGTGAACAGGATATCTATGTGCTTTTATCACAGTTATCAGGACTGAAAAAGGAACAGATTGCAAGCCTTCCTATGGCTGACTTTGCATCAATGATTATTGATGTATTCAAGCAGGATGGATTTGTGGATTTTATTCAGGTTGTTTCAGGATTGTTCAAGTAGATGATATTAGATTTTTGGACTTGCTATTCAAAAGATATGCAAGTCCTTTTTTTCTGTTAGATGAATTGATATCTACACACAGATTTGCTGAATGGGTGGACAAATTCCTTGACATAACTTATGAAGAAAATGAAGATGAAGCGCTGTGGGAATTCTTCCTGCATAAAGTGCATGATAAGTCATTTTCAGACTTCCTGAAGGGATGTAAGAAACCTAAAGAAGCAGAACCTGTGGCTACTGAAACAACAGTAAGCACAATCAAAGAATCTTATGACATGTTAGCAGGCTTTGTGCCTGATTAAAAGTAAGGTGATAGCATGGAATTGTTTAGACTTTTTGGCAGTATAGCCATAGACAATACTAATGCTAACAAGGCAATTCAAGACACCACAGACAAAGCACAGGATTCTGAACAGCAAGTGTCTGATGCCTTTGCCAAGATTGGTGGGGTAGCAGGCAAGATTGCATCAGGAATTGGAATCGCAGGTGCTGCCATAGGTGGTGCTTTTGTTGCAACTATTGAAAGTACAAGGGAATACAGGAAGGAAATGGGCTTGCTTGAATCGGCTTTTGCTGAAGCAGGACATTCTTCCAAAGTCGCAAAAGATACTTATTCAGAATTGAATGCTGTGCTTGGGGACAGTGGACAGGCTGTTGAAGCAGCACAGCACCTTGCAAAGATTGCAGAAAATGAACAGGACTTGTCTACATGGACAAACATTGCAACAGGTGTATATTCAGAATTTGGGGAAGCAATCCCAATTGAATCACTTGCAGAAGCAAGTTTGGAAACGCAGAAAAGTGGCGAACTCACAGGCGCACTTGTTGATGCGTTAGTGTGGGCAGGTCACAGTGAAGAAGAATTCCAAAAGAAGCTTGATGCATGCACAAGTGAGCAGGAAAGACAAGACTTAATCATGAACACCTTGAATGACACATACAAGGATGCTGCAAGCACCTACAAGGAAACAAACAAGGATGTGCTTGAAGCTGAAAAAGCCAATGAAAGGCTTGCTGATGCCTTTGCAAGGATAGGCGAAATTGGTGAACCTATCCTGACAGCTATCAAGGACAAGATTGCAGAACTGATGGAAGTTGCAATTCCAAAGATTGAAGATTTTATCAATAAGATAAAGGATGCTACACAATGGGTGAAGGACAATGAACAGGCTATTCAGACATGGGTGGGCATTATCTTGGGCGCAACAGTGGCAATAGGTACATTCCTTTTGATATTGAACTGGGGTTCAATTATGACAGCAGCAGCAAATGCAATCAAGACAGTCAGGACAGCTATGCTTGCAATGAATGCAGCAATGCTTGCAAACCCTATAGGGCTTGTTGTGGCACTTATAGCAGGGCTTGTGGCTGCCTTCATCTATCTGTGGAACAATTGTGATGGCTTCAGGGCTTTTTGGCTGAATATGTGGGATAAAGTGAAAAGCGCATCATCAACAGCAGTCAAATGGATTTCAGGCAAGTTTGATGATTTGAAAAGCGCATTGAACAAAGCGAAATCAAAATTCACAGACATCCAAAAGACCATATCAGACAAGATGGAAGCTGCACAGAAAGCAGTGAAAAAGGCTATAGACAAGATAAAGGGCTTCTTTGATTTCAAGTGGAAATTCCCAAAACTGAAAATGCCAACAGTAGGTGTCAAAGGAAAATTCAGTCTTGATCCACCATCAGTGCCAAAATTCAGCATCAAATGGAATGCAGAAGGTGGCATTTTGACAAAGCCTGCAATATTTGGGGCTATTGGGAACACATTGCTTGGTGGTGGTGAAGCAGGTCATGAAGCTATAGCACCAATTGATGTGCTGCAAGGATATGTTCGGCAATCAGTCAGGGAAGAAAACAATCAGCTTATTGATGTTTTGGTTAAGCAAAACCAAATATTGATGAATTTCCTTTCAAAAAATCTGCCAAAGCAGGTCATGCTTGATTCAGGCGCTTTGGTGGGCGAATTGGCATCAGGCATTGATACAAGGCTTGGTGATAGATACAAAAATATTACACGATACAATACAAGATAGGGCTGACATGTTCAGCCTTTTTTTAATGGACAAAAGAAGGGGGTGAAACCCTATGGAACTTTTTAGACTGCTTGGAACAGTCGCAGTCAATAATACTGGCGCAATCAAGGCAATTGATGAAACTACTTCAAGTGCATCTTCAGCACAAAGCAAGATATCAAGTGCTTTTGGAAAGATAGGAAATGTGGCAGTCAAACTAGGGCAGACAATGGCAGCAGGAATTGCTGTGGGTTCAGCAGCAGTCACAGCCATGACAAAGAAAGCCCTTGACAGTTATGCAGACTATGAGCAGCTTGTGGGTGGTGTGGAAACACTATTCAAGGATTCTTCTGATAAGGTCAAAGAATATGCAATGGCAGCATATCAGACAGCAGGCTTGTCAGCAAATGAATACATGGAAACTGTCACAGGCTTTTCTGCATCACTTTTGCAATCACTAGCTTCTAGCACTTCAGAATCAAGCGAAAAGGCAGTTGAAGCAAGTGTTGCTGCACTTGATAAGCAGTATGAATCACTTGAAGAAGCAAATGATAAAAAGCTGGATTTGCTTGAAGAATCCCATGACAAAGAGATTGAAGCCTTTGAAAAATTGACTGAAGATAAGATCAAGCTTATTGACAAGCAATATAAAGAGAACTTGAAGCTTGTTGATGAAGAAGAATATAGAAAATTAAAAGCAATTGATGAACAGATTGCAAAATTAGACAGTCAGACAAAAGCTGAAAAGGAAGCAATCGAAAAAAGAGAACAGGCACAGAAAAAAGCATCACTTCAAGAAAAGATTGACAAGGCAAAAACAGCAGAAGATAAGAAGAAAGCCGAACAGGACTTGGCAGACTATCTTGCAGACCTTGCGCAGAAAGAGAGAGAGAACAAGAGAAAAGAACAAATTGATGCACTCAAAGCCCAAAAGGATTCTATCAAGGAAGAAGCAGATGCAAAAAAAGATGCACTGAAAGAACAGTATGATGCAGAAGTGGCATCCGTAAAAGAAACAAGTGATGCAAGACTGAAAGAAATGAAAAAAGCGCAGTCAAAAGAAGTTGAAGCACTTAAGAATGCCAACAAAGAAAAGCTTGATGCAATGGCTGATTATGTCAAGAAACAGTCTGCAATATTGAAATCTTCAACATCACAAGCAGTGTACTCAACAGAAACCTATGCACTAGCAGCAGAAAAGGCTAATCAGGCAATCATTGATATGTCTGACAATGCGAACAAGATGGGCACATCAATGGAAGCCATTCAGAATGCTTATAGTGGCTTTGCAAAGCAGAATTATACAATGCTTGACAACTTGAAGCTTGGGTATGGTGGTACAAAAGAAGAAATGGAAAGACTTCTTGCTGATGCACAAGCTATTTCAGGGGTAGAATATAACATTTCAAGTTATGCTGATGTGATTGATGCAATCCATGTTATTCAGACAGAAATGGGCATCACAGGAACAACAGCCAAAGAATCAAGTGAAACAATATCAGGTTCACTTGCAACAGCAAAGGCAGCATGGGCAAATTTATTGACAGGCTTGGGAAGTGAAGATGCAGACCTTTCAGGGCTGATAGATAGCTTTGTTGAAGCCATAGGCACTGCAATGAACAATATCCTGCCAAGAATTGAAGTGATACTTGGTGGAATAACTACATTAATTGCAAAGATTATGCCAAAGATATCAGCCAAACTTCCTGACTTGATTCAGACTGTATTGCCTTCCTTAATCACAGGGGCAACAGCCCTGATAAAAGGATTGGTGCAGGCGCTTCCAACATTGCTTCAGGCATTGGTCGAACAATTGCCTTTCATAATCACAGAAATAGGCAGTGCGCTTGTAGAAGTGTTCCCTTTGCTGATTGACACAGTGGGCGAATTGCTTGGGCAACTATGGGATTTTATTTCAACAGAAATCTTAAATTCAAGCGAAACATTCAGTGAAGTAAGCAGTGTTTTTTCTGAAGTCTTTCAAGGCATTTGGGAAGCGCTTCAGGAAATTTGGGATTCAATAGGAAAGCCAATATTTGATGCAATATCTTCAGTGATATCTTATTTGGCAGCGAACTGGGATTCAATATCATCTGCTATATCCACAGCATTCAGCACACTTTGGTCTAGATGTCAAACAATATGGAATTCTGTCGGCAAGCCTATTTGGGACATGTTTTCAGCAGCAATTTCAAAGATTGCTGAATTGTTCAAGGAAAATATGCCTGCAATCATGGAAGCCTTCAGGGGCGCAATAGAAACTATATCAAAGATATGGAATCAGGTGCTAAAACCTGTATTTGAAGCAATATGGGGATTCATTGTTGAGTACCTGAAACCAATATTTGAAAAGGCATTCAGCGCAATATCAACTGCTGTACAGTCTGCATTCAATGTCATTGTGTCATTATGGAACAATGTATTGAAACCTGTACTTGATGGAATCTGTGATTTCATCACTAATGTTTTTGCAGGAAACTTTGAAGATGCTTGGGAATCTATCAAGGAAGCATTCAGTGGCTTTGGCAAATTCTTTGAAGATTTGTGGCAAGGGGTAAAAGATACCTTCAGCGCAGTGGGTGACTTCTTCAAGGAAGTGTTTGAAGGTGCTTGGGATAATATCAAGCTTGTCTTTTCGACAGGTGGCAAGATATTTGAAGGTATTGCAGATGCAATTGGGAATGTATTCACAAGCATTGTCAATCTGCTGATTAAGGGCATCAATGAAGTCATAGCATTCCCACTGGAACACATCAATGAATTGTTGAACGGAATCAGGGACATTGAAATCCTTGGGCTTGAGCCTTTTTCAGATTTGTGGGATGAAGATCCACTTCCAATTCCACAGATACCTGAACTTGCAAAGGGTGGTGTGCTTAAGAAGGGGCAGGTCGGACTTCTTGAAGGTGATGGCGCAGAAGCTGTTGTGCCACTTGAAAAGAATAAACAGTGGATTGATAGAGTTGCTGAAGATATGGATGGCGCAATAGGTGGTGGCGAATCAGTCAGCCTATTAAGACAGATAATTGCATTGCTTCAGAATGTATATGATGAAGTTGCTTCAGATACTAGGGTTGAACTGAATCATAGAGAATTTGCAAGATTAGTAAGGCAGGTGAATTAAGTGATAGAAAAGATAATATACGAAAATCATCAAAAGGAAAGGATAGTGTTTGGTGAAGAAGGGCTTTTTGTCAATGAAAATGCCTTAAGGGATTTCACATGGAACATAACTTCCAAGAATGACAGAATATCATCCTTTTCAAAGAAAATCACAAAGATAAGCCTGCCTGTTGTCATATTGGATGATATAGCCTTGGCGAATCGCATCTTTGAAGCCATGGAAAAGGATGTGCTTGCAGAACAGTATGGCAGATTCTACATTGGTGACTACTACTTGCAGTGCTATTGCACAGGAAGCAAGAAGAAGGACTATCTTAAGAAAAAAGGCATGGTGCAATTGACACTTGACTTTCAGACAGACAAGCCAATGTGGGTGAAGGAAACAGAACATGTATATCCTATAGTGGGCACAATGGATGCAGGCTTTCTTGATTATCCACATGATTATCCCTATGACTTTTGTGCGCAGGTGGACACAAAATCTGTGCACAACAGCAACTTTGTTGCAAGTGATTTTGTCATGCGCATCTTTGGCTATGTGCAGAATCCTACAGTGTACATATCAGGGCATGCATACACAGTCAATGTCACTGTTGACACTGGGGAATATCTCACCATTGATTCATCTAACAAGACTATTGTCTTGACAAAAAGTGACGGAACAAAGGTGAACTGCTTCAATGCAAGAGATAAGGCTTCCTATGTATTCAAAAAGATAGATACAGGAAGAAGCATCTTGACATTATCATCACCATTTCTGCTGTCAATCACACTTCTTGCTGAAAGGGGTGAGCCATTATGGACTTAATTTATGCTAATGGCAATCATGAAGATATTGGTGTGCTGCATGATTATAAGTTTGATTTGGCTTTTGGATCAGAAAATGACTTCAGCCTGACAGTAGACAAGAAGAAGCATTGCTGTGAAGCAGGCTATTATATCTATATTGATGGCACAGAATATGGTGGCATCATAGATACTATTGAAGTGACTGATGAAGAAGTGGTGTACAAGGGCAGGTCATGGCATGGGGTGCTAGGTGGAAAAATCCTAGTGCCTGATGCAGGTGCAGATTATTTGACAGCTTCAGGGGATGCAAATGAAATACTGGCTTCCCTGATTAATAGAATAGGGCTGTCAGATAGCTTCAGGGCATCCACAGGCGCATCAGGATTGAATATTTCGGGCTTTCAGTTCAATAGGTATACAGATGCTTATAGTGGCATCTTAAAGTTGCTAAAATCGGCAAATGAAGCTTATATTCACATATAAAGATGGCAAGGTGGAACTGTCTGCCTTGCCTTTGATTGATTATAGCATTGATGAACAGTTTGACAGTGACCAAGTAAGCCTGAAGATTGACAAGTCATTCAACAGCACTAATCACTTGATATGCCTTGGGAAGGGTGAACTTGCACAAAGACAGGTCATTCACCTGTATGCAGATGCTGAAGGCAATATCAGTACAGTGCAGACTATAACAGGCATCAATGAAATAGTTGATGTGTATGACTATTCAAGCGCTGAATCACTGGATGAACTTGAAGCAGGTGGAATTGAAAGGCTTCAGGAAGCGCAGAAATGCAGTGTATCAATGGACTTTGATGCAGAATCCACAGTCTATGACATTGGGGACATAGTAGGCAGCAAAGACATCATCACAGGCATTGAAGTCACAGCTTCAATCACAGGCAAAACGATAACTATAAACAAAGGAAAAATCACAATACAGTACAAGGTGGGTGAATAACATGAGTATTTCATTAGTGACAGGATATGCAGGAACAGCGCATGTCACAAGCGCAGAAGATGGAAGCAGAAATGCAGGCATATTTGGTGAAGGCACATATATCCTTGACAGGGGACAGAAGCTTGCAGCCACAGCCACTTCTGCCAATACAATCACAATTGCAGATGGTGATATCATGATGCAGGGCAGACATGTCTGCATTGCAGCAGGAACTTCAGAAGAAGTGTCTATTTCAAATGGCATATCAGGCATGAACAGACATGACTTGATTGTCTTGAGATATAACAAGAATACTTCATCAGGGGTTGAATCGGTTGAACTTGCAGTCATTCAGGGAACATCTACAAGTGGAACAGCAGGTGATCCAACATATACAGCAGGCAACATATTGAATGGTGCTACAACATGTGAAGTGCCATTGTATAGGGTAGTATTGAATGGAATCAACATTGAAGCTGTGGAACAGCTTTTCACAGTGACAACCAATCTTGATGCAGCAAGAAGCCATGTTGACAATAAGAACAATCCACATGGGGTGACAAAATCACAGGTGGGGCTTGGGAATGTGCCAAATGTGACAACCAACAATCAAACACCAACATATACTGCTGCATCATCTAATGCTGCATTATCAAGTGGCGAAACATTAAGCACAGCATTTGGAAAGATTGCAAAAGCTGTATCATCATTGATAAGCCACTTGGCAAATACAAGCAATCCCCACAGTGTCACAAAATCACAGGTGGGGCTTGGCAATGCAGAAAACAAGTCATCAGCTACAATCAGGGGCGAATTGACAAGCGCCAATGTAACAACAGCGCTTGGATATACACCTATAAAGACAGCAAGCCTGAATGTGAGTACAACAACTTTTGATGCTGTAACAGTGGGCAAGGGCAATTCAAAAGCGCTTGGAAGTGTGGAACTGGAAGCAGGAACATACTTAATTCAGGGCAGTGCTGTATTTGCTCAAGCTTCGGAATTCGCAGTAGGCAATGTTAGGCTGACATTGGCGCAGTCAAGTGGTTCAACAGGATTTACTAATGGCATAACCAAAGTTGGATATGTGGGTGTAAATGGTGCGTATGTTGAGCAGGTACATAGCATACTATATCTTGCAAGTAAAACAACAATCTACTTGAACGCATATCAGAACTATTCGGATAATGGAACAACATCAGTGACTGGACAAATAAAGGTTCTTAAGGTAAAAACAACTTAATCACAAAAGATAACCTTCAGGAAGCACTGAAAGAAAGAAGGTTATTATGATGAATGGTGTTAAATTTGGAATATATCATTCCTATGAATTTTTAGATTTGGTTTTGACTTCAAAGGAAATCAGTACACCTGAAGTCAAGACCAATCACATTGATGTACAGGGTGCAGATGGGCATATTGACTTGACTTATATATTTGGTGAGCCAAAATATAAAAACAGGGAAATCACACTGCACTTCACAATCAATCCTGCTGTGGGTGTTGGCAAGTATTTGTCAACCTATGGCAATACACAGACAATACTGCATGGCAAAAAGATGAAGATAACACTGGATGATGATGCAGAATATTACTACTGGGGCATGCTGTCTGTTGGAAGCTACAAGTGCGAAAAGGGGATAGCAACCTTTGACATCATTTGTGACTGTGAGCCATTCAGGACAGAAGTGGCAGAAACAGTAGTGACACAGTATGTCAATGGCACAGCTACATTTCAGCTTCACAATGCAAGGAAAAGGGTAGTTCCTACAATCACAGCAGACAGTGAAATGCTTTTCAAGTTTGAAGGTGTATATTATCAGGGCACTGAAGGCACATTCACCATTCCTGAAATTGAATTAAAAACAGGATATAGTGTGGTTGAAGTCACAGGTGTTGGCAATGTCACATTCAGATATCAGAAAGGCAGGTTGTAGCCATGTATAAGGTATATTGCAACAATGATCTATTGTACAATGACATGCAGGAAAGCCTGAAGATATCGGATGCCAAACTGACACTTGAACTAGGCAAGACAGGGCTATTTGAATTCACCATATATGCAGATCATGCACACTATGATTCAGTAGTGGAAATGAAGGCAATGGTGGAAGTGTACAGGAATAATGAACTGATATTCTATGGTAGGGTATTGAACATTCAATATGGATTCTACAATGAAAAGCAGGTGGCATGTGAAGGCGCACTTGCTTTTTTGTTGGATTCATTAGTGCCACCACATACATGGGGCAGCAGCTTTTCAGGATATCTTGAATATATTGTGGGCATCCACAATTCACAGGTGGAATATGACAAGCAGTTTGAAGTGGGCGCAATCACAGTGGGTGATTTCAGCCCTTTTTCTGTTGTAGAAAACCTTGAGTATATCAACAGCCTTGAAACCTTAAATAAAAGGATGGTGGAAAGGTCAGGGGGCTATCTGTCAGTTAGGATGGAAGATGGCATCAGATACCTTGACTTGCTATCAGTAGGGGCAAATGTGACAGATGTGACAGCACAGGCAATAAGGCTAGGCAAGAACCTGATAGACATTAAGAGAGAAAGCAACAGTGAAGATGTGTTTTCCTGCATTGTTCCTTTGGGCGCAAAGCAGGG
>JAEIGA010019316.1_pt1 | contig 10392 bp, 10 predicted proteins | sample 9270691 | NCBI WGS metagenome assembly JAEIGA01 (sample SAMN17057246, study PRJNA624740) | gut metagenome | biome: biome; isolation source: fecal sample | host: Bos grunniens | place: China: Xizang | collected 2019
AGGCAGCCTCCTCACCGGCCTTGCAAGCGTCGATAACGATGCTCTTCTTGTCTATGCAAACCAAACCGTCAACACGCTCCTTCTCGAAATCGGCAGTCACCGAAATCTGCTCACCGTTGAGCTTGAGGAATGTCGAAGGCTTGTCGACTCTCACGTCCCAATATCCCGCATTCACACCAAAGAGAGCGCCATTCTCGGTCGCCGAAACCGAGAGACGAGTGAGCTTCTCGGGCTGTACAACATAGGAGCGGAGTCGCTTAGGCGAGTAGCAGATAACCGAAATAGTCTGCACCGACGAGAAGAGGTCTACCCTCTCCACACGATAGCCCGTTGCACCCTTCGGGAGGTTCAACTCCACGCGAGGAGCCGTTACGAGGTTAACCGAATCGGCATTCTGTGCCGAAGTCGAAAATGCCGCCATCATCAGTGCAGCTGCAAATAATACTCTTTTCATATTCTATTTTTTGTTAAACGATTACAATCAACTCTACAAAGTTATCTTTTTTCTCAGAAACATCCAAATTTTTGTATATTTGCAAAGCAAAAACTAAAATCGTATGAAAACAAGACTTCTTCTTGCCCTACTTTTTGTAACGCAGAGCCTCTTTGCGGCAGACATCATTCCACAGCCACGCTCGATTGAGGAGCAGAGTGGCACCTACACCCTCGCGCGTCGTGCGACCCTCTCTTGCGATGAGGAGCTGAACGATGCTGCGGCATATCTGCTCGACTATCTCCCCCTCAATCGCACTGCGAATGGTGGCGATGTGAAGCTCTTGCTTGACAAGGGTTTGGGCTACGAGGAGTACCGCCTCAACATCAACAAGAGCGGTATCGAGGTTCGTGGCGGAGGCTACGGAGGTGTATTTAACGGCTTGCAGACCCTCTTGCAGTTGATGCCTGACGAGGTCTACGCCAAGGAGGTGAAGTTGCCGCTTTCGCTCAACTACATCACCGTAAGTGACGCTCCGCGCTACGAGTACCGAGGCTTCCTACTCGATGTGGCACGCACCTATATGCCACTCCACGAGGTTAAGCGCGCAATCGACTATATGGCATTTGTGAAGTTGAACAAGCTCCACTTCCACCTTGTTGACAATACGGGCTGGCGCATCGAGATCAAGTCGCACCCCGAGCTTGCAAAGGTGGGCGGCTGGCGTGGTGGCGACTCGCCTATCCACCCCGTCTATGGCTCATTCGACAAGAAATATGGCGGCTACTACACCCAGGAGGAGCTTCGTGAGGTTGTCAAGTACGCTGCACAGCGCAATATCGAGGTTATCCCCGAGATTGATGTACCGGGCCACTCGAAGGGTTTGGGCGCAGTACGCCCCGATATCCTCTGCAACTATGTGCCCGATACCACCATCACAAACGGTATCGACACCCGCAATGTGTGGTGCGCATCGAAGGAGAGCAACTACCGCCTTCTCGACGATATCATCAGGGAGGTAGCCGAGATATTCCCTTCGGAGTATATCCACATCGGAGGCGACGAGGTGAACTTCAGATGGTGGCGTCAGTGCCCTGATTGTCAGCGTCTCTGCCAGGAGAAGGGCATCACCGTAGGCCCACAGCTCGAGGAGTACTTCCTGATGCGAGTGTCGGATATCCTCACCCGCTACAACCGCAAGTCGGTGGTATGGAACGAAGCTATTCGCGGTGGCAAGATGCCAAAGAGCACCATCGTCTGCGGCTGGTATGGCCTCAAGGGTTGTCTCGAGGCGTTGGAGGGAGGCTACCCTACCATCGCTATGCCTTCGCGCGTCTTCTACCTCGACAAGCGCCAGGGTACACACGAGATTGGTCACTCTTCGGCCAAGGGCATCACCCTCAAGACCATCTGCGACTTCAACTACGACAATGCAGGATTCACACCCGAGCAGCAGAAACTCATCATCGGCATCGAGGGAGCTTTGTGGGGTGAGATTATCCTCTCGAATATCGACCCTAAGGGACGCTTTAGCGACTACTTGGAGTATATGATCTTCCCTCGCATCTTTGGCGTATCGGAGATGGCGTGGTGCGAGAAGCGTCGCTCATACGACGATATGTACAAGACCCTGCTCCGCTCCTTCTACTCGAAGTTGGAGGTTATGGGTGCCACATTCCGCCTCACACCGCCTGTGGTGGAGGTCAAGGATGGCAAGCTCACCGCAAAGGTTGACGATGGCTCGAAGATCTACTGCACCGACATACGCACAAATAAGCGCTACGCCTATACCGAGCCTCTCAATGCATCGTTGGCACCATTTGTTGCCTTCCACAGCTACCTCGCAACGGGTCGCAGCGGCATCGCAGCAGCACCTGAGTATTGGAAGTATCTCAACCCTAAGGCGAAGGTGACCTCGTCGATGCCATTCTCGGAGCACCGTCCGTTAGAGGTGTGCGAGAAGTATGAGCAGGCGGCCTACACCGCACGCTGTGCACGCAAGGGCGACTGGGTTGAATGGCGCTTCGAGGAGCCGCTTAACTGCCACTATATCGAGGTGCGCACAGGCTTCTTGCAGGTCTTCCGTCGCTTGATCTACAATGGTCACGTCGAGCTCTCGTACGATGGCAAGAACTTCGAGGAGGCGGGCCGACTCCACAACGGTATGATTGAGCTTCGCCCAACCCGCACCGTCTATGCCCTCCGCATCGTAGCCGATGGCATCACCGATGCCGAGGAGTACACCGTTATCCGTCCGCTCGTGATTCGATAGTAAGATGGCAAAGCAGAGTATAAATAAGACCAATGCAGCTCGTCTGCTCGACAAGGCGAAGATTGCCTACGAGCTGATTCCCTACGAGGTCGACGAGAACGACTTGGCGGCTACCCACGTGGCAGAGTCGCTGGGCGAGCCTATCGAGCGTGTCTACAAGACTTTAGTCTTGAAGGGTGACCGCAATGGCCACTTCGTATGCGTTATTCAGGGCGACAAGGAGGTCGATTTGAAACTCGCAGCGAAGGTTTCGGGCAATAAGAAGTGCGACCTTATACCTATGAAGGAGCTCCTCCCGACTACGGGCTATATCCGTGGCGGCTGCACCCCTATTGGTATGAAGAAACCCTTCCCAACCTTTATCGACGAGTCGTGCCTCGAGTTCGACTATATCTACATCAGTGCCGGTCAGCGCGGCTTACAACTACGCCTCTCGCCGACCGACCTTATCTCTTACACCAAAGCCAAAAGCGAAAAACTGACCCTATAGTATGCCAAAGGTATCGATTATAGTCCCCGTACACAACACCGAGCGCTATCTCCAAGCGTGCGTCGCATCACTCACCATGCAGAAGCTCACCGACATCGAGATAATCCTTGTCGAGAACTGCTCGACCGATAACTCGTTGGCTCTATGCCACAAGTTGGCCAAGAGCGATAGTCGCATAAAGGTGTTGAGCATCGATAAGGCCGACCTCTCAACCGCCCGCAACGAGGGTGTCAAGGTGGCCGAGGGAGACTATATCGGCTTTGTGGATAGCGACGATACGGTGCTACCCGACCTCTTCAGCGATACCTACAACATCGCCGTAGAGCACGATTTGGGCTTGGTGTGCTTTGCCCTGCACAAGGTCTTCGACAACCGTCCCGACAAATATCTCTACCCTGAGGATGGCGCCATAAAAATCCTCTCGGCAAAGGAGATGACCACGCTCAATCTCACAGATAAGAGCCCCTCATACGTCTGCACCCACCTCTTCAAGCGCACGCTCTTCGACTCGCTCTCCTTCCCGGAGAATATCTACTATGAGGATCGTGCCTCGACATTCCGCTTCACGGCGGTGTGTGAGAAGGGTGCCATCATCAACAAGTCCTACTATCGCTACTACTGTCGCGATGGCAGCATCAGCCGCTCGTATGGTTGGAAGCATTTCCGTGACTTCGCCTTTGCAAATCTCTGCCGATTGGAGTTTATCAACCACTCGGGGCTCTATAGCAAGGAGGAGATGTCAGTTGTAGCCTCCTCTTCGGCCGACTCGTTCCTACGCAAGTTGCGCCATATGTTGAGCAAGGCCAAGAGCGAGGAGGAGCGCAACGAGGCGCGAGAGTGGTGTCACAAACTCGACCTCATACCAAAGAAAACGCACCTTCCGTTGAAGGCGCGTATGATACGTTGGTATATCAACCACTTCGTCCTATAATCTATCGACGAAAGGCGTTTCGAATCTTCACAAAAATCTGGAATAGAAGCGGTGTGCGGTAGCGTGTGCCTACCTTCGCCTTGCGTATAGCCTCCGACAACCACGGAAACTCGGCAAAGAGGTCGCAGTCGTGAATCATCGAGTGCCAACCCGCACGCAGAACAATACCGTCAGCCGAGGTCTCAATCGGTGAGCCCTTCAGATGCTCCATATAGTTGGCATAGAGCCCTAACATATTGCGTGACGAGGCTATATGACGCTTACTGCGTGGCTGCGAACACATCGCCGCAGGGTTATCCTTGCGATAGTGGTACAACGGCAACGGCAGCTGCGCAATCGAGCGGGCGTAGAAGATAATCTGCGCCATCAGGCAGATATCCTCGTGCATACCCAACTTCGGAATATAGATGTTGTTCTCGGTGTAGAGCTTGCGACGGAAACACTTGGTCACGGTGTAGCCAAATGAGCGATAGTTGAACATATTTTCAATCCATCGCACCTTTGTCTCGGCTGTGTAGGTGCGTTCGTGCTTTACACTCTGCTTGTGGCCGTACTCCTTCACAAGGTCGAAGTAGACCATATCTGCATCGGTGCGCTCCGCCACGGCCATCACCCTCTCAACGGCATCCAACTCGAGCCAATCATCCGAATCGGCAAAGAGGATATACTCGCCCTGAGCAACCTCCAGGCCACTTTTTCGAGCCGAAGGCAGACCTCCATTCTCCTTATTTACGATTACAATGCGCTCCTTGAGGTGCGAAAACTGCTCCTCGATGAGTTCCTCCAAAATCTCCATCGAGCGGTCCTTCGTACCATCGTTCACGAAGATAAACTCCATATCCTCGTAGGTCTGCCCGAGGGCCGTCTCGGCAAACTTACGGATATACTTCTCCACCCCATAGATTGGGGCTATGAGCGACAGTTTATAGCGATTGTTCATACTTAGACATCTGTGGGAAACGCACCTCGAAGGCGTCGAGCAGAGCCTTACGAAGCTCCACATAGCGCTCTTCGGAGAGCTGTACATCGTTCACACACACCAACTTATGCGACGGCTCTGTGATAAACTTTCTCAACTTCTCGCCCGAGACGATACCCACCGAGAAGTGCTTCTTCGAGAGGCGGTGGTTGATGAGTCGTCCCTTCAAGAACATATAGTCGAGGAAGAGGTACTGATTGAGGTTTTCGCCATTGCGAACACGTGCGCTCGAGGTCTTAGCTATCTCCTCCTTAACCTTGGCGTAGAGCTCCTCGCACTCGCTCTTAAACATCGGCGTGCAGACGTGCTGCGGACGGAGGAAGCACAACGAAGGCTTCTTTCCGAGCGCCTTACGAGCCAGGCGGTCAGAGTTGCGACAGATGCGCTTGAACATATCGAATACGAAGAGGTGGCGCGACATACCGAGGAAACAGTGACCCGCATCGAAGAAGTCATTCGGAGCACAAGGCAACATCGGAAAGACATCATCGTTGAAGTAGAGGTACTGCTCATCGAGCCCCTCGATGCGATGCAGATGCATCTCGATAGGGTTGCAATTGAAGGTTGGGAGGTACTCCTCAGGGATAATATCCTTGTGGAGAACAATGTGCACCTCGTCACGATTTATCCACTCGGGCACCTGGCTCTCGTGCGAAACGACGAGGTGAACCTTGCGGATAAAAGGCATATTCTCGGCTATACCGCGAAAGAGATAGCGCAGAGTACCCCAATCACGAAAACGCTTCTCCAACACCGGTTGGGAGGTGTGCTTTTCGTAGTCTCGTTGCCATACGGGATCTAATCCGTTGACGTATGTGATAACTATATCCACCCTTAAAACCTTTGATTTATCTCTACAAAGGTAGTCTATTTAATCGTTATTTCAAATAGTTAGCTACGCTTTTGCGACGAAAATTTGATATAATGGCCAAAGTTTGTTAGATTTGCACAACAAGATTGAACAAGTTATGCGAATCAAACACCTACTTCTCTGCGCCATTTGTGCGCTTGCACCCCTCTCATTGTCAGCGAAGGAGCCACTCCGCCTGGCAAAGATCTTCTCCGACCATATGATTCTGCAGCAGCAGAGCTCAGCACCCGTATGGGGATGGGCAGAGCCGAATGCCAAGGTCGTGGTCAAGGCGTCGTGGAACTCACAGAGCTACTCCACAACAGCCAACAACGAAGGTGTGTGGCGTCTCTCGGTGGCAACACCCGCCTATGGCGGCCCCTACACGCTGAGAATCTCGTGTGGCAAGGAGCGCATCGAGCTAAAGGATGTACTCATCGGTGAGGTGTGGGTATGTGCCGGACAGTCGAATATGGAGATGCCGGTTGAGGGGTTTGTGCGCTACAATCAACCTTGCGAGGCGTCTGTCGAGACAAGCCTCGAGGCGATCAACTATGGCGATAAGATTCGCATCTTCACCGTACCAAAAACACCGTCTGACAACGCTCCGACCAATGATTTGCCTTCGGGAGAGTGGCAGCGAGCTTCGTTCGCTTCGTGCTCATCGTGCTCGGCTGTGGCATACCACTTTGCACGCTTCGTGAACGACGCCACCCACATCCCTATGGGCGTTATCGTAGCAGCTTGGGAGGGCACACCAATCCGTCCGTGGACACCTCGTGACAGCTACGAGCAGATTCTTGGCGAGTTGCTCAAAGAGGGCGTTATCAATAATGACCTATACGCCAAGCGCACCGCCTACTCGAAGCCTCACAAGGGACGTCCAACCTGCGCCGGTGCCATCTACAACGGTATGATTAACCCGATTAAGGGGTATGCCGCACGTGGATTCTTGTGGTATCAGGGTTGCTCAAACAAGAAGGACTTCACTTTCTACAACCGCCTCCAGGCCGCTATGGTGGCACGTTGGAGAGCCGACTGGGGTGATAACGAGGCGAAGATGCCGTTCTACTACGTCTTGATTGCGCCATTCGCAAAACGCGAGAACACCTATATGCGTGGCTACTTTATCGAGAATCAGTCGTCGGCTGCCAAGATTATTCCGAATTGCAAGTTCGCATCGGCCGAGACCTACGGCTCGAAGGAGTGTATCCATCCAGCCGATAAGCGCCCCATCAGCCGTCAGTTGGCGATGTTCGCCATGAGCGATTACTACGGCATCGAGGGCATCAATGCGGGCGTACCCGAGATTGTAAATATCAAACTTGAGGATAGAAAATATACCGTCGAATTTACGACAGGTAAGGGCTTAATGACTCCGCCTTATGAGGCTGTTGCGGGCTTTGAGGTTGCGGGCGAAGACAGAGTCTTCTACCCTGCCACAGCCAAGCTCCGAGGCGACAAAATCGAGGTAAACGTGCCGCAGGAGGTAGCCGAGCCGCAGTCGTTGCGCTACTCATTCCGCGACTACGACATCGGCAATGTCCGCAGCCGCTTCGGCTTCCCGCTCATTCCGTTCCGCACCGATAGCTGGGAGTTTCAAAAATAGAAAAACAAAAAGGGTTGCCCACCTCGGGACAACCCTTTTTTGTGCCTTATAAGCGCTACTATTTGTCGATTTCGATGACAAACTTAGGCTGCTTGTCGCCCACGGTCCACATATTCTCAATTGTAAACTCAGGCTCGTAGTACTTCTTAGTCTCCTTGTTGCGACCAACCGAGATACGCTGCGACTGGAACGGATTGAGGATATACTCTGCCGAGCCACGACGAAGAATAAACGGAATCGAGCAGGTGTTTGTGAGCTGGAATACACGATTGCCCTCGTTTACCGATACAACCTTGCAATCTACTGCGGCATTGAGGAACTCCTCGAGCCACATCTCCTCACCGATGAGGTTATTCGACGAGTAGCCGATTGTGCGACGCTTCTCGAGCGCCTCACGGATAGCCTTCTCGGTGCACTCCTTCGCCAAGATGAAGGTCATTGTGCGGAAGCGCTCACCACCACGTGGATAGTACTGCGCCGATGTGCGGTGGAGGTCGGTGCTCGCGGTGATTGTGAGCTTCTCGTCAACGCAGCGGTCAATCATCTGCGGATAGAGAGCTGCATCGTTTACCACCTCGATAGCATCTACCCAACCCTCGCCGTAGGCACGTACCTGAGCCTCACTCTTCTCCATAGTCTTACGACGCCAGCCCGGGTGGTTGTGAATAAGGAAACCTCCCTGCTCCTTAACGCGGCGGAAACACTCGAAGAGATCCTTGTGGCAGATGGCGTTGATATCCTTCAAGAAGATGGCGTTGAACTCACCCACCTCGCTCGGCTTGCGCCAAATCTCGGTACCACGGATAACCAGAATCGGAATATCCTCCTTCTCCACATAGTGGAGAGCCTCCTCGTAACCTGCGTTGAGGTTACACAACATCGGAGCATCCTTATTGGTCTTGTTACCTGCGCCTGCACTTGCATAGACAAATGGCTCGCCATCCTTGCTGTATGGCTGGAGCGCCTTAATCATAAACTTCTCGTAAGAGCGAATCTCGAGGTGGTCGGTGATGGCAATGATATCCAAACCATCGTACCACGCCTCACGTACTCGCTCACGAGGTGTCACCTCACCATCTGAATAGATGGTGTGGATGTGGAAATCGCCCTTGTAGATGTTGTAACCCTTCACCTGCGGAAGGATAATCTCGGTGCGAGGCACTCGTCTGTTGTAGAGCGAAATAACGGTTTTGCTCTTCACCGGAGTGCGAACAACCTGAGCCTCAACGGCCGACGCTGCAAAAATCGCAACAGCAATAATCAGAAATAGCTTTTTCATAATCTTAATATTTTTAGGTGTATATTGTTACTCCTCCTTTCAACATACAAAGGTAGAAAAATTTGGGCGACTCCGCAATAATTTGGCCCGTATAATTTTTACCTATGCCGCCATAAAAAAATACGATTTGCAAATCCGAAATTCGTGCTTAACTTTGCAATAACAAAAACAGAAAAGAATGAAGTGTTCACTCAAAACAAACATTTTTATAGACCTCGTACTCTTCGTGGCAACGGTTTTAACCAGTGTCAGCGGCATTGTCCTCAAGATTATCGCTCCGCTCGCTAAGGGCGAGGGTTTTTGGCACGATTTTGCGGTGTGGGTCTTCACAATCTCACGCCGTACGTGGAAGAACATCCACATCTGGGCAGGTATTGCGATGCTCGTGCTGCTCGCCGTGCATATCGTCTGCCACTGGGGTATGATCGACAGCTTCTTCAAGCGCTATATCCCGAATGTGGTGCTCCGCTGGATGCTCTACGTGGTACTTGTGGCACTATTGTTGATTTCGGTAGTACCGTGGGTGTTTATGTTTTAAGTGTTTCTGCATTTTGAATTTTTAATTTTTAATTTCATAAAAGTATGGCTGTTAAATTTTATGTTTGCCCTCATTGCGGCAATGTTATTCAGAAGGTGGTAGACTCAAAAGTCCCTGTGGTATGTTGTGGAGAGAAGATGAAGGAGTTGGTGCCAAATACGGTAGATGCAAGTAATGAGAAGCACGTTCCGGTGGTGACACGTGTGGATGATTGCCACATCAAGGTTGAGGTGGGCAGCGTGGCTCACCCGATGACTCCGGAGCACCACATCGCATTTATCTATGTGGAGACCGAGAAGGGTGGTATCCGTGTCGATTTGACCGACAAACCAGAGGCGACGATTTGTGTATGCGACAGCAAGCCCGTTGCAGTTTACGAGTACTGCAACCTCCACGGCTTATGGAAGAGAGAACTTTAATCTAAGAGAATGGAACAGACTGAGTATTTCGACACCTTCGAGAATAACCTCTTGAAGGAGTTGCTGGGGTTGTGCACTTCGCACAAGATGTTGGAGGGTACGCTGCTTGCCTCTGACGACATAGACGAGCGTTGGAAGGAGTATGCACCCGAATATATGGCCGATGCAGTGCCACAGGTGAATGCCTTTCCTGCTGCCGCTATTGCGTGGGCAGGATATGTGGGTATGGCTGTTGCTCATCGTTGGGATGAGGATTGGGCAACCTACGCCACCGAGCCCTACGCAAAGTTGCACGGAGAGCAGGGCTTTGACGATATGGATGAGCATATTCTGCAAGATATACTCGGCTTATCGCTCGAAGAGGAGCCGTCGCAAAAGATTGAGGATATGATGCGCCGTTGCGCCAATACAGCGATAACCTACATCCGCCGCGAAGATACCGAGGCGCAGAGCACCAAGGCCTTCTACATCTTTGCACGCACCACACGCGTATTGTTCCGCATAGGTGCTGCAATGGAGTTGCATCGCCTTGGCTATAAGTTCGAGAAGGTAAATCTGGGTGATATGACCAACGAGATGGCTAATTAAATCG
>JAEIGA010019317.1_pt1 | contig 10392 bp, 5 predicted proteins | sample 9270691 | NCBI WGS metagenome assembly JAEIGA01 (sample SAMN17057246, study PRJNA624740) | gut metagenome | biome: biome; isolation source: fecal sample | host: Bos grunniens | place: China: Xizang | collected 2019
AAAAATATAAAAGATAAATAATGCATTTTAAAGCAATTTTAACTAGCATATTCTGCTGAAAATATATTTATAATATATTTATATTATAAAAAGTTAAAGTCGTTTCAGAGTGGCTTAAAATGCTTTAAAAGCAAAAAAGAAAAGAGAAGGTCAAAATATACTTGACTTTCTCTATTTTTTTATTGTATAATATTTATATATAAAGGAGAGATATTATGCATTATTTAGTTGGAGTTGTAGTAAGACAGCCGTATTTAATAGACGGCATATTAGAGCCATATGGCCAAGAGGCAGAAGAATATTTCGAACGCATACCCTACATGAATAGAGAAGCGTATATAGCCAATTATAGACAGTATAATCCAGATGTCACATTAACTGACGAGGAGATTTGGGACATTGCTCACGACGAGTGGAATGATGTAGACGATGACGCAGGCATGATTTATGAAAACTATAACCCACAAGCTCAGTGGGACTGGTATGTGATTGGTGGTAGATTTACTCAGACGTTGCGAGTAATGAAAAAGACTTGTGTAGACAATCCTTTTATACCAAGAAGAGACAAGCCTCAAAGAGGACGTAAGCGTTGGGTAGAGGGCGCAAAATTCAAAGATATCTTATGGTCTGATATTAACAAAACTACACCAGAAAAATTACGAGAACAGGCGCACCGTTGGGACACATTACCAGAAAACAGCTATGACCGCAGGCGTTATGGTACAAAGGAAAATTATTTAATGAAGATTAATACGCACATCCCGTATGCATTTGTAGATGAAGAGGGCGTATGGCGTAATGAAGAAATGTATGACTCATATGACGACTATGCACAAGATTTTTATAATACAATACACAATCCAGACTTACAAGACTGGTGGTATGTAATTGTGGATTGTCATTTTTAAATATAAAAAAAATAGAGAAGGTTTATTCCTTCTCTTTTTTTAAATTGTTTGTGCCGGTGGATGTGGTATAACATTCCAGTCGCTGCATGCGCTAATCGTTCCGATATGACTGGCTCCCCCAAGAGGATTAATCTTATATGCCCCATCTGAATAATACATAAAACCACAGAAAGTTTTAGACATATATAAACCACCGATACATATACCACTGCCTGAATGCGACCAAGTACCATAATCGCTACGAGCAGTCAAGGATAGATATTTAATCGGGATACCGTTTAATGTAATAGAACCCCCTGTAATAGTGGCATTACTAGATGAAATAGTACCACTGATGTGTACACCAGATGCAAATAAAGTACCCTCAGTGTCTACTCCAAACTTATCTTTAAAATACATCATAAAACTATGTTTGCTACTGTCGTGAGACCAATAGTTATAAATACCGTTTGGAGATAGGAAATAGTTTCCTTTACCCGAAGTAGTAGAAGGACTATTAACATAACCGAAGTATTTACTTGTCTTTTGGTTACCATTAATATCTTCACCAGTATAAGAGCCTAAAGTGAAGCCCGCAATTTCTCCGGTAGAAGCCGTCACCTTACCGGTAAATTCTCCATCTTTAGCATAAACTGTACCATAGATGACAGCATTACTTGCTTGTAACAGTCCAGTTTTACTAACTTTGAATCCACCGGTTGTTTCAGATGTATTTACTTTAGCATCTAACGTACCGATTGTACCATCTTGGAATACACAAAATTCTATTGAGTCATCTACTATGCCTTGAGCTACTCCAGAAGCGATACCGCTGATATCTGGTTTGTTTGAAATACTGTTGTTATAATCAATTTGAACCGTCTTGCCCAGTGTTAGTGATAGAGCATTGATATGACCGGCAATTTGTGCATCTTTGGCATATAATGTTCCATCTTGTGTAACACCAAATTTATCACCAGCTTTTAATGTCAGTGTTAAATTTGTTGTGTCGTTAATTGTTTGACCAGCTAGACCAGCTCCCAAATATACATTTGGATTTGCTGCTGTTCCGCCGTTATATAAACCTGCAGATTTATAATTGCTGCCCGTGTTGTTTTCGGCTACAATTTTCCATCCCCCGATGTTTCCACCTTGAGTCGCATTAATATATCCTTGGAAGTATCCTACACCTTTACCATCTTTATCGCGTCCTACAAAGACTTCAACGTTATCCCAGTTTTTTCCTTCCCAAGTCTTCACATCAAAAGTACCAACTTTATATGCTTGTCCAGCCTTTTGTTTAATAGTAAGACCTTGACTGTCTAATACTGTGATATCATATTGTCCATCTGTTACTGCAACTCTTGATGTATTAATATTACCAGCACTAATATAGTTTGCATTAATGCCGTCTTGTGTCATTAATTCTTTCCAAGAAACTCCACCGTCAGTTGAACCAAATATACCTGCTCCGTTATATCTCATTTGTTTAGCTGTGTTGTCAGGGTTAGCACAAGTTAAACCATTGTCATTAACTTGTACCTTACCATTGGTACTAACGATATCTATGCTATCTTTACCAGAGCTTAGCGCATTTACTACTGTTGTTGCAGAAAGCTCTCCTTTGTTATTAATGATAGCCGCCCTACCATAAATCTCTTTGTTGCTTAAAACTGTGTTAGTAGCTGTAATTATGTTACCAACTAGTTCATCAGCGTCTGTGTATGATGTATCGATTGTAATTGTATTTTGATATGGATCGTCTATCCTACGTCCTATTTGTGTAATAAGACCTGCAACTTTATATAATCCTAGTGATTCATCATAGATAGAAACATAGTCTCCGGCGTGTGGTACAATTTGTCCAGCACCATGTAGTTTTTTCACTAGGTCGTTGCATTCTAATAAATGTGGCGTTCTATATTCTAATAGGCCACTTGCGTCTACTACACCAATGTTATAAGTAACGTCTGGTGTGCAATATTTGTCAGATGCTTCTAAACTGTCATTGAATAATAGATTAGGATATGCTTGTTCTTCATTGCCGTAGCTACCTTCAATGATTAAATGACCAAACTTTTCTTGAATAATTCTTTCGTGTTCTGCAATACGTTTTTGCCAGGCATCAAATTCTGCTGAAATTTGGTCTACAACTTCGGCCGCAGCTTCTGCTTCTTCTTGAGCCTTCATTGCTTTGTAATAGTATTCCTTCATTTGAAGTACGTGCTTGTTATAGTTTTCTATAGTTTTACTTGGGTCTTCTGCTTCTGAGCGTTCCTCAAGTGTTTTATTAATAGTGAACGGAATATTTATATTTGCATCCCAACCAAGAGCCTTTAACACAACATGGTATTGTCCTTCACCATAAGGATTGTTAGCTGTTGTCTTATTGTCTTGGCTATGTGGATATTGTGCATTTGTTTCCGTTGAACCAAATACGTGATAATATACATCCTTGATATGAATTGTTTCCCCGGTAGCTGGTTCTTCATATGTTATTGATGTCCTATACATTTGCTTTTCTGAATCCAATGTTCCATCAGCTGGCTTAGCTGGGAAGGCATTGAAATGTTCATCTGAAGCCTTGTTTGGATTTACCCAGTACTGGCTCATTAATGCAAGCAATTGTGCATCTGCTTTGGTTGCATATAAATCATAATTGTTAATAGCGTCATTATAAGCCGCTTGAGCGTTAATTAAATCCTGACTATACATGTCATAGAACTTCACGTTTTCTTCATTTATTTTTTTGTTTTCTTCATAAATTTCCAAGATGTCTGCTTCACTCATCCAGCCGTTATCATACAAGTATTTAAAGTTGTAGATATACGATGTTCCATATGGTGAACGACCTACTAAATGCTCAGGAGCATTAGGATCGAATTGACCGTCAGCTACTAAACCAGTGGCTGTTTTTTTAACTCTGATGCTATAATCATTAGTCATCCACTCTTGCATAGTTAAAGCAGTCCCGTCTTTCTTAATAATGTTCATTGATGTGCCATCGGCTTTAATCAATACAAGGTCTGTGGCATTACCAATTTCCAATAATAGAACTCCTTCTATTTCTAAAGCATTTATTTTTTGTAGAGTACATCCTGGTCTATCATCGCTACATACCGCCACGCAATAATAATATTTCCCGTTGATAAGATAATAAGTACCAACTTGGAAGCGCGCTGGCTGTGCGGCAATAACTCTATCTGGACCCACTAGTACAAAGTTGTCTGTGTCAGGAGTGTCAATTTCATATTGATATCCCGCTATAATATCTGTAACATAACCAGTGTAGTCATCATCTTTTAATTCCAGTTTACCTTGTAGTGGACTGGCAAAAGTTTGTAATGGTTGTGCATATTTAATATACTGAGCCTCTGTGCGACTAGATATACTATTGATAGTACCAACCAAATTACCAGCAAATGTTTCTAGGTTACGACGAATATCATAGTCGCCACAACTGTATTTGTATAACTGTTTTGACTCGTCTTTATAATCGTTTTCTCCTCCATTGCTGATATAAATAATATAATTGTAATCTGCCCCAGTTTTATTAAAACAAACTTTGATATCTGCTGTACTACCATCTATGATTACTGCATCAAAAGAATCGGTCTTAGCAGGATCTGCAATCATTGTTTGTCCCAAGTTATCTGGAAATTTTAACATTACTTTGTTGTTAGCCAAATTCAAACCTTTGGTAACAGGTATACCCATCATGTTGTTATAGGCATTTTCTTCTAGTTTATGAATGTTTGTTTTTAATGTAGTTGTGTCATAAGAATTAACAGCAGAGCTAACCAAACTTGCACTTACACCATTGACAATACGGTTGGCCTCACCAAGTGTAATATTTTGTTCACCTTGTGAGTCCGTTCCTCCGGTGCAATATAGTTTAGTAATAACTTTCTCTCCGTCAATTTTAACATTGCTGCTTCTTAGGTTAGAACCAAGTCTATATATTAATCCAAAGTCTTTGCCGGCATTTAATTTCAATGAAACCGTACGGTCAATGCAGTCAAATACTGGATACAAGTCAAATACCTTAGCTTCTTCTGTAATAGCATTGTAGCAGTTAGTATTGCTTACACTCATGGCATAGCGTGCCGGAGTTGTAACTTCTGCTCCAAGACCGGCTTGAGCAGCTCGAGCTACTTCTACCATTTCAATATCAATATCATATAATGTTCCAAAATCATCTTCAATTTGTATTGTTCTGTCTACAACGCTATGAGCTGTGTTTACCACTTGACCAAATGCATTTTCTGTTTCGTCTATCCATTTGCTTCCATCATAACGCATGATATATAAATCAAAGAAACCGTCTCTAACTTCACTTGCTTTGAAGTTTAAATAGTAGTTACCTTTAACTGGTGTTTGTGTGGGTTTGGCATCCCCGTAATAATATACTTGTGTTCCATTTGATAATAATAAATCTTTATTCCCTTTAACAGACCAGTTAGTGTCCTTTAATATATATTGTAAATAATGGCAAGCTGTGTTAGGGCTCAAGTAAGGTTGCATAGGTTCTAGGTAACCCCACTGCCAAGTAATGCTGTCTAAATATTCACTACCGTTCCAATCTGAGCCTTCATATGTATTATATAAAGATAGAGTTAAGAAACCATTAACTTCGTAATGTACTCCTTCAAATCTAGCAGTTTTAGTAATAGGCCAATAATAAATTGTTGCCAATAAGCCATAGCTAAAATCGGTATTAGCTACTAGTTTTTTAATTTGGTTTTGCGTTAAAGGATAAGCGCCTGATTGTGGATTTGGTGCCCAGGTAGTAATAACCGTATCATCTTCAGTTAATTTATCCCAGCTTGCCCCATTGTATCTATATATACCATTGTTAGCATTGTTCTCTGCTATATACACATGATATAGGTCGCCCTCTTCAGCGTCAAGACCATTTAGAGCCGCAACGCTATTAACATAACCTGTCATTTGGTAATCTTTAGCTAATGCACTATCCCATCTAATATATTGAATTGAACCAGGCACATTTAATGGTTTATTCTTGTATAGCGACAAATCTTGTGTTGTAACTGTATGTTCATCAAATGTTAACCCCATCTTCTTTTTACTTAGATTGAATCTTGGGAAGTCAATAGCAGTATATGCTAAACTAATACTTTGGTTTTGTCTGCTCTTGTCTAATGGTTGAATAATATAGTCCATAGTATATTCTTCCATTATATAATCTTTTGGATGTTTACCATCATTTTTTGGGAAGTATGAAATACCTCCTTCTTCACGTGGGTTAGGTACTGCTATTCTTTCCTTACCCATGTATCTAATTATTCTATTATATCTAACCTTTGATAATGGTTTTAATAGAGCCAATTTGGAATTATATTCTTGAACACCATCGGCATTAATAATGTGCGTAGGCATTTTGAAAGACAAATCACTGTGTCCAGTATTGTTGTCATTGACCATAATTTCATACGCCTGTCCTGGGGTATTCTTGTTAGTAGAACTAAACAGCAACTCTTGCTTTACTGTTTCATCTTCGTTGGCTGCGTGGTTTAATAGATATAAACTCTCCGTAACTAAAATATTGTTCATTTTCTCTCCTCCTGAAAAAGATAAAAAAATTATAAGAAGAGAGGCTTCCTATAATTTTTTCCTCCCTTCTATGTATCTGGTTTTAATTAAAGGCTTACCTTTGTTTGTTCTATCAGAGCAATGTTCTCGTTCAAATTGTTCTAATATTGCTCTAATCGCCATTAATTGTCGTATGCTAGGATTGTATCCTTGCGTGTTAATGTTTTTTAAAAGATTATTAATGTATATATACATATCCAAATCTTTTGCTTCAATTAGATGTAAATATTGATGCGAGGTATCCGAGCGCAGAAGGGCCCCATTGTCAAAAGTGTACAGGCCTCCATCAGCCTTCTTAATCAAATGGTGGTATGAGAGGTCTTTAACCGTATTAATCTCATAACCCATCCAGTCTATGTCCTTCGGCTGAAAGACATGAATAAGTTCGCTCGTTACGTGTCTCATTTTACATCCCTCTATTAGTGTAGTATGATTAATCTGCTATAACTTCAATAGCATAATCTTGTGTAATTCCGTTTAGTTCAAAGTGGTGCGCATAATCAGATGTCTTAGTATATTTAATCCATTGAGGCATTCCAGATGTTTGTTCTTCTCCGTTTATTACCAAATGGAAAGACTCTACTTCTTGACCAAAGTCTACAGTAAAGCTGCAACTACTTCCTTCTACGACATTTTCAATAGTCATTGGTTCAACAGTACCAAGATTAGATGTAATGTTAATGTTATATTTTGGTTTTACCATCTCTGGTCTTGTTCCCCAGATAACGTCAATTGCGAAAGGTTTTTGGTCACTGATGCGTATATCATCCCATCCCAAATATTGTAACATTGTTAATGCTTCTTCTTTTTCTTCCTCTCCTGTGAAATCCTTGTCTGCTTGATAATGTAAATCTACATAAAAAGGATGTTCTTCTACCACAGTAAGATCGCAATATCCTATGCTCTTTAATAGCTCAACTGCTGTAGCTTCAACATCATCTAAGTTATCACTTTGATAATCTACCCATTCACCCTTGTCGTTTTGCACCATATAATAACGGTGTACACTTGGGCTTTTAGTATGCAAATGTGTTAATATTTTATACATAGTATCCCTCCTTTTGTACTCTAATATATAGTAGTTTTTCTGTACCGAAAATAAAAAAGAAGAGAGTAAAATTACTCTCTAAAAGTTTCCGTTTGAATTTCTCGTCTTTATGTTTGTAACGACATGCCAGTTACCATTTACTTTTACTTTGACCAGTGGGTCACTGATAAATGATGTGCCTGAGCGGGCATGTATACGCGCTATCTTGGGTACTAATTGCCATTGAGCGTATAACGTTACATTGCTTGTTGGTGTGTAGGTAGACCCACTCAATACAGATCCTGACGTAGAAGTAGACCAACCTAAGAATATATAGCCACCCATAGAAGCGGTAGGCAAACTAACGCTACCATTCACTGTTGATGAAGACCATTGAGCGTATAAAGTTACTGCAGCATTCGCTGTATAGCTTCCACCAGCTTGGTAAGATGTCCCAGTACCATTTGCGCTAGTGTTCCAAGTCGAGAACGAGTAGTTCGTGGTTCTGGTACTGGTTGCTGAGGGGGTGCCACATGTACCTCCGTTAGGATTGAATGTTACCGTGTATCCTGTAGCAGTAGTGCTACTCTTAGTTGGCGTTGTCGAACTTAGGGTTAATGTTTGTCCATAAGTTTTAGTTTGGCTGTTAGGAGCCCCCGTTCCACCATTGGCGTCATATGATACCGTATAGTTTCTTGTGATGGTAGGAAATGTGTAAGTAAATGTTGTACTCCTAGAAGTTGCCCCACCTAGCGTTGTACCGTCACACTTAACAGCACTTGATGTTAAAGTAATAGTTGCCGTTCCTGTTCCAGCATCTGTCATCGGGAAATCCCCGATTGTAACCATACCTGACCATACTGTTGCAGTTCCTCCAGGTATAGATTTACTTATGGTTGAAGACTTGGTTACCGTTTTCCCATTCATTACCACCTTGGCAGTAGAAGTAATTGAGAATGTATTAGTTGAACCACCACCGGCTGCAGAGAAGAAATAAGCAACCGGTTGGAAAGATATAGTAGTTGTATTACTTGATTGAGTTTGTGAATAGTGGAAGTCGGCAGCTGTTCTACCGTCCCCTTGAGTGTTATAAGAAGAGGATCCACTTCTTGTATAAACCGTACCTGTACTTTTAAATAATGCCATATTCTATGACCTCCCTATGCAGTTCTTTTCCACATATAAACAGCCAAGTATGGTGGTAAGTTTCCACCATTACCAGCACCGGTAGAACCAGAGGTAGAAGCTGTAGTGGTAACGCTGTGGGTATGCGAACCATCGGCAGTTCCATTATTGGTATAAACTGTTTGTGAATAGTCTGTGTTTGTTCCTGGCCAAGACAAGCATCGCCAAGCTGATTGTGAACCTTGCGCATATGTTGTTGTTTTTGTTGTTACGATATGCGAGTGGGTACTAGCTGCTGCTGTACCGCTTAATGCGGGGATGCTGTGGGTGTGGGATTGTAAATCCTTGTGTCCACCTGTCGCATTTACAGCATATGAGTTACCGGCTCCAACCAAGAATCTATCTTGTAATGCCGTCCAAGTTGTACCTGGGAATAATGTTCCTGGGTTAGTAGAACTAACTGACATATAAATAGCTCCTACCGGATAAATGCTATTCCATAATGCACTTAGATTAACTGAGCCTGTAGGGTCTATCCAAACATCTACATCGGCATCACTTGGAGCGCTAGTTCCTACATATACGTTAGAACCAATTTCATCTAGTGTCCAAGACACGGCTGCTGTTCCGTTAAATGATTTAGCCGTTTTACCGATTGTGAAGTTTCTAGCAGTTGCCAGTTTTGTAGCACTTCCTGCATTTCCACTAACTGTTGTTTGAGCCGCGTGAACATGGTCACCACGAGCGTAAGCAGCTTCACTACCTACAGAAGCTGTTCCTGCTGCCTTTGGTGTTGTAGAGCTGGCTGTGTTTTTAGTTGCACCAGTGTCCATGCCGTCTAATTTAGTTTTATCTGCAGCAGACATCAGTCCATCAGCAGATTGAGTGGCTGCACTATAAGTAGTATTATTATCAGCTCCCCAAGTCGCTGTTCCATCAGCAGACCAACGAAGAATTTGACCACTAGAACCTCCAGAAGGAATATGTTTATTACCACTAGAAGTAGGGTGTGAATAATTATTAGCACTAGTTGCAATTCCATCCAGTTTAGTTTTATCGGCGGCACTCATCAATCCGGCTGCGCTTGTAGTTGCTGCTGAATAAGTAGTATTAGTTGGTACTACCCAAGTACCATCACCTCTTAAAAACGATGCTTGCTTACCAGCGGCTGGAGCGGGTACTAAACCTGCCTTACCAGCAGCACTTGCAGTAGCCGCTGTCATATTGCTATAAGTGGTGTTGTTATCAGGAATAGTAATTGTAGTCGCTGTTCCTGAAGATGGTGTTAATGTAATTTTATGACCATCTGAGCTATCTTGTGTCAATGTATAAGTGGTATTATTATCCGTTGTTTTAAAACCACTGTCATTTGTTAACTGAGACGTCTTAGTAGGTATTGCACTTGTATTAGCCTTGCTAGCTAAGGCAGTGTTAATAACTTTGTTTTGTACTGGGTTTGTAGATGTGCTGCTTAGAGCACTGTCTACTGTAACCTTAGTATCCGAATCAGAAACTGTTGAAGTTGAACCATCGCTACCTGTCAATGTGATGGTAGAGCCAGATTTACTAATAGAATAAGTGGTGTTATTATTGATAGGCTCTTTCGTACTAGATATATATAATTTTTTAGTATCGGTTGTAAAGGCAATTTCTCCTTCTTGTAGCGTAAGACTCGCCAGGTCGGAGCTTAGTCCTCTTTTGACTTTGATTACGTTTGCCATTTCTGTCCCTCCTTGTTTT
>JAEIGA010019318.1_pt1 | contig 10392 bp, 5 predicted proteins | sample 9270691 | NCBI WGS metagenome assembly JAEIGA01 (sample SAMN17057246, study PRJNA624740) | gut metagenome | biome: biome; isolation source: fecal sample | host: Bos grunniens | place: China: Xizang | collected 2019
GAATCGACTCCGGCTCTACGGCCTTCAAGAAAATGGATCTTGCGCCTGAAAAGCGCCTTCAGATGAAAAAGTCTACGACGAAAAAGAAGGGGTGTGAAAATAAATTTTCATAGGGTTTTATTGGGCTTTTTTGAAAACTGGGATAAATCATCCCAAAAAAGTGGGATAAGGGTGTAAGCGTGCGGCACAGTTGCCATTTTGGAAGGGAAATGGTAAACTACGTGAAAATATTAGCCAAATAAGGTAATACGAATGGCGAAAGAAGAAGATCAGGCGATAACATCCGAGGGTCTAACCCCATTGGTGGGGTGAAAGTGGTGGGGTAAAATTAACATCCGAGGGTCAGCGAGCTACGGCAACTATTCACGAGCGTACGCGGCGGATGGCGGTTTTCGGCTCCAATACCGCCGATCTCTCCGACATGCGTCAGATATCCGCCCAGATAGGAGGATTGACCGAGAACGGCGGCAATGTCTTTCAATTCAACACAGCGACGAATACGGTAGATGCGTTTAGATACGTCTTTCTCTACTGTCCGACGGATTACGACACCTATGGTAATGTCGGCGAAGTCGGGTTCTACGGGTTTACCGATCAGGATATTGTCGATTCCGGCGTCCTTGTGCCGCCGGTTGATGTGTCGGCGGCGGCTGAAAACACCGCTGTCGCCCTGACATGGAAGAAGGGCTGGAATCATGCGTCCTACGCGATCGAACGCCGCAAAGCGGGCGAGAAAACGTGGAGCCGTATCGCTTCGGGCATCTCCACCGGTACGCTTTCGTATCTCGATGAAGATTCAACCATGCGCAAAGGTGTTTATGAATATCGCGTACTTGCCGTCTCGGGTGATGACGAGGCGTATTCGGTAAGTTCGCGTTGCGAGTTTACGCCCAAGCGCGGTCTGATCATAAAAATCAACTGAGCGTGAAAGGAATTTTCTCATGACGATATCTGCACTTTTTGCTTCTGTTTTTACCGTTGCGGCTGTTGCTGTCGCGCCGGAATCAAACCTTTTGAACAATCCTTCGTTCAAACCCGACAAAACCGGCTTTCCCGCCGAATGGTGCTATCGTCACGGAAAGACCGCCGATTACGTTTCCGTTAAGGGTGCAGAGCTGACGATCAGCCCGCAGTCGAAAGCGCTGTCTTTCAATCAGGGCGATTTTCATCTCGTTCCCGGCCGGCGCTACCGCTTCGGAGCGGAAGTACGCACCGGCGGAGTGGGCAAGCGCGCACGGCTGGTCGTATACAATTACGCCTGGACGAAAGAAAGTTCGCTTTCGCTGCCTGACGACACGAAGGGTGAATGGGTGAAGATCGAGCAGGAGTTCGAGGCACCGGAATCGCGCGACGAGCTTTATTCGTTTACGGTTTACACCGCCGCCGGGACGGACAGGCCGTTTTCGGTGCGCGCGCCGTTCCTGACGCCGGCCGACGGAAAGATCGGCGAGGAGGAGCGCGCGCCGATCTTCTCCGCGTTGCGGAAAAAACCGCCGAAAGTTCTGCCGCCGCCGGCGGCGAACGACGGCAGGCGTCTTAATACGCTCGTGAGGCGGCTTGCCGAACAGGAACTTCAGTCCGGCGGCGGGTGCGGTTTTTCGGTTGCCCGCGACGGCTGGGTGTGGATCGCGCTCGACGGCGGAGAAGGAACGGTTGAAATCGACGGCTCCGACTCTGGAGCGTTCGCGGTCGAAGGGAGCAGGACGGAGGCGATGCGTTTCGTTTCCAAGGGCGAGCACAGCGTGAAGGTTGCAGGTTTTGCCGGAAAACGCAGACTCATCGTCAATTCCGTGCCGACAGTTATGGCTACAAGCTATCCGGAGCCGAAGATTTCCGGTGCGCAGCGGCTGACGGGGGAGTTCCTTGAGCGTTACTTTTATCCCGCTTTCAACACTTTTTCCTACGGTTGGGTTCCTTCGCGCATTCCGGAAAAAGAATGGCGGACGTTCTTCGCGCGCGGACGGCAGATGTTCGGACATCTCTGTCGCTGGAATAAAAACTGCCGCGGTTATTTCAACCGCATGGAGCCGCCGGGAAATCTCGCGATGCGCTTTCGCACGTCTCTCGGTATGAGCCATAAGTATTACAGCGGACTTACCTTCGACGAAATCGCCGCTTCGGATCTCCTGGAAAAGACGAATTTCACCGAAGCTCTGCGTCTTTCCCGCGACCTGGCCCGTCCGATCTGGGTGTGGAGTTCGGGAGTCGTTTACGAAGACAATCCCGTCAACGCCGAGTACCTCGCCTCGATCGTCGCCGCTTCCGGCGGGCGCGGACGGCTGCTTTTCGAATGTTATGCGCGCACGCAGCCGGATGAAGCGTCGGCGTTATCCTATTTTGACGATTATCTTGACGGCTCGATTCTGCGCGCGGAGAAGTTGCTGCCCGGTTTCGTCCGCTCGTCGATGATCGTCCACGGCGCCTACACCCGTCCCGGCGGATACTGCACGGATTGCCGCGTCAATGTCGACACCAAGCGCTTCTGGGATATGTATTTCCACCGTCTGGCAACGAGTCCGTCATTTGAAGGGCTTGCAGGTATCGGACTTTACGCAATCAGCAACGGCGAAGAGGAGGATTTGCGCTGGGCGTCGCGGCTTATCCGCCATTATGCGTTGGAAGGGCGCACCGGGCGGCTGTCCGACAAATACGCATTCCGGTACGAGCCGGGGCATCTCGGAAACGGCGATTTCGCTGACGGGCTTGAGGGATGGACGGTCGAGGCCGCCGAATCCGGTTCGATCCGGTCCGCGAAGATCAAGGGTCTCGCTTCGCTGCAGGGCCGGAAGGTCAAAGAAGTGGGCGGCGATCAGGCTTGCGTTTTCAAGCGCTGCGCTTCGAAGCCGAACGTTCTTCGGCGCAAACTCGCCGGGCTTGAGAAGGGCAGGCTCTATTCGCTGCGCTTCGCGCTCGCGCCGGTCGCGGACGGCGCCGTGAAAAAAGACGGTCGGCATCCGTTTGTTTTTAATGCGCGGATCGACGGCGCCGAAGATGTGACGGCCGCCTCGCCCGCGGCGAAGTGGGGCAGCGTCGATCGCCGCGCCGGAGCGCTGAGCGCCCGCACTTTGGTGTTCAAGGCGCTTTCCGATACGGCGGAACTCGTGTTCTGCGACTGGGCGGACTCAAAGACCTCCGGCGGTGACGTCGGAGAGGAGTTGGCGCTCAATTTTGTCAGAGTGGTTCCTTATTACGACAAGTGAGAAGAGAGATGAAAAAAGGACTGTTTGCCTTGGCGGCGAAAATTGAAAACACGGAGGAATGATATGAAAACCGACAACGGAGCATCTGCTCGGACCTTTATCGAACGGCGCGATTTTCTGGGCATGGTCGCGGGAACGGGCGCGGCGCTTTCGGTGCCGTCGGTCGCCTTCGGGGCGGACGGCGGATTGCACGGACGTGTGAGCGCGGCAGGTAGGCCGATGGCCTCGGTCGCGGTCAGTAACGGTGCCGATGTCACACTCACCGATGACCGGGGAGATTTCGAGCTGCCGCGGCAGGGAGCGGACAAATTCGTTTTTATAACAGCTCCCAGCGGCTGGACCTGCGCAAAATGGTACCTGCCGATTTCGGAGAAGGCGGACGGTTATGATTTCGACCTTGCTCCCTGGGCGGCATCTGCCGTCGGCCGGGAGCTTTCTTTCGTGCACATAAGCGATTCGGAAATCTCCGGTGCCGGAGCGCGCGAGGAGGCGTGGGCCAAGCGCGTCAAGGCCATCGCCGACGAAGTCGACGCCGCGTTCATCGTCCATACCGGAGATATTCATGCAGCCGCCGGACTTAAAGCGCATATAAAGCTTATGAACAGCGCCAACATGGGACGTCCGATGGAGTATGTCATCGGCAATCATGACATAATCAAGGGGAAATACAAATACGGCGAAGAGCTCTTCGAGTCGCTTTACGGTCCGCTGTGGCGCTCGTTCGACGCCTGCGGAGTCCATTTCTGCGCGATTCCGATGGGTTACGGCGACGTCAAGCCCCGCTACAGCGCCGGCGACGTCGCCCGGTGGCTTAAAAACGATCTCGCGCTCGTTCCCGCCGGAAGGCCGGTGGTCATCCTGTGCCATTCGCTGCACGACGGTTCGCTTTTCGACACTTCCGGTCTGAACGACGGCGTGCTCAAACTCGGAAGGACCAAGGGCGAGATCTGTTTCGATGTCACCGCAGCCTGCAATCTCACCGGATTCGTCTTTGGACATCAGCACAACAATTTCATACGCCGGTTCGGAAAGATCGCCGCGATCCAGACTGCGGCTCCGCAGAAGGGCGGAGTGGACCTTTCACCAGCCGCCGCGCGCGTCATCCGCGTCGACGCGGCCGGACGGTTGAGCTCGGAGATCCGTTATTATCCGAGCGACCGCTGGAAAACGCTGTCCGTCGCTTCCGCCGGCGGATGGATCGCCAAAGCTCCGAGTTCCGTATATCTCGGCTCGCCCGTCACCGACGGAGAGCGCATTTTCGTCGGTACCATGGACGATGACGGTGCCGGCACCGGGGCCGTGGCGGCGTTCGACGCGGAAACCGGCAGGCCGCTTTGGACCGCGCCGATGCCGAATTCGGTTTACAACCGGCTCATCGTCTGCGGCGGCAGGGTGATCGCCCAGGATGCCCAGGGCGGCGTATATGCGTTCGACTGCGCGACCGGCCGCGAGATATGGCGCTTCGCTCCGCGGCACGTGCAGGTGACGGTTTTCGAGCAGGGTATGGGGGTTGACCGCGACCGGGGAGTGGTTTTCTGCCAGTACGACCATTATCTTACCGCGCTGTCGGTCAAGAACGGGAAAAAGGTGTGGCAAAGCGTCAACTTTAATCTTTACGGCGGCACATCGTCGTGCATTTCATATGCGGACGGCGTGGTTACCAGCGAGCAGCAGTGGCACGGCATCTACGGCGCCGACGCGCGCACCGGCCGGCAGTTATGGATGCGTCGCAGCGACGGGCTAAATTCGCGTTCCGGCGAACCGGCGCTCGCCGGCGGCAGGGCGTTCGTGACGAGCGGCAGAACCCTTTGCGAGATCGATCTTTTCACCGGCGAGACGATCAGAGAGCGCAAGTGCGACTGCAACATGCAGATTCCGACGAAGCCGCTTTTGACCGGTAAACGCATATTCGTCGGCACGGTCAACGAAGGGCTTGTCGCCTTCGACCGTGAAACCCTCGACGAAGTCTGGCGCGGCGATGTCGCTCCGGCGCTGGTGGTGACCGGCAGCTACACCTATGCGCCGTCGAAGACTGTCGGCACCGCGCCGTTTCTGCTGGGCGGCAAAACCGTCGGCGCGGCGGCGAGCGACGGCACGATCCGCTTCTGGGACGCGCAAAGCGGTAAAGAAGTGCACCGCATCGAAACCGGCGCGCCGTATTTCAACGCGCCGCTCGTTTGCGGACGTACGCTTTACGCCGCGGATTTCGCCGGTTACGTGCGCGCGCTTCCTCTCCCGGCGGCAGTTTGAGGTTTTTCCGGCCGGATGCGTTAACATTCGCTTAACATGGCTTTGGTACACTTCAGTGTGGAAATGCAGGAGAATCAGGGGGGCATACCCTTCAAGAAGGTGAGATAAGTTTAAAATAAGCGATAAATATTCGGTTAATTACATTGCTATCCAATAGCAAAAGAAATTTTTGGGACGGACTCCAAAAACCTTAGTGTTTTCGCGATTTTTGGCTTTAGTCGGGCTGCGCGGCGATCGCAAACACGTTCCAGAACGCTGTGCAGAACTCTAAAACGGTATTCAAAGGTCACCTGGTTTCAAAAGAGGAAGGATCGTCCGCTCATTTCGGCATTCGGCTTCCCTTCCTTCCGCGACGCTTGAAGATCAGAGTTTAAGCAGCTGTTTGCGCATGGCGATGCCGACGGCCTCTGCGCGTGTGGCCGCGCCGAGTTTCGAGAGAATCGCCTCAAGATGAGTCTTGACACCGCTGGGGCTGAGGCCGAACTGGGTGGCGATATCCTTGTTGGTAAGTCCGCGCGAGATCGAAAGAAGGATGTCGAGCTGCCGTTCGGTCAACTCCGGCGGCTGAGGTTCGTTGTCCAGCATGTGCCTGATCTCAGGAGAAAGAATCGTTCTGCCGGCGAACACTCCGCGGATTGCGGCGACAAGCTGCCTGTCCGCAGTGTCCTTTACGATCGCCCCGGAAGCGCCGGCTTCAAGGGCGCGGGAGACGTCGGCGGACATTCCGAAGGTGGTGAGAATCATCACCTTGGTGTCGGGCAGTTCGGCTTTGATAAGTTTCGTGGCTTCGACGCCGTTGATTCTGGGCATGGCAAGATCCATGATGATTACGTCGGGACGCAGCTGCGATGCGCGTTTGACGGCCTCATGCCCGTCACCGGCTTCACCCACCACCTCAAAATCCTTCTGGAGCGAGAGGACGGCGGAAAGCCCGTGCCTGAGCAGCGCGTGGTCGTCGACAAGAAGTATGCGGATTTTTTCTGATCTGGTCATGATTTGAATGGGTGCGGGATGCGGATGACGGCCGACGTCCCGCACCCCGGTTGTGATGTGATCGTAAAAGCGCCGTTCAGCCGCATTATACGCTGGCGGATGCCGTCTAGCCCGAAATGTCCGTCGTCTGACGATCCGACGCCGGAGACGTCGAACCCGCAGCCGTTGTCGCTGACTGTTATCACCAGATCCTCCCCGACGATTTCACCTTGGACGGTGATGCGCTCGGCGAGACCGTGGTTGACGGCATTGGCGACGAGTTCACGGATGACGCTCAGAATCGCGTGGGCGGTAGGATCGTCGACCGGCTGACGGGGAATGTTGAAATCAAGTTCGATATTCTCGAACGATGCGACCTGCTGCAGCGAGCGCCGGAGCGCCAGTTCGAACGTCGGCTCTTCAAGCGCCTTGCTTTTGAGATCCCAGAGACAGTGCCGAAGTTCGGTGCGGCTGGAATCCAGCATCGCCGATGCGCTCTCCAGCAACGCCGCGGCCGCTTCGGGATTGTCGTGTTGCGCCGCCCGAGCGGAAGTCAGTTTGTAGGAGACGGCGGTCAGGTTCTGGGCGAGGTAGTCGTGCAGTTCGGCTGAAATGCGCATGCGCTCGTCGATTCTCATTTCCGATTCCGCCTGCGATGCCAGCGTGCGCGACAATTCGCGGCTGCGGCGTTCGACCAGTCTGCGAAGGAGTGTGTTCCAGATGAGGATGACGGAAAGGATAACCAGCAGGATTGCGACGGTTATGATGAAGCGCATAGGTGTCAGTAACGAGGGCCTGGACGTGATGCGCAGATCGTCGCGCGTGCGCAGCACGACGGTGAAGCCAGTTATGACGGGGATGATGTGCTGCGGGTGCCAGTTTTTCGCCTCCATGATGCAGATGCCGGTTGTTTCAACCCGGCAGCCGATCTGTACGCCGTCGAATGCGTCTGCGGAGGTGCCCGCGTCGACGGGTACGAGTATGCCGTCACATTCGATCGTCAGCCGATCACCATTGTTCTGCGCGTCCGGGATCGCGCGGACGATGCCGGAAAGCCTGACCAGCCGTCCGTGGAAATCACGATCGTACCGTCCGGTATTCGGATGCCGGCAGATGCGCTCGGCGGAAACCCGCACCGGGTTATCGTCAGGACGGAAATCGGGCTGGGTTTTTCGCGTTTTCGCGTTCGCCAGATTGACGAGAAAAAGATCGGTTTCGGGAAAGCCGACGGCGTCGATCCAGTCTCCGGGGCGAGGCGCGGTCTCTCCGTCGGCCAGCGTCAGGCGCGTAATCAGTCCTTTCCCATAGGTGACGAGCACATAGCGTTTCTGCCATACGGCCAGCACGCGTCCGTGAACGGAATGGCGTTTCATCGTGGCGATGTTTTCCGCCCGCGTACGGCTCAGCGGCTTGAGCTTCGGCGCGGAAAACGGATCTTTTGCGGGATTGGAAAGCACGAGGATGTCTTTTCCCACGGATGATAGTTGGATTTGCGGTCCGCCGAAGACCCGTTTGCCGCCAATCAGGGGAATGCATGAGCCGGTGATTTCAATGTCTGCGTCGACGAGCGAACGCAGCTGCTCAAGCGCGCCGTTTTCCTTTTTTGCGGACACGAGCAGAATCCGGCCGTCGACGTTGAAAAGCGCGATCAGATATTTATCGTCGATATCGTCGTTGAAAGCGTCGGTCAGGAATCCTCTTATGCGGATGCGACGGAAGTCGCCTTTGCCTGAAAGGATGTCTCCGATCGACAATAGCGGCGGTTCCGGTACGCATTGATGTCCGATCGTGACTACGTTTGTCGCTTTCAGAACGGGATCGTTGGCGAACAAGTCAAGCAGGGTGAAGCCGGATGCGCGGATTACGTCTCCGACACGGAAATCCTCAGGCGCGCTTTTGATAAGGCAGCTTCCTTCGGGTGTTTCAAGAAAACAGTTTCGTTTGTAGGCGTAGGTGACAAGACCTGTCAGGCGGAAGGGTATGGTATAGGCATAGTCATCGTCTGCAAGATTCCGGATATCTTCGACCGAAATGAGCATATCCGGGCGGGCGCCGGCAATACGGATGCCGGTAAGGCCGGATAATACGGCAAGTGCGAATATTCTGCGGCAACGGTGAACCATCAGAAAGTATTTTACCAAAAAAACGGCGAAGATCCTTTTTTCTCCGACACGGTCATTTGACCGTGTTGACCGAAGCCGTTGGACGATATACAATAAAAACCGTTAACCGCAATAACAGTCGCACACAGGATAAAAACATGAAAAGCAGCTGTCAAAAAAAATGTCTATGGACAATCATGGCGGTTATTATCGCCTGGTGCGGTTTTGCCGCTGAAATACATTATACCGGTGCAGGAGCGCCTGGGATGCTCTCTGATCCGCTCAACTGGTCGGAGCGGCCCGGCGAGACTTCGGTGTGCCGTATCGCCGGTCCGTTCACCGCTACCTCCGGCACGCTGTGCGTCGAGCGCATACTGCTCGGCGCGTCAAACGGTCAGCCGGGATTTTTTGAACTGCAGGGCGGCGATGTCAGTGTGGAGAGGTTTGTCGCCGATCTGGGCGGCAACAACGGTGAAAGCGTCTTCAACATGTACGGAGGGCGGCTGGAAGTGCGCAAGGCCGGCAGCGTCTTTGCGCTCGGCTCCGACTGGAACGTCAATGCCGCTTATCGTCTGAATCTGGGCGCGGGCGAACTTGATACAAGGCTTGTCGACGCAGTTAAAATCCCGCTCGCGTTCACGGTGCCGCAGACTGAAGGCGTTCTCGTATGGAAATCCGGCTCGCTCGCGGCGCAGGTCCTCTCGCCGATGTCCGGCGACGGAGAGCTTCGGATCGAAAGCGAAGGAAATGTTGTCCTGACCGATGCGACGCGTTTTTGCGGCAAGTTTGACGTCGCCAAAGGGACGGCGGCGCTTGCCGGAGATCCGTCGCTCGCAGACCCCGAATCCGACCTCATGGACGATAAATCCTGCTATCGGTGGACGGCGGACGATCTTCAGCTCGATGACGGAGCGACGGTTGAAAGCTGGACCGACGCCAATTTCGGAAATTCCGCCGTCAGCAATAAATGGGCAGGCTCAAAGTTCGCGCCCTTGCTTCCGGTTCTTGAGAAAAACGTCTTCAACGGACACGCCGCCGTGAAATTCGAGAACTCCAGATCGCTTGCGGTCGATCCGCGGAATAATCCGCTTGCGGGAGTTTCGCGGTTTTCGCTGGCGGTTGTGTTCGACACGTCTGACACCTTCGACAACGGAACTTACGGGTATTACTACGCCGGTGCGGGAACGAGCGTTTCGATGATTTATAACGGTAAAGCCGCAGCGGGCACGGGTGATGCTCGTCCCGGTTTCAAACTGACCGGTGTCGGCAAGGATCAATACGGTCTCGGTGTTCGCAAAGAAGGGGCATACAGTATGACAGGCGTCTGTTCGCGTCCGGGGCATCCGGTATCCGGGCGGGTGCACGTCGCGATAGCCGTTTTTGACGGCGAGGGCTATTCGCTTTTCCTCGACAACTATATTACGAACGGCGTTGCCGCGAGCGCGCCGCCGTTCGCCAATCTTCCGCTGTGCTTCGGTTCTACCGGCGTGGACAGCGCAAACGTTGTCCGCTCGAAGGTCCGTATCGCCGAAGTGCGCGCATATCCCGATCGTGCGCTCTCGCTCCAGGAACAGTCGCGCCTCGCCTCGGCGCTATCCCGCAAATACCGCTATTCCACGCTCGCCGGTGCGCTTGCCGCGTCGGATTTTGACGGGAATATGCCGTTTTCAGGCGGTATGCCGGCCGCGCCGGCTCCGGTAGAAGAGCCTCGGCCCTATATGGTCTGGAGCGCGGAAACGCTCGCCGCCACCCATTCCGACGGTGCGCCGGTCGACAGCTGGAGCAGCACGGATGCTTCGATGAGCGCGACGGCGCCTGAAGGTGCGGCTCCGACGTTCAAGGCTGACGCTTTCGGCGGGAAAGGCGCC
>JAEIGA010019319.1_pt1 | contig 10391 bp, 12 predicted proteins | sample 9270691 | NCBI WGS metagenome assembly JAEIGA01 (sample SAMN17057246, study PRJNA624740) | gut metagenome | biome: biome; isolation source: fecal sample | host: Bos grunniens | place: China: Xizang | collected 2019
AAAAGGAATCAAACGACCGACATTCGGGAGGGCCGGATTCCATGAAGATTCATTAGTTCTTTCTAAACTGTCACTTATGAAAGGTTCAGCAGTAAAGGCACTTCTGTGTAGGAAATGTATGAAGGTGATCATAGATTGTGCTAATAAAGAATCTGACTTAAACTATTGTTAAGCTGTATTTATCTTGAATTAAACAGACATTGCCCGGGAGCACAATTTCGAGTTTGTTTAATGATATAATACCACCCATGACTAACGATAAGATTTATTCACAAGAACGGAGCATCAGCTCTGCATATATTGATTCAGGATTGAAACTTGGTATAGCTCAGGCTGTTCTTATGGTTCAGGATAACCTCACAGAATGCTTTAACATGATGAATTGCGACGGTATCTACTATAGAGAACTGGGTTACTTTTGGGTGTTTACGAAGTCAAAATTCAAGTTCTTTAAGAGGCCTCATTGGCGTGAAACGATTGAAGCATCAACGTTTACCGTTCAAAATTCGGGGTTGAGAACAAACGTCAACAGCATATTTAAGGATAAGAACGGCGAAACACTTCTGGTTGCAAATCAGGAGGCTTGTGTCTTGGATATTGAGAAGCACCGCCCGGTTCCGCTTTCAAAGGTTCCGTATCCGCAGGATGGATTTCCTGAGAAAGTGTTTACTGAAGACTTTGAGAAGTTTGATGTACCTGATCAGGACTATGAAGAAGTCTACGAACAGATCATAAGATCTTCTAATATCGACATGTCTCATCATCTCAATAATATTGAATATATCAAGTTTGCACTAAACGTATTCTCGGAAAAACACTTGTTAAATCATGAGGTTCGCGAACTTGAAGTGCACTATACGGGAGAAAGCAAAGAGGGCCAAACTCTGAAGATCCTGAGATGCGATAAAGCTGAAGGAACCTATATCAAGATCAAAGAAAGCGATCGCAGCGTGTTTGAGATGAAGATCAGGTTTTAAAACTATTCAGGATTATAATGATCTAGGAATGATGAATATGAAAAAGAAAAAAGCCGGACATTTTATCAGTGCTGTCATGCTCATGACTTTGTGTATCGCTATGGTGAGCGGCTGTTCTATATATGATAAGGTCACCAACAGATGGAAATTTGATCGTGGAGAAGTGGCGGGGGCAATAGCTGAAAAGGATGCCGGAGATCTTTATGAATTCATGTCTCCTTACATGCTGGAAGAAAACGATTTGACCGAAGACGACCTTCAGGATTTTCTTGACAGATGTGACATAGAAAATCATTCATCCAAAGACATGGAAAGATATACTGCATTTGAATTTCTGGGCGAACCTTTAGATCCTGAGGGAAACCATTACAGACCGGACGGGAATAAATTTACTTACACGATGTATTACGTTAACGATGACGGTGCCCGTATCTTTGTCAGCGGCATTCTCGCTGATTCCAAAGACAAAGATAAAGTCGGGATCTATTACATAGAGTATCAGGAGAAAGATCCTGATACCGGCAAGTATAAGACCGTGGAAGAATTTGGAGAACGAGAGAGCTAGCTCCAATATAATTGAAGAATGATTAATCAGCATCTTCCCACCATAGAGGGTTTACCAGATTCGGTAAACCCCTTTGTTTTGCCTTGGAATGCCCGTGGCCCAAATATTTTCTTGCAACCGTACAATTAAATATCAAAGTTCCGCGTGACAACAAATATTGCCAACCATGAAAATTTACTTGATAATTACCCTATACACACATAGGAAATAAACCATATGAAGAGAAACAGTGTGCCGACAATACTTCTCATGGTTGCGATCTGCTTTGCAATCGCAATTTTGCTTGGCACTTTGGCAGCGTGGATTTTGCACATAGAGGGTGATAACTGGTTCCTCGCAATCACGATTCCCGGAGTGTTTATTGGCTTTGCTCACCTGAGCAATCTGATTATGTTTCCAATTGCGAAAAAAACGATGGAGAAGGGGATCAGGGCCAACAATTTCGGTAAGACAACCACGTTATTCAGCAGAGGTACTCATAGGATCAAGTCAATGCTCTGCATTGATGAAGAGACTGGCAGGGTGGCGTACACATCTGCGCTGAGTCCTTTTAAGTTCCAGATGGCAGAAGCAATGGAACTGTCCAAGGTCAGATCGGAATATGCGAGAGCCCCGCTGGGCGGAACGAGATATGTATTTTTCGAGTTCTATCATGGCAATAACAGGTTCCGCATTCCGACGTTAGCCACAGCGAGACTCGTGTACTTTGTTGAGAGCAGACAGGTTCAGGATGCTCTCGCGGCCGGCGAGAATTTCGGCAATCTGATCTTGAAGTTTAATCCGAAGGCACGTCTGACGGCTGATAAGATCAATAACAGGGAGATGCCGTTTATTAAGATCGGGATTCCGGCAACGATTTTCGCGGGTGTGTCGATCTTTGTTGCTGTTGTAGCAATGTGCAGCGAAATTTACATCTCATCTTTCGAAGGCTGGAAGGACGATCTTCTCAATAACGGTATGTTTGCTTTTGTGGCGGTGTTCATTGCTCTCGTTTTGGCGGTCACAGGACTTATATTAGGAACCCAAGGCTTAAAGCAGGCGGCTGCTGACGGACCTGTCAGAGGGCTCGGAATGTCGAAGGCGGCGACGGTAATCTCATCAATAGTGATAGCGGTTTTGCTGCTGACGTTCGCATTGTTTATTTGGTAATGAGATAGTACTTGAAACGGGTAAGATCACATGATAATTAGAAAAACTTCCGCTTTGCTTGCAGGTATGACGTTGATATCATTATCCGGTTGTGTTGCTGCTCCTGTTGATACCACTTTTACAACAACCGAACCGGTTATAAATTCATATGAAATAGTTGAAACCGGTTTGTCAGCAACGGAGCTTTGACAGCGAACATCTGTCTGGCTGTTGCATTACTTGTAATCGGTTTTCTGCTCTTCAGGGAAACAGTTACGATAAAGCAGCTGGCAGGTGTTGTAGTATGTGGAGTGGGACTGTTCCTGATAAACGGAAAGTGATGCATGTTATAATCAAATCCGGTATATAAGGTCATCAGTTTATACACTATTGGGGGATGATAATGGATAGATCGATTCGTAAAAAGATAATCGAACTGTTTGCAGTTACAGTCGCATTTAGTTTTATGACAGGCTGTGCATCCAAAGCAACCGGAAATACTACACATGTTGAAAGCGGACCTGTTCTTGCTATAGTCGAGCAGATCTCTGATGACTGCAAGAAAAATAATGATGTTCAGGGAGCTGCGGATGTGTGGGATACATATTCATGCTTGCTGGCATTTGGGTGTCAGTCCGGTACAGAAGTGAAGTATGACGATGTAAAAAACAGAAACTATGAAAACATTGAACTTGTTATCGGTGACCTTCAGTTATCAGTTGCAGCTTACAATGAATATAATGATGAATCAGCGATGGACATAGAGGTCGACTGGATATGTCATTACAACTCCTGTACAAAAGCTCAGCTAAATGCAATAGACGCTTATGTTGACTGGTATCATACGCAGAAGGGAAATGTTCAGATAGAGGAATACAGAGAACTTGTCGGTCATAAATATGATGAGATTAAGCAAAATTACGATGTTTCCAATACACCTCCTTATGACCGTTTAACTCCTGCTCAGTTCAGTGAAGTTCAGAACTATATAAAAGACTCGTCATATCAGGTGGATACATCAGTTTGGGAGTAAATAGAAAGGATAATAGGATAAACATGAAGTACTACAGAATACACACGAAAGACTGTGCTTACATTACTAAACAGCCCAGAGGTATCTTTACGACTGTGGGCAAGCTCGTAGACAGCAAGACTTTAACGGAAGAAGAGGAGAAGGAATACTGGCGCAACAGAGAGTACTTCGAAAGGGTTTTGCCGGTTCCTCCGTTTTATGAGAAGAATAATCCTGACGGTGCCATCACATGGTTTAAGGACAGTGAGGAAGCAAAAGATATCTGGGATCAGATGACGTTCTATCGTGAGATGTGTAATAAGTATGGAGTAAAACTCTATATTTCCGAATGCGATGAGATCCCGGGTGAGATCATATATGAGGATGCATTCCAGATAGCCGTTAAGAACCAGCCGGAAGACATTGTGATAAACACTAAGGAACTTTAATTACCTGTTATCCATATGAGATCAGGATTGAAATAACGATTGCGGATATCAGTACAAAACCCATTGCCTGACTGAGATATGTTATAATTTTTTTAGCTTTCTAATCAGGAGAGCTTCATTTTAAATATGGGAGGGTATAGGTATGGAGTTTTGTTCGAAGTGTGGTTCTGTCATAGCTGATGGTTCTTCTTTCTGCGAGATATGCGGACATGCAATTGATCATGATACACAGGGTGCTGTGTCTTATGTGTCATCTAGACCTGCAACTAAAGAAGAGAGCATAAATCTTTGCAATACATTGGCATCTAAGTATGCTTCTTATGAAAAGATCAAGGAAGAGATACATGACCTTGAATTCTCCGTTAAGAAAATGGAAGTTCCGTCTCACCCTCCCAGATATTCCTTTTTTAGATTCTTTTGGCCGTTTTTCATTATTGCTCTTGTTGCATGTTTCTTCTCAACGTTAATTGTCGGATTTATGTTCATTAGCGTATATGATGATTACGGCGAAGTTCTTGCCAGGGCTGCAGGTTACCTTTCTATCCCGATAGTCTTGATAATCGGTGTAATCGTAGCCAAAGCAAAACAGAAAAGGGCCAATGATAAGCTGGCAGAGAACGAGGAGGCCATTTTCAGCCGGATAAGTACTATGCGTGCCCAGATCAATGAACTTAAGACACAGCAGAACCAGATCTCTGATGAATTGCAGTATTACAAAGATCTCATTCCAATGAATATGAGAAATAAGAATAGTATTCTTAAGGTCAAGAGAATGCTTGAACTTAGCCAGGCTGAGACTATTGAGCAGGCAATTGAAATGGTAATGCATCCGGCCAGGATATAAAACTGTTTACTCATTAAGTGGAAACTATAATCCCGATGTTGATGAAAAACGTCGGGATTATTACTGTCTTAAGGTATAATAGCAAAAGATAAGATATCTTTGAGGATAGGAGAACAGACTAATGTATTGCAACTCTTGTGGTTCTTTGAATAAAGACGGCCAGTCCTTCTGCGCTGCCTGCGGTGCACCGCTTTCATATCAGGCATCACAGCCTGTTGTTCCGGTGCAGCCTCAGATGTATGTGCAGCCGCAGCCTGTTCCGATTCAGACTGCAGTACCTGCACGTCCTAAAAAATCCAAATGGGCAGCAATTACAGGATTTGTGTTAGGGATAATTACTCTGGATCTTTCATTGCTCATTGTTTTTTATTTTCCCGCTATGATTACAGGTCTTGCCGGAATGACACTTTCGGTCATCGGTTTTACAAAGAAAAACGGCAGACTGAAGCCAATGGCGATTATCGGCGCCATTGTAAGTTTTCTGGGCTTTGCGTTTGCTTTTCTGTTTTGGGCATCACAATGGTCGGAGCTGGCAGGTGAGATTCTCAACCCGATAGCTGATTTAATTTATTCATATTAGGGTAAGTCAAGCTGAGGAGGAACATAAATGAAAAAGATCATAGCTATGAGTATTAGCCTTATTCTGCTGGCTACTGTCATTGCCGGCTGCGGAAAAAAGGAACCGGGCGAAAAAGAAACGCTGAAACGTCTGGAAAACATGTATGGCGAGTGTTTTGAGATCAACGGTTATAAGGTGAGTTCTTTAAACAGAGATCTCGAGTTTACTTACAGATATGATTTCGAAGGAACACCAATCTGGCCTGATATCGATATAAAAACGGGCGGAAAATACGTTTTGTATTCAGATTACAGACTAGAGGTTTGGAAATATTGGAATGATGAATACCGCGAATGCATCGAGAAGTACAACTTTGCCGAAGTCGATTATGGCGAGGACGGCGATGATGAAGATAAATGCCGTCCTAATCTGGTATACATCTTTATCGATGTGGATGCTTCTCCCGAAGAGTTAGCTAAAGTTGAATCTCTGATGGCAGATCTGAGAAATATCTGCAGGGAAGAAGATGAATTCCACGATCTTGGGGATTACGATGACAAGATCAGTTATATAGTAAATATCTGGTATATCGACGATGAAGCGGAAGAGTATGAGAGAACGGCAGGTATAGTGATCCATTCAGATACAGATGACAGTAAGCTTCGTCTGGAGAATCTCAAAAGGACCGGAATGGCCGATTCCGATCCCCGCAAACCTCCTTTGGACAGCGGTAAAGCCAAGGTGTATGTAAAGTAATAATATGAGCCCGAAAGTTCTTCCGGGCTCTTATATCTTATTATCATTATTGCGGTTCCCATGAACCCTGTTGGCGTATCCCTGTTTTCTTTGCTTCTTCTGTAATGAGGTTTATCTCTTCATCAGAGAGTGTGATGTTAAGCGCATCTGAAAGCTTCTCGGCATAGGCTGGTTTGGTGAGTCCCACTATCGGAACAGCTCCTTTTGCGATTACCCAAAGGACAGGGATCTGAGACCTGTCTATACCGTGTTTATCAGCAATATCTTTCATGGTTCCAAGAAGGTTTTCGATCTTTTTGAATTTGCTCTTTGGGAACATAAAATTCCTCATTGAGAAAGTCGGGAAGTGATTTTTTGAGTTATATCTTCCTGCAAGAGCTCCTTGCTCAAGGACCATATAGGCATAGTAGGTGATACCCTTTGAATTGCAGTAGTCGATAATTGTCTGCTGATCGTTCCTTAAAAGACTGAAGTGGTTCTGGACAGCACCGAGCTTCAGTCCGTGCTGACCGAGAAGTTCTTCTGCTGTTTTTATGTCATTCATTGAGACATTGGATATGCCGATAGATTTTATCCTGCCGTCTTTCATTAGCGGTATTGCCTCATTCAGGTTTTCTTTCAGATTATCAGGCTTGTGTATCCAGAACAGATCTGCAGACTTAAGCCCGAGTCTGGTCATGCTTTCATTAAATGACTTTTCAAGATCTCCTCTGTTGTATTTCTTGTTCGGGAAAAACTTGGTGGAAAGATATATATCATTTCTTTCTTTTATAAAACTGCCGAGCAACTTTTCGCAGGATCCCATACCGTAAACGGCGGCGGTATCCCATTTTGTAAAGCCCAGTTCAACAGCCTTTTCAAAAGTGGTTTTAAGCGTCTCTTCGTCGCTTTTTGAACCGAATATCATCCCTGAGCCGTTATATCCGGAGCCCCATGCCCATGTTCCGATCATTACATCCATTATGTCACCTCACTATATCTTCGAAAGCGGATTTCTAATGATTCAAATATGCTCTTTGTTTTCAAACTTTGCATTGACCTATGTTAATTTCGTTGTTTTCTGCTTTTCAGCTTAGCAAAAGGAATAGAGATTATTATCGACAGTGTATAAACGGCTATTCCTCCTGAGATAATGATCAGCGTTGAACCGGTGTTTTCGATACCGATAAGGACACTTGCCGCAACAGAGTAAGCGATGATGAGCCATTGGATAAGGTAGATGGTATTAAGGTTAATGCTGCAGTATGAGATGAATTTTCCTATCAGGCTCTTTTCTGTTTTCCTGAAAAGAAAATAACCTGCAGTAAGTGCAATCAGGATGACCGGTGTTATCCAAAGCGTTGAAAGTATATTTTGATGGTAATAAGAATCTCTGTATAAAGCATAGATCAACCTGATATCGTATCCTGTGTATATCAGCGCTGAAGTAAGTGCTGCAAAGAAAACCACGGAATACAACAAGAGTCTCTTGTAAGCTTTTTCTTTGTCCTTGCACTTCATCAGATTTTCGCCGATTATCATTCCGAGCGCAGGGTAGACGAGCCATAACGTGAGCGGGAATGAAGCCCATTCGCCGGTGGGAATAAGAAGCCCCAAAAGGTTTTGGATAACTCCGGGAGTCATATGGATCTTTACGAAATGGATTCCGACGGCTTGCAGAAGGAATGCCGTCAAGCATATATGCACTGAAGACAGTTTCAGTTTTCTCATAAGCCCGACGCAAAGGAAGGCCATTCCTGCAAAAGGAAGGATATCAACACATAAAAGACCGCCGATGATATCAAGGTCGTAATCAATTCCAAATGCCAAGCCGATCAGCTGAGGCAGTGTCTGTCTGACAAAATTCAGACAATAGCCGGTTATAAGAAGTTTTAATCCGCGGCGCATGAAATCTTTAGGTGTGCTTTTCCTCGTATATATAATTCCGATTCCCATCGAAAACATAAAGACAGGTGCAGCAAGCGGCCCGCCGGTGAACTCCATAACATTGCGGAAGAGTGAGTCCGGAAGTTCGCCATAATAATCAAAAGCTCCAAACTGCTCATAGAAGTGGACGCAGACCATGAACGGAATGGCAAAAAACTTGATCAGATCTACCTCAAACTGTCTTCCTCTGTTAGTTATAGAATCCATATTATTCTCTCTGTTATTGTGGCTGTTCAAAAGCGACTCTTACCTTGCTGATAAAGTAGCATAAAGAAATAACTAAACCAATGATTCCGGATCAATCGAAAACGAAATTGAATATCGGTCGCTAATAAATGAATAATATTGGAAGTATAAGGCGTATGTGCTATTTTGTTTGTGTAAAGCAGGTCGCTTTTGATTTGTGTAATGAAGAAACGGAGATATGACATGCAGATAAAAAAAGATGATATCAGGACCAGTATCCTTACCGTAGCAGAGCGTTTGTTTATCAAGAGAGGATATGAAGATGCTTCTCTTAAGATGATCGCAGGTAATTGTAATATCAGTAAAAGCAATATCTACCGTTACTTCAGATCCAAAGAAGAGATATATGAGACGATAGTCGGCCCTGCAAGAGAAGCGATCATCAGCATGGCGCCGACCTTTTTCTCGCAGGAGACCATAAGTAAGAGTGCCATGGATAAGTCCAGGGAAATGCCTCTGGTGCTTGCCGGATTGCTCAGTAAATTCCGTTCAGCCATCCTTATAATGCTCAGGTCAGAAGGCGGAAAAGACCGGAAGATGATCGAAAAACTGATAACCGACAGTTTTGTTAATACATGTCCTATTGAGATGTCAGGCGCCAAGGAATTAATATCCAAGATGTTGATATACGGTCTCACAGATATTCTTATTAAGTATTCGAATGAGGAAGATCTGTTAAGAGAACTGCGTTCGCTTATCTGCTATCACTATCTCGGACTTGATGGTTTGAAGGAAGCTGGCGCAAAACTATGAAGGGCATGTTTAAGGTACTGAGATCTTTCAGAAAGATACCGGATATTCCTATATATTCTTTGGACTATACGGCAGATTATCAGTTGGAGCGTCTTCTCGGTATGGGGTGTGGAACTGACACTGAATTTGCAGCCAATGTCTGTAAGATACTTCTTAACGGGCTTCCCGTAAAGATAAGGCCTGAAGGAGCATGCAGTACGTTTGTTGCAGCTACTCCTGAAGACGACAGGATATTCGCAAGAAATTTCGACTATAAGACAAGCATGGCAATGCTGGTAAAGGCTGTCCCTAAGAACGGATACAGATCTTTTGCATTATCTAATCTGGGACATATCGGATTCGACCAGAACAATCTTCCGGAGAAGAACCTGATAAACCGTTTTAAGACGCTGGCTTCGGTATATAGTCCGATCGACGGAATGAATGAGAAGGGGTTTGCAGTTGCGGTAAATACAGCAGTTGAACAGATAACGCATCAGGATACCGGAAAGCCCAAGGTTATGACCACGCTTGCTGTCAGGATGCTTTTGGATAATGCTGCCGATGTTGAAGAGGGTATTAAGATCCTTAAGAGCGTTGATATGAATTCAAGCGGCAAGATCGGATATCATTTCCAGATGGCTGACCGGAAAGGTAATTCTGCTGTTATCGAATACCTTGATAACAAAATGGTTGTCATCAGGAAAGAAATAGAAGATCAATGTTTCTGCCTGACAAATTTCACACTCTCGACAGATGAAAAGAACGGCACCGGCAAAGAACGTTTTGAGATCATGCAAAACGGCCTTAAAGAAAACAACTCGATTATGAGTGAGACCGAAGCCATGAATCTTCTTAATAAAGCGCAGATGGACGGCCACAAGTATTACGAGCCGGGACACATGTACTATGACAGCAAGACTCAATGGTCTGTGATCTACAATCTTTCGAAGTGTACGGCAACCATATCAGTCGGCTCGGATTTCAGTAAGTCCTTCAAAGTTAATCTGAAAAATGTATAATAATTTTTATACACTAAATGGAATAAGGTGGTAATTGTATTATGGATAATTTTAATCGCGATAGCGCAAAGCTCGAGAGAAACGGCAATACCGTTAACAGGCTTGACGTTATGGTCTGTGCAATGTGGGAACTTATGCTCGAAAAGGGTTATACCCGCGAACAGTTAAATGCCAA